>Ga0316201_10003036_pt1 | contig 12211 bp, 10 predicted proteins | sample CS6wburrow_MG_FD_204516 | JGI IMG/M metagenome (GOLD analysis project Ga0316201, IMG submission 204516) | Coastal sediment microbial communities from Delaware Bay, Delaware, United States - CS-6 worm burrow | ecosystem: Environmental > Aquatic > Marine > Coastal > Sediment | place: USA... | reverse complement strand
GCTACAAGAAAGTATTAAAACCAAATGGATTAATGCACTTAAAAACGGATAGCGAATTTATGCATGGTTATACGCTTGGATTGTTGCATGGCTCAGGTCATGAGGTACTTTATTCCAATCATAATGTGTATAAATTAGAAGGGAGTCCAGAGGAAGTTACAGAAATACAAACGTACTACGAAAGTCAGTATTTAGAGAAAGACAAAGCAATTACGTATATTAGATTTAAAATCAACTAAAATTTGAGTATTACCGTCATTTTCTTTCTTGGACTTATTGTCGCGTTAGTTGGTATAATACCACCTGGACTCCTTAATATGACAGCCGCAAGAATAAGCCTAAAAGAAGGAGCTGCACGTGGCATCATGTTTTCAACAGGTGTATCTATAGTTGTATTTATTCAAACTTATATTGCAGCTATATTTGCGAGATATTTATCTAATCGATCAGATATAGTTGAAATTCTTCAGCGTGTTGCCTTTGTTATTTTTGTACTTATCACCATTTACTTTCTAGTGTTGGCTTCAAAACAAAAAGAAGCTAAAATCAAAACGGAAATTAGAAGCAAGCATGGTCGTCTTTTACATGGCATGTTATTATCTGTAATAAATGTATTTCCTATTCCATATCAAGCCTATATGACTATTACTTTGGCTTCAGTTGGTTGGATGAATTTTGAGCGTACAAATATTATAACTTATGTTACTGGTGCTTCAATGGGAACATTTGTTGCACTATACTTCTATATTTTCTTTTTCGATAAAATAAAAGACAAAAAATTTACATCTCAAAAAAGCATGAATTACAGTATTGGTGTTATTACTGGTGTTGTAGCATTGGTTACTTTTTTTAATATTTTAAGAGATTTATAATGCAACCTGAAACACTAGGGTTTTTTGAGAAAGTCTATGAGGTCGCTAAGAAAATTCCTTACGGACGAGTGACTAGTTATGGAGCAATAGCTAAATATTTAGGAGCTGGTAAAAGTGCTCGCATTGTTGGTTATGCAATGAATGGTTCGCATGGCAAAGATGTACCTGCACATCGCGTAGTAAATAGAAAAGGACTTTTAACAGGAAAACATCATTTTGAAGGCACTAATTTAATGCAACAACTTCTGGAGAGTGAAGGTATAGAGGTGATTGAAAATCAAATTCAGAATTTAGATTCAGTGTATTGGGATCCTACAAAAGAACTTTGAGTTTTATGATTTGCCACTCTAAATTTATGTCAGAGTCAAGTCAATAATTTCTACATTATTACTTCCTAGTGTCAGTAAAACGTACAAATACCTTTTTCCATTTACAAACCTAATCCGTCCATAATACAATTCAATTTTAGCACTTCAAGATTTCAACTTTTAGCAGTATCTTTGCATTTAGAATAAATCTAGATAACAAGTGAAACTTAATAAACAAGATATACTAAACGCCCTTAAAACTATTACCGCTCCTGGAGAAGGAGAGAATATGGTAGATAGTGGAGCCGTAACCAATGTTGTTACATTTGCAGATGAAGTCATTGTAGATATTACAATAAATAATCCAAGCCTGCAGGCTCGTAAAAAAACAGAAGTAGAAATTCTACAAACCATTCATAGAGAAGTTTATGAAAAAGCTAAAATAAAAGTCAACCTCAAGGTTGATGCACCTGCCGCACCTCCAAAGAATGAAATTAAAGGAAAAGCGATTCCTGGAATTCAGAATATAGTTGCTGTTGCTTCGGGTAAAGGAGGAGTTGGTAAATCTACGGTTACAGCTAATTTAGCGGTGACATTAGCGAAAATGGGTTTTAAAGTAGGTGTTTTAGATGCCGATATTTATGGGCCATCAATTCCTATTATGTTTGATGTAGCTTCAGAACGTCCATTGTCAGTAAATGTTGATGGAAAATCTAAAATGAAGCCCGTTGAAAATTATGGTGTAAAAATATTATCGATAGGATTCTTTACAAAACCAGATCAAGCAGTGATTTGGAGAGGACCGATGGCTTCTAAAGCGTTAAATCAAATGATTTTTGATGCAGCTTGGGGAGAATTAGACTTTTTATTACTCGATTTACCTCCTGGTACTGGTGATATTCATTTAAGCATTATGCAAGCGCTTCCAATTACTGGAGCAGTTGTAGTAAGTACACCACAGAAAGTAGCATTGGCCGATGCTAAAAAAGGTGTCGCCATGTTTCAACAAGATAGTATCAATGTGCCTGTATTAGGGATTATAGAAAACATGGCCTATTTTACTCCTGCAGAGCTACCAGAAAATAAATACTATATATTTGGTAAAGAAGGAGCTAAACATTTGGCTGAAGATTTAGAGGTGCCGTTTTTAGGAGAAGTGCCATTAGTACAGAGTATAAGAGAGGCAGGTGATGTTGGGCGACCAGCAGCACTTCAAGATGCAACTCCAATTGGAGAGGCATTCGAAGCCATAACTCGAGAAGTTGTTCAGCAAGTAGTTTTTAGAAATGAAGAATTACCAGCTACGGAAGCAATAAAAATCACAACAATGGCAGGTTGCTCTGCTGTAAATAAAAAGTAAATGAGCTCAGAAGAACTTATATTAAATGTAGAAAAAGCATTGGATGAAATCCGTCCATTTCTGCAAAGTGATGGTGGCGATATAAACTTATTATCCATAGAGGATGAAAAGTTTGTTAAGGTGCAACTTGTTGGCGCTTGTACGTCTTGCAGTGTTAATCAGATGACTTTAAAATCTGGTGTAGAGATGACAATAAAAAAATACGCTCCACAAATCGAAAAAGTTATTAATGTAGAATAATAGATGTGAAATTTTTCGCATTCTAAATTAAACACATTAGTGATTTTGTTTTCAATATTTCATTCATGATTACAACAGATATACTTATAATTGGTGCAGGTCCGACAGGACTTTTTACAGTTTTTGAAGCTGGACTTTTAAAACTGAAGTGCCATTTAATTGATGCATTACCTCAACCAGGAGGTCAATGTTCTGAGATTTATCCTAAAAAACCTATTTACGATATTCCTGCTTACCCAGAAATTTTAGCTGGTGATTTAACAGATAAATTGATGGAACAGTGTAAGCAGTTTGAGCCTGGTTTTACACTTGGCGAAAGAGCTGAAACCATTGAAAAACAAGAAGATGGTACATTTATTGTCACTACGAATAAGGGGACAAAACACCAAGCTCCTGTTGTTGCTATCGCAGGAGGTTTAGGAAGTTTTGAACCTCGTAAACCGTTAATTCATAACATTACAGATTTCGAAGATAAAGGTGTCGAATACATTATTAAAGACCCAGAATTTTATAGAGATAAAAGAGTAGTAATCGCGGGTGGTGGAGATTCGGCTTTAGACTGGAGTATCTTTTTAAGTAATGTGGCAAGTGAAGTGACATTAATTCACCGACGAAATGAGTTTAGAGGTCATTTAGATTCTGTAGAAAAAGTACAGGAATTAAAGAATAAAGGAAAAATAAACTTAATTACGCCAGCCGAAGTTATTGGTATGGTTGGTGACGAAAAGTTAAATGCCATAGTTGTAAAACAAGCACAGCATATAGAAAAAGAATTCGAAGTAGAATGTGATCATTTTATTCCATTATTCGGACTTTCTCCCAAGCTTGGGCCGATAGCGAATTGGGGACTAGAGATAGAAAAAAATGCTATTAAAGTTGATAATTCATTAGATTACCAAACCAATATACCTGGCGTTTTTGCCATTGGAGATGTTAACACGTATCCTGGAAAATTAAAGTTGATTCTTTGTGGTTTTCATGAAGCAACATTGATGTGTCAATCTGCATATCAAATTATTAATCCTGGTAAAAAACATGTGCTAAAATATACAACAGTTACTGGGATAGATGGTTTTGATGGGACACGCAAAGAAGCCCCTAAACAAGTTGTTAAATCGATAAATTGATTTTTCTTTTAGTTCAAAATATTTCAGATATTTTTTTGTTGCTTTAGTTTCGTATTTAAAGTTTAAATCCTTTACACTTATTAAAAACGTAAAAACACCTATTTCATTCAGAAATAGATGTTTTTACATGATTAGGAAATAGATCTTTTTACATATCTCTATAAAGTTCTAATCGTTCCCATCTCGAATCAACTTCTTCTTGTGCTTGTTTAAGAAGTTTAGCTCCGACTTCGGCATCATCTTTAACAACTCTTGTGAATCGAGTTTCCGTATACATAAATTCCTCAAGAGGCGCAGATGGCGCTTTAGAATCTAATTTAAACTTCTTACCTTTTGGTTTAGAAGGGTTGAATCTAAATAATGGCCAATAACCCGTTTGAACTGCTTTCTCCTGATGCATTGCTCCATCTTTTAAATTATAACCATGGTCACCACAATGTGAGTAAGCAATGATTAATGATGGTCCATCGTAAGCTTCAGCTTCTTCAATAGCTTTAAGCGTTTGTATATCCTTCGCTCCAATTGCTACTTGAGCAACATAAACGTTATCATAAGAAACAGCTTGTAATGCTAAATTTTTCTTGCTGGTGCGTTTACCAGCTACAGCAAATTTAGCACTTGCGCCTAGAGGTGTCGCTTTAGACATTTGTCCGCCAGTATTAGAGTAAATCTCTGTATCCAACACCATAATATTGATGTTTTCACCAGATGCCAATACGTGGTCTACACCACCATAACCTATATCATAAGCCCAACCATCACCACCAAGAATCCAAACAGATTTTTTACGTAAGTACTCTGTTAATTGTGATAGTTTTTTAGCTTCAGGATTATCAATTGTCGCTAACTTAGCTTTAAGGATATCAAGGTTTGCAAAGTTTTCTTCTTTTTCAGCTTCCGTTTTTTCCGGATTGTTTAAAATAGCATCAACTAATTCAGTTCCGACTTCTGCTTCTAATCCTTTTAATAGGTTCTCAGAAATTTCCTGTTTTTTAGTTAACCCTAATTTCATACCTAAACCGTATTCAGCATTATCTTCAAATAATGAATTTGCCCAAGCTGGTCCTCTACCAAATTTATTCGTTTTATAAGGTGTTGTTGGTAAGTTACCTCCATAAATTGAAGAACAACCTGTTGCGTTAGCAATTAAAATACTGTCTCCATATAATTGAGTTAGTAATTTAATATATGGTGTTTCACCACAACCAGAACATGCTCCAGAGAATTCGAATAATGGTTCAAGGAATTGAGATCCTTTTACATTTGTAATTTGTAATTCTGTTCTATCATAATCTGGAAGATTAATAAAGTAATCCCAGTTTGGATCTTCTGCAGCTTCAACTTTAAGTTTACTGTGCATATTAATCGCTTTAAAGTCTGGATCTTCCTTACTTACCGCGGGACAAACCTCTACACAAAGGTCACAACCAGTACAATCTTGTGCAGATACTTGTAAAACATAAGACTCTTCATCTTTATTAAAAGGTCTTCCTATTGCTGGAACCGATTTTAATGTTGATGGTGCATTTGCCATTTCTTCATTAGAAACAACCTTAGCTCTAATTGCAGCGTGAGGACAAATAACCACACACTTATTACATTGTGTACAAATATCTTCACCATCCCAAACTGGAACTTTGTCTGCAATACCACGTTTTTCGAATTGAGTTGTTCCTGTCGGGAACGTTCCATCTACTGTGAATGCACTAACGGGAAGCTCATCTCCTTTTCCTGCTAATATTTTACCTAAAACTTCTTTTACAAATGGATCTGCATCACCAGTCATCATTGGTTTCAATTCTGTATCACTTGTAATTTGTTTTGGATAATCTACTTTTTGAAGATTTTCTAATGATTTATCAACTGCGTTGAAGTTCATTTGAACAACAGCTTCACCTTTTTTAGAATACGATTTTACAATAGCTTCTTTAATTTTCTGAATAGCTTCCTCTTTTGGAAGTACTCCAGAAATTGCAAAGAAACATGTTTGTAAAACGGTATTGGTACGTTTACCTAATTTTGCTTCTTGAGCTACTTTAGTGGCATCAATTACATAAAAAGCTAATTCGTTTTCAACAATTTCTTCTTGCATTTTTTTAGGAAGGACATCCCAAACAACATCTTTATCAAAAGGAGAGTTCAATAAGAATGTCCCCCCTTTTTTAATGTTTTTTAAGATGTCATATTTTTCAATGAAGTTAAATTGATGACAAGCAATAAAGTTTGCTTTATGTATTAAATATGTTGAATATATTGGTTTAGGGCCAAAACGTAAATGTGATACGGTTTGAGCACCTGCTTTTTTAGAATCGTAAACAAAATAGCCTTGTACATAGTTATCAGTCGTTTCACCAATAATTTTAATTGAGTTTTTGTTTGCACCAACAGTACCATCAGAACCTAAACCGTAGAACATACAATTAAAGGTGTTCTTAACAGTGTGTAATCTGCTTCCAATATCTAAACTTCTGAATGAAACATCATCATTAATACCAACTGTAAAGTGGTTTAATGGTTGCTCTTTGTCTAACTCATCGTAAACAGCTTTAACCATTGCTGGATCAAATTCTTTAGAAGATAATCCGTAACGTCCACCAATAATTTCTGGCATCGCTCTGTCGCTTTCCATAAAGGCTGTAACAATATCTTGGTAAAGAGGTTCACCAACGCTTCCAGGTTCTTTAGTTCTGTCCAGAACGGCAACTTTTTTAACCGTTTCTGGTAAAGCATCAACAAAATGACTAATAGAGAATGGTCTGAATAAACGCACTATAACAGCACCAACTTTTTCACCATTTTTAACCATTGTATCAACAGCTTCCATTACAGGACCTTGACCAGAACCCATAATTATTACTACTTTCTCTGCTTCAGGATGACCTACGTAATAGAATAAGCTATATTTTCTTCCTGTGTGTTTGTAAAACTCATCCATAGTTTTTTCAACAATTCCAGGAACTTTATCATAATAAAGGTTTGCAGCTTCTCTTGCTTGGAAGAATACATCTGGATTTTGAGATGTACCTCTTATTACCGGATGATCTGGATCTAATGATCTTTTTTTATGAGCCATAATTTCATCTTCTGGCATCATGTCCTTAATAATATCATCAGTAAGACCATCAATTTTAGAAATCTCGTGTGATGTTCTAAATCCATCAAAAATATTCATGAATGGTATTCTCGATTTTAATGTAGCAACTTGAGAAATCAACGCCATATCTTGCGCTTCTTGTACCGAACCACTAAATAACATAGAGAATCCTGTTTGTCTAGCCGCCATCACATCAGAATGATCACCAAAAATTGATAATGCATGCGTTGCAATTGTTCTTGCTGCTACATGAATTACCGATGGTAATAACTCTCCTGCCATTTTATACATATTAGGAATCATTAACAACAATCCTTGAGACGCTGTAAATGTAGTTGTTAAAGCACCTGCTTGTAACGAACCATGAACAGCACCAGAAGCACCACCTTCACTCTGCATTTCTACAATTCTTGGGACATTATCCCAAATGTTTTTCTGTCCTTTTGAGCTGTACACGTCTACGTGTTCGCCCATTGGTGATGCAGGAGTAATTGGGTAGATTGCACAGACCTCATTGGTTTTATGTGCAACCTTCGCAACCGCCTCATTGGCATCACAAATTAGTTTTGGAAAATCTTTCTTCATAATATGATATCTTATTAAATAAAATGAAATTCGCGAAAAAACCGCATTAAAGGTTCTTCACAAAATTTAAAATTGTGTTTAGACCTAATAAAATTTTTTATGAATCAAAACCTAAAGGCCATGCAAATTAATTGGCTATAAAGTTAAAGATGGTGGGGTAAATAGATTATGACAATTGTCATGTGAACGGTATATTTACAAAAAAAGTTGAGGGTTTCATAATATTATGAAACCCTCAACTTCAACTATTTTTTAAAAAAAGATAGTTTTGAAAATATTATTCAGCATGTAACCAAGCTTTTTTCTCTAATAAAGCGTCTTCAGTTTCAACATGATTTTCGTCAGGTACACAACAATCAACAGGACATACTGATGCACATTGTGGTTCGTCATGAAATCCTACGCATTCCGTACATTTTTCTGGAACAATGAAATAGAATTCATCAGATACAGGTTCATTCATAGCATCCGCATCTACTTCATCTCCATTCGGAGTAGTTGTCATTCCACTTAACTCGGTTTCGTCAGCATAAGCCCATTCTTGATCGGGCTCATAAATTGCATTATTTGGACATTCAACAATACATGCGTCACAATTAATACATTCGTCGGTTATAATAATCGCCATAATTTAAATTTTTTGAGATAGGTAAAAGTAAATTTCATTTCATGAATTAAACATGATTTTTATCACGTTTAAACTAAAAAATGTAAATTATATTTACACATAACGTCTTGTTTAAGATGTTCTTTTGTCAATTAATTACTTATTATGGTTAGTAAGATCACAGATAATAAAAACCTTCAGCACGAAATATTGGATGCTGTAGTTATAAGATTTGTAGGCGATTCAGGAGATGGCATGCAATTAACAGGTACACAATTTTCAGATACATCCGCTATGTTTGGTAATGATGTAGCAACATTTCCTAATTATCCTTCAGAAATAAGAGCACCACAAGGAAGTTTGTATGGTGTTTCTGGGTTTCAAGTTCATATAGGGAGTATTGAAATTAGCACACCTGGAGATGATGTGGATTTATTAGTTGCTATGAATCCTGCAGGATTAAAAACTAATTTATATTCAGTAAAACCAGGACATACAATTATTGTTGATTCAGATTCTTTTACAAAGAAGAATTTAGAAAAAGCAAAATATGAAACTCATCCGCTTGAAGATGGTAGTTTAGAAAATTATAGAGTCATAGAAGTATCTATGTCTTCATTAACTAAAGGGGCTTTAAAAGACGTTGAGAATTTAGATAATAAAAGTATTTCTCGAAGCAAGAATATGTTTGCTTTAGGTATTGTGTATTGGATGTACGATCGTTCACCAGAGCATACAATAGAGTTTTTTAAGAAAAAATTCGCTTCCAAGCCACATTTAATCGAGTCAAATACAAAAGTTTTAAATGCAGGATATTATTATGCAGAAACATTAGAGTTAATTCCTAATGCATATTCAATTTCGCCTGCTAAAATGAAACCAGGAACTTATAGAATTATTGGTGGTAATACAGCTACTGCTTGGGGTTTCCTAGCTGCAGCTGAAAAGTCAGGATTAGAGTTGTTTTTAGGATCATACCCAATTACTCCAGCCACTGATATCTTACATGAACTTGTAAAACATAAACATTTTGGAGTAAAAGCTTTTCAGGCTGAAGATGAAATAGCAGGTGTAACTTCTGCTATTGGAGCGTCATTTGCTGGCGATTTAGCAATTACAACTACCTCAGGTCCTGGTTTAGCCTTAAAGGGTGAAGCATTAGGCTTAGCTATGATGGTAGAACTGCCTTTAGTTGTGGTGAATGTTCAACGTGGTGGACCATCAACAGGGTTGCCAACTAAAACAGAACAATCAGATTTAATGCAAGCTATGTATGGTAGAAACGGAGAAAGTCCCGTAATAGTTTTGGCAGCTAGCACTCCTTCAAATTGTTTTAATTATGCTTATCAAGCCGCGAAACTAGCTTTAGAACATATGACTCCTGTTATATTATTAACGGACGGATATATTGCTAATGGATCCGAACCTTGGAAAATAAAAACAGTTGCAGAAATGCCTGAAATTAAAAACAATAAAGTTACCAAAGTCATTGAAAATTGGCATCCATATGATAGAAACGAAGAGACACTAGCTCGTAACTGGGCAGTTCCAGGTACATTTGGTTTAGAGCATAGAATTGGAGGTTTAGAAAAAGATAGAATTACAGGTGATGTGTCACATGTTCCAGAAAATCATGAGTTCATGACAAAAGTAAGAGCTGAAAAAATTGAACGTGTACAAAATTATATACCCGAATTAACTACTGAATTTGCGGACTCAGGAGATTTACTTGTTGTTGGTTGGGGCGGAACATATGGCAGTTTGCATTCGGCCGTTAAGCAATTAAATACTGAAGGCTATAATAAAATAGGATACGCTCATTTTAATTATATAAATCCGCTACCAAAAAACACGGAGGACGTTTTAAGTAAGTTTAAAAAAATTGTGGTGTGCGAGTTAAACAATGGTCAATTTGTAAATATTTTAAAAATGAATTTTAATATAAGCGGATTGTTACAATACAACAAAATACAAGGCTTGCCTTTTGGGAATAATGAACTCATCGCAGAATTCAAAAAATTAGTAGAATAGTCATGGAAACAACAACCGAAAAAAAATACACATTTAAAGATTTCGCAAGCAATCAAGAGGTACGATGGTGTCCTGGTTGTGATGATTATGTTATTTTAAGATCAATGCAAAAAGCACTGCCAGAAATGGGTGTAAAAAAAGAAGATGTCGTCTTTATTTCTGGTATTGGTTGTTCTTCTCGTTTTCCATATTATATGGACACATATGGCATGCACGGAATTCACGGTAGAGCTCCAGCAATTGCGTCTGGTGTTAAATTAGCAAATCCAGATTTAAGTGTTTGGGTAATTACTGGTGATGGTGATTCTATGGCCATTGGCGGTAATCACTTTATTCATGTACTAAGAAGAAATATCAATCTAAATGTAGTATTGTTTAACAATGAAATATATGGACTAACAAAAGGGCAGTTTTCACCAACATCACTTGTTGGCCAAAAAACAAAATCTTCGCCTTATGGAAACACACAACCACCGTTCCAACCAGGTGAATTAGCCATTGGTGCACAAGCACGTTTTTTTGCAAGAATAGGAGGGAATACTCCAAAAGAAATGACACAAATGTTTGTAGATGCTGAAAAATTTAATGGAACTTCCTTAATTGAAATATTACAGAACTGTGTCATTTTTAATGATGGTTGTTTTGCAAAATATACAGATAAAAAGGTTCGGGAAGATCAACAGATTTTTGTTGAGGATGGAAAACCAATGATTTTTGGAAAAAATAAAGACAAAGGTTTGGTACTAAATAGATTAAAATTAGATGTTGTTACCATTGGAGAAAATGGGGTTACAGAGGAAGATATTTTAGTGCACAATGCCAATGAAAAAGATCCAACATTGCATCAAATGTTAGTAAGATTAGAATATCCTTTGGTAACTGGTATTATAAGACGTTTTGAAGATATTACGTTAGAAGAAAGAGAAGATGCTTTAACTAAGGAAGTAAAGGCTAATTCAAAATTTACAAAAACAGATGACCTTTTCTTTTCAGGAGAAACTTATGAGGTAAAATAGTTTGATTTCAGTAAATTTTATTGAGCAGTGCATTTGTTTTTTTCTTGTTAAAATTTACTGCTGTATAGTAAGATATACCATTGTTTATTCACTAATAAATAGAAAAAAAGACAAAAATCTTATTGAATAATTTCAAGCTGAATTTGTTTATACAGATAGCTTACAAATCCCAGTTTTTATTGACTTCAAGAAAAAGATATGAAAACCAATAGCCAATTTTTTGATGAACTTTCCGATGATTATGATTTGATGATTAATTTTGAGAGTGCACTAAAAAACAAGATTTCCTTCTTAAAAAACTTTCTTGCAAATAATTATAAAACAGCTCTTGATTTAGGTTGTGGGACTGGTGCAGATTCCATTGCCTTATCAAAATTGGGTTTACAAGTCGATGCAGTTGATCACTCGAGTGGAATGTTGCTACAGGCCATAAAAAATGAAAAAAAATTTGATGCCAATATTAATTTTATTGAATCAGGATTAACAGCATTCAATTCAAAAGACAAAAATTACGATTTTATAGTATCATTGGGCAATACCATTGCTAATATCAATGTGTTAGAATTAAGGATTTTAATGTCAACAATCTTCTGTATGTTAAATAATGGCGGAAGTGCATTATTCCAAATTGTAAATTATGCCAAACTACCTAAAAGTGGCAACCACATACTTAATGTATTTGAAAATGATGAGGTATCCATAATCAGAAAATACAACATCAACAACAATGATTTTGATTTTATCATTGATAAGATTGACAAGAAAAACCAAGAGAAAAGCCAAATTGTAACGAAATTATTCCCTCATTCAGAAAATGATTTCAATAAAATGGCAAAAGAAATAGGCTTTAATATTGTCTTATATGGGAATCTGAAGAAACATACTTTTAATCCTGATGAATCACCGAATCTTGTGGTTGTATTATCAAAAGAATAATAGAATGGATAAGTGAATTACTACCATATTAAACC
>Ga0316201_10003035_pt1 | contig 12214 bp, 12 predicted proteins | sample CS6wburrow_MG_FD_204516 | JGI IMG/M metagenome (GOLD analysis project Ga0316201, IMG submission 204516) | Coastal sediment microbial communities from Delaware Bay, Delaware, United States - CS-6 worm burrow | ecosystem: Environmental > Aquatic > Marine > Coastal > Sediment | place: USA... | reverse complement strand
ACCTGCCCAAACCGTGATGGCAGTATCGGGCGAGGTGGCTGTACGTTTTGTAACAATGTTTCATTCAATCCTAACGGGCGTCAGCCCAGGCAACTTAACAGGCAAATCGCTGAGCAGATCGAATCCGGCAGGCAGGTCATTAGAAAGCGAACCGGTGCAAAAAAATATATTGCCTATTTTCAGGCTTATACCAATACCTATGCCGACGTTCGTGAGCTCACTCGTTTATATGATGAGGCGTTGAAAGAACCGGATGTGATTGGGCTTGATGTCGGTACAAGGCCAGATTGCGTTCCGGATGAAGTGCTGGATCTGCTGGCAGATTATCAACAGCAAGGTTATGACGTCTGGCTGGAACTCGGGCTGCAGTCTGCACATGATGCAACCCTGAATCATGTGAACAGGGGGCACGGTTTTGCCGAATACGAACTGGCAACAATAAAAGCACGCAATCGTGGCATTAAGGTATGTACGCATCTTATTCTTGGCTTACCGGGCGAATCCAGCAGGCATCATATAACTTCGCTTGAACGTGTACTCGATCTTGGTGTTGATGGCCTCAAGTTTCACCCGCTGCATGTAGTTAAAGGGACACAGCTGGCTAATGAGTGGCGGCGCGGTGAATATCAGCCCTTGACGTTGGATCAATATGTTGCTGATGTTGTCGAACTGATCAGGCGGACACCTGATGAAGTAATCTTTCACCGTCTTACAGGAACAGCGTCATCAAAAGTTCTGCTGGCACCACAATGGTGTTCAACAAAATGGCAGGTCCTTAATCGTATAACAACTACGCTGGCTAAACAGTCAAAACGGTTTGCTACGCATGAGGATCAAAATGAAACACCCGGTTTGTTAACATCAGAAAAACTGGCTTTTTCGGCCGTGTAATCACCATCTATTATTATGACAAATCAAAAAACAGACAAGCCGGACTTCAATAGAAAAGATCACTGGGAACAGGTTTATTCAGAGAAAGCATCAACGGAAGTCAGCTGGTATCAACAGCATCCGCAACGTTCACTTGAGCTGATCAAAGCGACGGGGGTTGATGTTTCAGCACGTATTATTGACATCGGTGGCGGTGCTTCCACGTTAGCCGATTTTATACTGGATGCCGGTTATACAAATCTATCGGTACTCGATATTTCACAGGCTGCGATTGAGCAGGCGAAGTCACGCCTTGGCAAACGCGCAGATAAAGTGACATGGCTTGAAAATGATATAACCGAATTCATTACGGATGAGCCATTTGATGTATGGCATGACCGTGCTGTCTTTCATTTTCTCACCGATGACGATGACCGATCAAGTTATGTACGCACGCTGTCCAGGGCACTTAAATCCGGCGGACATGCAATCATTGCTACCTTTGATCTTAACGGTCCAGAAAAATGTAGCGGTCTCGACGTTGTGCGCTACAGCCCCGAAACCATGTCAGCGGTTCTCGGTGAGGCTTTTCAACTCGTCGAAACCAGCACAGAAGAACATGTCACGCCGGGCGGTACTTTACAAAATTTTGTCTATTGCCGATTTGTAAGGCGCTAGTTATCTTACTGGAGAAATGATGGAACTTGTCTGTCCTGCGGGTAACTTACCTTCACTTAAGGCGGCTGTTGATAACGGCGCCAACGCGGTGTACATGGGTTTTAAAGATGACACCAATGCGCGTCATTTTGCCGGACTCAATTTTGATGATAAACGTGCGCAGGAAGGCATCCGTTATGCGCATGATCATGGCGCAAAAGTATTTGCCGCCATTAATACCTATCCTCAAAACTCAGGCTGGTCACGTTGGCAGCAGTCAGTAGACCATGCTGCCGAGCTGGGTGTTGATGCACTCATCCTGGCGGATATTGGGGTCATGGATTATGCTTGCCATCGCTGGCCGGAGCTTCGCCTGCATTTGTCGGTACAGGGCTCGGCAACCAGTGCTGAGGCGATTAATTTTTATTTTCAAAATTTTGGCATTCAGCGTGTGGTCTTACCGCGCGTGTTATCGCTCAAACAGGTAAAACAGGTAGCAGAAAGCAGCCCGGTTCCCATCGAAGTCTTTGGCTTTGGCAGCCTTTGTGTGATGGTAGAGGGGCGCTGCCTATTGTCTTCTTATGTTACCGGGCGATCACCCAATACCTTTGGTGCCTGCTCACCTGCGAATGCTGTTAGCTGGAATGAAACCCCCGAGGGCCTTGAAACAAGGCTGAACAATATTCTCATTGATCGGCATGCAGCAGGCGAATCAGCAGGTTATCCAACACTGTGTAAAGGACGTTTTAATGTTAGCGGTAATACCTATTATGCCATTGAAGAACCCACCAGTCTGAATACACTGGAGCTGCTCCCTGAATTACAGTCTGTCGGAGTAGCGGCAATAAAAATTGAAGGCCGTCAGCGAAGCCCGGCTTATGTCGCACAGGTAACACAAGTCTGGCGTGCTGCCATTGATGCGTGTACGCAAGATCCTGTGCATTATAAGGCGCAATCAAGCTGGCTTGAGACGCTTGAAAAAGTATCAGAAGGTTCGCAGACAACACTCGGTGCCTATCACCGGCCATGGCAGTAATGTGGCAATATGATACAGAAATAAAGAGTACGATTATGAGACACTTACCCAAACTCTCGCTCGGTCCACTGCTTTATTACTGGACGCGTGAAAATGTTTTCAGGTTTTATGAATCGATTGCCGATACGCCTGTCGATATTGTTTACCTGGGTGAGACAGTCTGTTCAAAGCGTCGTTTATTAAGACCGGAAGCATGGCTGCAACTAGCCGGTTTACTGCAAGAAGCCGGCAAGGAAGTGGTGTTATCGACACTGACACTGCTTGAGGCGAATTCAGAATTAAGTTCACTGCGAAAAATCTGTAACAATGATCAATACATGGTTGAAGCCAATGATATGGCAGCAGTGCAAATGATGTCGGGTCAAAAACCTTTTGTTACCGGTCCGTCTGTCAATATATATAACTCCCGTACCCTGGATGTCCTTGCCCGCTGCGGATTGAAACGCTGGACACTGCCAGTCGAACTGTCGAAAGAAACGCTGACTTCAATGCATCAAAACAGGCCTGCCGGTGTGGAAACAGAGGTTTTTGTTTTTGGTCGTCTGCCGCTGGCTTACTCGGCCAGATGTTTTACCGCACGGGCACACAATCTGCCAAAAGACGATTGCCAGTATCGTTGCCTGGATTACCCCGACGGATTAATGCTGCGTACGCGAGAAGATGAATCTTTTCTTGTGCTTAACGGTATCCAAACGCAGTCGGCAAAAACCCAGAACCTGATCAGGGATATCAATGATTTTATTGATCTTAAGGTGGATGTATTGCGCATTAGTCCACAGTCCAAAAATACAGAACGGATTATTGATGTTTTTTATGAATGCGTGCATGGAAAAATAACAGGCAGTGATGCAGAAAAGGAACTTCAGCAATATACCCTGTCTGGTGAATGTGACGGATACTGGCATGGAACGGCGGGAATGGATAACACCAGCATGAAAGCGCTAGCTAAAAACTAGTCCAGAATAAATATAAATCAGGATTGTGCATAATGAACACATTATCGATACAAACAGTTAAACAATTCACTGAGCATTATAAACTGGGTAGTCCGTTCGAGCTTGATAATGAAAAAGCCTATCAGGCCTGGCGAGAAACAAAGTTAGAAAATTATCCTGAAACAGTCGAAGACTTAATCGTCGAGGTCAAAAATCCTGCAGCGTTAAGCGCAACTGAATTCAAAACCATTCAGGCGCTGTTAGTGAAAACCAACATGGCTGTTTATGCAGGCAATACCGGCAGCAATCCAGATAAAGCAATTCCTGCGAAACTTGGTCAACAATTTGGTTTGACTGAACTGGACGATAATATGGGGGCGGATGATGGCGTTACTTCATTAAAAGTGGTTTCAGGACAGTGGCGCGGTGGTTACATTCCTTACACCGATAAACCCATTCACTGGCATACGGATGGATACTATAACCCGCCTGAGCATCAAATCCGTGCGCTGCTCCTGCACTGTGTAACGCCGGCTGAAAAAGGCGGTGAGAATGCTCTAATGGATCATGAGATTGCTTATATCCATCTGCGTGACAGTAATCCGGATTACATCAGGGCGTTTCAGGTGAGTGACGTGATGACCATTCCGGCCAACATAAAAGATGGCGAGGTCATACGAGCGGATTGTGCGGGCCCGGTGTTTTCAGTGATGGCAGATGGTAATTTGCATATGCGTTATACCGCACGCACGCGAAGTATAAAATGGAAAGATGATGTGGTCACACAGGCGGCAGTGAAAACACTGAGCGAATTTCTGCATTCAGCGTCGCCCTGTATTTATCGCGCAACACTGCAGTCCGGCCAGGGGCTGATCAGCAATAATGTATTGCATGATCGATCAGGTTTTGAGGATGCTGGTGACAGTAAAAGACTGTTATACAGGCTGCGTTATTATCAGCGGATAAATGAAACTTGAATTCAAAACGCTGGTCTTTAACTGCAAACTAATGGCTTTTTTAAATGAACCGTAAACCACGTCCAGCAGGGAAATCGTCCTGCTCATCTAAGCTTTTATCAGACTGGCATCGACACCTGATAACGCGTCGTCAGTTTTTACTGGCAGCGGCAGGTAGCAGTCTGGCAGCGCTATTTCCCCTGTCATCTGACGCTGCGGCAGAGCACAGGGCAAAGCCGGCTGCCACTCCTGATCCATGGCCAGTGATCGATGCGGTACAGCAACATCTTTTTCCAACGGAAGCCGAAGCCCCCGGTGCGCGCGAGATTAATGCACTGGGTTACCTGCAATTTGTGATCACCGACAACACCTTAGATACTGAGGACCGTGAATTTATCAGCAAAGGGGTTGTGTGGCTGGAAGACATGACTTTTCAAATGCACAAAACATCATTTATTAATCTCGACGAAAAAGATCGTGAAAAGGTGTTGCGACGCATCGCCAGCAGCGAAGCGGGCGAGAACTGGATATCCACATTATTGTTATATATTGTTGAGGCCTTACTGACTGATCCGGTGTATGGTGGCAATACAAAACAGCTAGGCTGGAAGTGGTTGCAGCATGTACCGGGTTATCCACGACCACCCCGTGATAAAACTTTTTTACGGTTATTGTCATGAAAGATTTTGATGTTTGTATTATCGGTAGTGGTGCTGGTGGTGGACCGGTGGCACTGACATTAGCGGAAGCCGGTTATTCTGTGGTGGTACTGGAGAAAGGTCCGTGGTTTACCACCCAGGATTTTTATAAAGACGAGCTGGCCTGCTGTCGTCGTAGTGTTTATACCCCCAAGCTACATGATGAGCAGCATGTCATAGAAGAGCAAGATGATAACGGTGGCTGGCAGGCAACAGCAACCTCAGAATCCGGTTGGGACTTCTGGAATGGTAACTGCGTTGGCGGTTCGAGTAATTTTATGAGTGGATTTTTTCACCGCTTAAAACCTGTCGATTTTCATCAGCTATCCGAATTTGGTTCGATTGACGGGGCTAACCGTGTGGACTGGCCGATAAGTTATGAAGATCTGGCACCATACTATGACAAGGTCGAACGGGTTGTTGGTGTCTCGGGTCAATATAAACCACATAAAAATATCGAGCCGCGTAAGGGCGACTTCCCGTATCCACCAACGGCGGAACATGCCATTGCCAGCTGGATAGACACAGCATGTGATGAACTCGGTTACCACAGCCTGCGTGTACCGCGGGCTATTTTGTCAAAACCGCAAGGCGCAAGACGAAGCTGTGAGTATTCGGGTTACTGCGGCAGTTATGGTTGTGCATCCGATGCCAAGGGCAGTTCGCGTGTTGCCTTGCTGGATCGTGCAGTCGCAACTGGTCGTTGTGAAATTCGCCCGTATAGCAAGGTGACGCGATTAATCAGTGATGCCAAAGGAAAAATCAGCAAGCTGGAATACACTAATGCCAAAGATGATAACAAGGAGCATGATAAAAAATACCTGGATGCCCGCATCTATGTTGTGGCGTGTCAGGCAATTGAAACGTCGCGATTACTGTTACATTCAACAGGCCCCGCGTTTCCCGATGGTCTGGCAAACAATAGTGGGCAGGTGGGTAAAAATTTGCTGTTCTCGGCAGGGGGCTCAGGATCGGGTGATTTTGATTTTTCCGATTTAACTGAAGACAAGTTAAACCAGCTTAAACAAATGGGGCCATTTGTTAATCGAGCACTGGATGACTGGTACACCATCAATGATGCTAAATTTGGCAAGCAGCCAGTTAAAGGCGGTATCGTCGAATTTTTGCTGGCGCATCCCAATCCAACCGGTAAAGCCAATGGTTTGAAATGGGATGATGGTCAGCTGCTTTGGGGGAAACCCTACAAACGTAAACTGGAAAACTGGTTTCGCACGGATCGTAGCTTAAAGTTTGAAGTGTTTAATGACTGGTTACCAACGGATGACTGTTTCGTTAGTCTGGATTCCAGTATTAAAGATCGCTGGGCAACACCTGTTGCCAAAGTGCGTATTGGTTACCACGAACACGATCTAAAAATTGGCTCTTATCTTACTGATAAAGGTGAACAGGTTTTAAAACAAATGGGTGCTGTGCGCATTAATTCCAGCGTAAGTGGTTCACCACCCGCTAATCTGGTCGCTGGCGGGTGTCGCTTTGGTAACAATGTAAAGACCTCGGTGCTGGATGCCGATTGCCGAGCGCATGAGGTTGAAAACCTGTTTGTCACCGATGGCAGTTTTATGCCGACCGGTGGAAGTGTGCCCTATACCTGGACGATTTACGCTAATGCATTTCGCGTGGCGGAAAAAATTAAAACCTTGTGATTACAGGTTTTGCTCGTGCACCTCTGGCCTGTTATCTTTTTGCCAATACAGGCCACCCGCAGCAGTGCTAACTAACGCAAGTATAAAAAAAACACTACCCGTCACAGTTAAATTTGAATTCACTAACGCAGATAGCATCATGCCGCCTGCCGTAATAAAAGCGACAGTGAGACAGTGTAAGAGTATTCTTGTATTAGCAATCGATGCTGTGATGTAACCGCCGAAAAACATAATCAACATAAAAACAGGTATGCCAATAAAATATCTAAAATAATCGGTAATTTCGTTTAAAAATGGATACTCTTTTGCAAGGAAGTTATATCCCACGGCGATAAAGATAAATGCCAGCTGCATAAAAAGGCTAACAACAACAATAAACGCACTACCTGCAATAATTGCTTTTATACTTCTCATAGAAAAAGTGTCATAAAGAAAAGTTTAAGCCGTTGCTTTATTTAAATGCAAAATAACCAGGGTGATAAGGAATAATATTTTTTCATCCAAACAATCGTTCATACACCGGTAAACATTTTTGTAAGGTCGATTCAAGATAAGCAGGGATCTTGTGTGAATCCATATCCATACCATCGAGAAAGTTTTTTACATACAGGCCTAATTCAGTATCACCCTGCATATGCAGTCGACGACTGAAAAATAGGGTATCGGTATCTTCACGTCGACTGGCAAGTAACAGGTAGTTATACACAGTGCCTTTTAGATAAAGGTTCGGGGTTTTATTTGTGTCAGCAATGATTAATTTATTTTCGTTTAACGTGAGTCGAAATTCAATACCGATATCTTCAATAGTGATGCATACCACTTTGTCCTGCAGAAAATCGAGTCCACCTTCTTCCATGTCCTGTTGAAAAATCCGGTTAAGTGTTGTGACAAGTGCCTTGTTATGTATAAAGGAAGGCATTATTTTTAAAGGCAGCGAAAGCATTGCCGGGAAAACCGGATGTGACTGAGTCGTTTTGCTGTATGTTTGCATGTAACATTCTCTTTAAAAAATTAAGGGAGCGCTGCTTTATTTGTCATTGCGAGCACCCTAAGAACGGGTATTAACTATGTGCGGCAATGACGATTTTTTATTTACCATAAGTTTATTAATTAAAGTTACTTAACCAGTAGTCATGTATCCGCGTATCGTTTGTTAATTCAGGGTGAAATGATAGTGCAACATGTTTGCCTGAGCCTATCATAACCACCTCATCGTGGTATGTTGCTATCACTTTAATGTCGGCTGACAGTTTTCCAAAGCCAGGTGCGCGAATGAAAAACGCTGGAAAAGGATTGCTGCTATCAAATATGAGTTTTATGTCCGCAGTAAAACTGTGTAGCTGGCGTCCGTAATGATTACGCAAAGCTGTGAATGGGAGTAATCCCAGGGGCGTAACGCGTTCATCATCGACTTCAGTTGCCATCATAATCATACCAGCGCATACCCCCATGACCGGATGCTTCTTTGCGAAAACTTTAATCGCCTGGTATAAACCATATTCCTGTATTAGCAGGCTTATCGTTGTCGATTCGCCGCCGGGTATAATCAACGCAGAACAGTCGTTTAGTTCATGTGGTTGACGAACCGTACACGTCGTTACACCCATTGCTCTCAATATTTCAATATGTTTTTGATAAGCGCCTTGCAGGGCAAGCACGCCGACAGTTTTATTCATTCAGCTTTATTCATCTGAGCTTCTTGTCTTTACCAGCCTCTGATGGCAAGGCGCTCTTCTTCAGGGATGTCAGACATTTCCAGACCTTTCATGCCGGGATGCAGACCTCGGCTAACTTCGAGCAGTATGGCGGGATCATCATAGTGGGTGGTCGCTTTTACAATGGCCTTGGCGCGTGCGGCAGGGTCGCTGGATTTAAAAATACCGGAGCCGACGAAGACGGCCTGGGCGCCTAACTGACGAACGAGTGCAGCATCGGCGGGGGTAGCGATACCACCGGCAGAAAAATTGGGCACCGGTAATTTGCCATGTTCAGCGACATAACAAACCAGGTCGTAAGGTGCGCCCATATCTTTGGCAGCACTCATTAGCTGCTCCTTACCGAGCGTGGTGAGGCGTTGCATTTCATTCTGCAGTGCTCGCATATGACGGACTGCTTCGACAATATTGCCACTGCCAGCTTCGCCTTTGGTACGCATCATGGCGGCACCTTCACCGATACGGCGCAATGCTTCACCCAGGCAGGTAGCGCCACAGACGAAAGGTACTTTGAAATCATGTTTATAGATATGATTGGCCTCATCAGCCGGCGTGAGTACTTCGGACTCATCGATAAAATCGACTTCCAGTGCCTGTAGTACCTGTGCTTCAGCAAAATGACCGATACGGCACTTGGCCATGACGGGAATGGAAACGGTATCTTTTATTTGCTGAATCATTTCAGGATCAGACATACGAGCAACACCGCCGTCACGGCGAATATCGGCAGGGATACGTTCTAACGCCATTACGGCACAGGCGCCTGCGTCCTCGGCAATTTTCGCCTGTTCTGCATTAGTCACGTCCATGATGGCGCCACCTTTTAGCATTTCTGCGAGGCCGACTTTTACCGAAAAGTTGTCATCGTTGCTGTTTGTCATTATATATATTCTACTGGCTGGTCGCTTTGTTCACTGGCATGGAAAGATCTTATCGTCAATTAAACATGAGCTTAAAATGAAAATTTTATTTCAGCAGGTAGGCGCTGAAACCGTTTTAGATGTTTTTCGAGACCACGGTGTCAGTTGCAGGCGATCCTGTTCGTCTTCAACGCCGATCTCACTGTTTTCCAGATAGCAACCCGGGTCTTCTGCCCAGAAATTACCGGTGAGTTGCCAGGCGCGGGTGCGCGAGTTGCCGCCGCATATTTTTATGTACTGGCATTTGGCGCAACGTCCTTCAACTGGTCGTGACTTGAGTTTGAGGCCAGCCATTAACGGGTCAGAGGTATCCATCCAGATATCTGAGAACGAACGATTTTTGATGTTACCGATGGTGTAATCCCACCACATGGTGTCTGGATGCACATTGCCGACATTATCGATATTGGAAATGTTAACGCCCGAAGCATTACCGCCCCAGTTGTTTAACATGATTTCGATTTGTTCAGCATATTCGGGCAGATTTTTTCGTGCCCATAACAGCAGGTAAACGCCATCAGCATCATTGTTGCCAGTAACAAATTCGCGCTGTTTTCCTTGAATAACATCGTTCCAGCAGGTTTCGAATAATAGATCCATGGCCGCGCGTGTCATCTTGTGATGTAAATCATCACCGCGGTTTTTATTGCCGCGGCCGGCATAGTTCAGATGCGACAGGTAGAACTTGTCGACACCTTCATCTTCCATCAATTGCAGTAAAGCAGGTAAGTCCTGCTGGTTATCTTGCGTCAGGGTAAAACGCAAACCCACTTTAATACCGGCATCAAGACACAGGCGTATGCCGCGTAAGGCTTCGTCAAATGAGCCCTGTTTGCGGCGGAATTTATCGTGTGTTTCACGCATGCCGTCAATGCTTATACCGACATAGTTGTAACCAACCTGCTTTATGTCTTCGATATTGTCTTCGCTGATCAGCGTGCCGTTTGAAGACAGGCCAACGTAAAAGCCCATGTCTTTGGCGTGATGTGATATCTCGAAAATATCAGGTCGCATTAACGGCTCACCACCGGACAGGATCAGTACCGGAACGTGGAACGCTTTCAGGTCATCCATCACATTAAAGACTGCTTCGGTGTTCAGCTCACCGGGGAAATCCTTGTCGGCGGATGTGGCATAACAATGTTTGCAGGTTAAGTTGCAACGTCGTATCAAGTTCCAGATAACCACGGGACCGTTCGTTGGCCGCACCGGCCCGCGAATAGACCGGGTTTGTTTGCCTTCAGGATTGTCTTGCAGTGCATGCAGGTATTGGCTTAATCGAAACATGATAGATACGTTAGTTGGTTATGTTAGTTATGCGGCAAGTCGCAGACCGGTTTTTTTCAAAATGGCGGAGCTGAACAGGATTTCATGAGCCTTACAATTATCCCCCAGCAAGTTTTCAATCTGCTTCACTTTTTCATGCACTTCATCCTTGTTATGTCCGTGCACCATGGCAAATAAATTATAGCGCCACACCGGTAGATGACGAGGCCGCTGGTAGCAGTGGCTGACAAAATCCAGCTGGCCGATAATGTTTCCCAGTTCGATAATTTTATTTTCGTCGACATCCCAGACGGTCATGCCGTTGGCAGTCAGTCCGAGTCGATAGTGATTGGGTACGGCACCAATACGGCGAATGACGCCACACGCCAGCATGTGCTTTAATCGTTGCAAAACATCATCCTGCGTGATGCCAAGATCATTAGCGATTTTTTGATAGGGCGATTGTGTTATAGCGATTCCTGTCTGTGTGACGCTGATCAATTTTCTGTCGGTGGTATCAAGGCTGTCATCGTGGCATTCGGAAAATGACTGTTTAGGAACCGGCATGGTGGTGTGTTTACCATCAGCTGATAACTGCAGCCACAGACCGATATAAAACTCGCGTAGTTTAGGAAAGTTATATACCTTGAGTTGTGTGGTTTGTTCAATGGATTGCAGAGTCGTCTCGATTGCTTCCGGTGTTTCTGTCGCTAATACAAACCACATGTTCAGTGCATGATCGCGTCGATAATTGTGAGCTACTTCCGGATAGGTGTTAACCAGTTCGGTGATGAGCTGATATCTGTCTTCAGGGACAGATATGGCAGCCAGTGTTAAACCGCCGCCAAGACGAGCTGCGTCATACAATGGCCCGAAGCGTGTCAGCAGTTTTTGAGATTTTAAGTTGTTAACGGCCTCAATCAATTCGTCTTCAGAGCAGTTGAGTTGAGCAGAAATCGTTTTAAAGGGCCGCTCCTGCAGAGGAAAATTGCCCTGAAAATTATTGATGAAGTTACGCTCAAGCTCAGTAAGACTCATTATGTTTAACTCGATTCTTGAGTAGGTGATTTTGTATTATTTACCAGCCGCAATTTTGCTGCGGATTTTGATGTTTTAAAAGAATCAGGTTTAGTGGCTTTTTCATTGGAGGTGTAACTTGCGCCACGTTGTTTGAAACGCCGGGTGCTGAACAAAATCGTATGCTCGATGTTTTGCAAGTTGCATTGCTCGACAATTTCTTCAACTTTTTTCGTGACTTCTTCTCTGTTACAGCCGTGCACCATGGTAAACAAATTGTATGGCCATTCGGGTAAGCGGCGAGGGCGGCGGTAGCTGAGAGTGACACAGTCATACTTGCCGATACAAATACCGAGCTCTTCTATTTTGTCATCAGGGACATTCCACACAACCATACCGTTGGCAGTGTAACCGAGTTCCTTGTGGCGCACGACAACACCATAACGTTTGATGGCACCGTTATCGATCAATCGCTGTAAT
>Ga0316201_10003034_pt1 | contig 12214 bp, 10 predicted proteins | sample CS6wburrow_MG_FD_204516 | JGI IMG/M metagenome (GOLD analysis project Ga0316201, IMG submission 204516) | Coastal sediment microbial communities from Delaware Bay, Delaware, United States - CS-6 worm burrow | ecosystem: Environmental > Aquatic > Marine > Coastal > Sediment | place: USA... | reverse complement strand
AGCAGATCGATCACCTCAAATTTATAATAGTTGGAGGCAAGGGCAGCGGTCAGACCGGCGACCATAAGCAGAGGCAGAGCGATACGTACCAGCTCATTCACATTCTGTTTCAGTTGTATCATCCTGGAGAACATGGGGAACAGCAACATGGCGAACAGGAGGGAGAATTGTGTGGCGGCCTCAAAGATCCGGAAAGACTGTGCATAGACTCCCGCCTGCTCCCATCCATTTTCCAACATACGTTCCAGCATCACTGAATCAACACGATTAAAGAGTGCCATTAGCAGGATCAGCAGGGCAAAGGGGTAGCTGGACCTGAGTATTTTCAGGGAAGCAGAAACACTGAAAAGCCTGAAAAAGGATCCTGATCTGAGGCGTACAATAGTGGCGCTGGTAAACAAAGTCAGCGTATAAGAGATGGTCTGCGCATAGACAAACCACTCTATCTGAAAAGGTTTACTGCTTACATTACCCCAGAGAAGCAAGCCGGTAAAGAGGATCATCAGTGTTCGGTCCATGACTGAAAGCAGGCTGTCGGTCCGGTATAATTGCAGGCCACTGATATTGGTTCTGAAATACAGGATGAACGAGGAGAGAAACTGGTTTAAAACCAGGATGCCGAGCATTTGAAACTGTGCCAGGGAGTAGCCCAGGATCTTACCCGAAACCAGGACCACTCCTGCATATATAAGCGAAAGAAATAGTTTAAGGGGGACGATGGCCGCCAGGTTCCCTTTCAGCAGCTTGTGGTTTCGGGCAATGGATCTGTTGTTGAAATTATTGATCCCTACATCCAGCAACATGTTAAGGATAAAAGCAAAATTGAACAGAGAAAAGTAAAAGCCGTAGATCTCCTCACCTACCCTGTTCTGGACCCCCACTTCAATGCCGAAAAACCAGATGGGTTTGATCAGCAGATTCAGAAAGATCAGCAGAGAGAGGTTGGTGATGAAGTGCTTTTTCAAACCCGGGGGGGATAAAATATTTTTTAAATCAATACAAATGTAATAAGTTCGCTCCATAAATAATGAAGGGCGCTTTGAATCAGGGAACAAAACGAATTACAATTGCGGTAAATACCAGGCTTCTTATGCCCGGAAAGCTGGATGGTATCGGGTGGTTTACCTATGAGACCCTGAAACGGATCTGCAGGGCACATCCCGAGGTTGATTTTATTTTTCTGTTTGACCGGAAATATAGCCCCGAAGTGGTCTTTGGAGAGAATGTGCGCCCGGTGGTACTGGGCCCGCCCACGCGTCATCCTATCCTCTGGCACATCTGGTTTCAATGGCGGGTCAAAAGATACCTGGTCCGGAAAAACCCGGACCTTTTTCTCAGCACGGACGGATTTATTCCCCTGTGCACCAGGGTACCCTCCGTTTCCGTGATCCATGATATCAACTTTGTTCACCGGCCGGGCGACCTGCCCTGGCTGGTCAGGAAATACTACAGGCACTATTTTCCGAAATTTGCTCTTGAAGCCAGCAGGATAGTTACCGTATCAGAATATTCCAGGAGAGATATCATTAACCAGTATGAGGTGCCGGAGGAGAAGGTCGATCTGGCGTATAATGGCGTAAATAAAATGTATCATCCTTTAAGTGAACAAGAGGCTGTAGAGGTTCGTAAGGAATATACCAAAGGCTCGCCCTATTTTGTATTTGTGGGAAGTATCCATCCACGAAAAAACATTACCAACTTACTTAAGGCTTTTCAGTTGTTTAAGGATGAAGTCAGGGGCAACTATAAACTGGTACTTGTGGGGGAGAAATTTTTCCTGACCAAAGCCATGGAGGAGCAGCTGGAGAAGATGAAGAACAATAAGGATGTGATTTTTACCGGCAGACTGAGTCCGGATCAGCTGAATAAGGTCCTGGGCGCCGCCTGGGCCATGACCTTTGTTCCCTTTTTTGAAGGATTTGGGATTCCCATCCTGGAGGCAATGACCTGTGATATCCCGGTTATCGCTTCCAATGTGACCAGCCTTCCTGAAATTGCAGGGGATGCAGCGCTGTTTGCCTCACCTGACAGTCCGGGCAGCATACGGGATGGTATGATCAGGCTCGTACGCGAGGAGGGCCTTCGCCAGGAGCTTATCGAAAAAGGGAGAAGTCGGCGGGACCTGTTCAGCTGGGATCATACAGCTGAGAAGTTATGGAATTCTGTGGAGCAGGTGCTGAACCGCCATGCTTAAACCTTTTTACAGAAAAGGAGCTCTGGAAGCCGGTTGTGATGAAGCCGGAAGGGGCTGCATTGCAGGTCCCGTTTTTGCCGCTGCCGTAATCCTTCCATCGCATTTTAGAAGCTCAATCCTGGACGATAGCAAGAAACTTTCCAGAAAAACGAGGCAACATCTACGCCTGGTGATTGAGCGAGAGGCCTTAAGCTGGGGAGTGGGTGTGGTAGATGAGCAGGAGATCGATCAGATCAATATCCTGAATGCCTCCTTTCTGGCCATGCACCGGGCCCTGGAAAAGCTTCAGCCTCAACCGGAATATCTTTTGATCGATGGTAACCGCTTCAATGCCTTTGGGGATATCAGCCATTCCTGCATTGTAAAGGGAGACGGTATCTACGCCTCCATTGCAGCCGCCTCCATACTGGCCAAAACGCACCGGGATGAATACATGGAAGCCCTGCATCAGGAGTACCCCTCCTATGGTTGGGAGCATAATATGGGATATCCAACCCGGGAGCACCGGCGGGCCATACTGAATTTTGGCCCCACACCTTACCACCGGCGCTCCTTTAAGCTGCTGGATGACCAGATGCAGATAGAATTCTGCTAAACATGGGAGGATAGCTACAAAACAGCTGTTTACATAGTGGTTTCAGGAAGAATTTTACAATATTTGCAGTTCATTTTCCCGGAATTGTATTATCAGAACATATAAATTTTAAACGATGAAGAAGTTTTTTCTACTAATGACCGTCCTGGTGTTTTCCCTCCAGGCAAGAGTACATGCAGATGAGGGCATGTGGCTGTTGAGCCTGATCAAGCAGGTGAATATGGATGAAATGACCGAAATGGGTCTTCAATTGACAGCCGAACAAATCTACAGCATCAATCAGGCCAGCCTGAAGGATGCAGTCGGAGCGCTGGATCGTGGATCGTGTACGGCCGAACTTGTTTCTCCGGACGGACTTTTACTGACCAACCACCACTGTGGCTATGGGGAGATCCAGAATCACAGCTCCCTGGAGCATGACTATCTGAAGGATGGATTCTGGGCCATGACCAGGGACGAAGAGCTGCCAAATGAGGGAAAAACCATCACCTTCCTGGTACGGATGGAGGAGGTGACCGACCGCTTTGCTCCTGAACTGAATGAGGAGATGGGAATGCAGGAACGTGCTTCAAAAGCGCGCTCCATTTCGGAAGCCATCATCACAGAAGCTACTGAGGGCAATGAGTACGAAGCGGTTATCAGAAGCATGTTCAACGGCAACAGGTATTTCCTTTTCATCACCGAAACCTACAGGGATGTACGTTTGGTGGGTGCACCACCCGAGTCCATTGGAAAATTCGGGCATGACACAGACAACTGGATGTGGCCCCGTCATACCGGCGACTTTTCTATGTTCCGGGTTTACACCGGTCCTGATGGAAAACCGGCCGACTACAGTCCCGAAAACATTCCGCTGAAATCAAAGCACTACCTTCCCATTTCTCTGAAAGGGTATAAAAAAGGTGATTTCACCATGGTTATGGGCTTCCCCGGAAGTACCTCTCGTTATATGACCTCCTGGGAAATTCAGGAATCTCTGGAAATTGATCACCCCATCCGGATCCAGGTCAGGGGAATAAAGCTGGACCTGATCATGGAAGATATGCTGGCCGATGAGAAAGTTCGGATCCAGTATGCATCCAAACACTCCCGATCTTCCAATTACTGGAAAAACTCCATTGGAATGAGCCAGGGATTGAAAAAACTGAAGGTAACCGAGAAAAAGCAGCAGATAGAGGCTGATTTCACGGAATGGGTAAACCAGGATGAGGAGCGCAAGGCCCTTTATGGAAATGCCCTGAATGATATTCAGACTGCCGTTGAGGGCAGGGAGGAGCTGATGAAGGCATTCAGCTATTTAGTTGAGGCCTATTACCAGGGAATAGAAACGGTGGGCTTTGGACGCAATCTGAGGGAACTGGAGAGTGCTCTTTCTGATCCGGAGCCTGATCCGGAGCGAATTGAAACCATCACCAGTGCCCTGAAGGAGCGCGCGGAAGGCTTTTACAAGGACTACAATGCCCCTACGGATAAAAAGGTGATGACCGCCATGGTTGCCCTGCTAATGGATGAATTGAGTGATGAATACCTGCCTTCCTCCATCCTGGAGGCTAAAACCAGGTTCAAAGGCGATGCCGTAAAGTACGTGGACAATTACTTTAAGAAGTCGTTTTTAACCGATCAGGCCAGGTACAATGCATTTATGGACGATCCCTCATTGAAAGTATTACAGAAAGATCCCGGGTATCAGGCAGTACAGGCTTTTCAGAAACTATTCGAAGTACGGGGCATGATGTCTGAGTTTGATGAGGGCTATGACAGGGGCACCAGGCTGTTCCTGAAAGGACTGATCGAGATGAATCCCGAGAAGGATTTCTATTCCGACGCCAACTCCACCATGCGAATGAATTATGGTGTTGTGGGGGACTACTATCCCAGGGATGCAGTTCTTTACACGCACTATACCACACTGAAAGGGGTGATGGAAAAAGAGGATCCCGATAACTTTGAATTTGTAGTGTCTGAGCGACTTAAAGAATTCTATAAATCAAAGGATTATGGCCCTTACGGGGTCGATGGAACCCTGAATGTCTGCTTTACCTCCAACAACGATATCACCGGTGGAAACTCCGGAAGTCCCGTGATGAATGGGAATGGAGAGCTGATCGGTATCGCCTTTGATGGAAACTGGGAAGCCATGAGTGGTGATGTGGCTTTTGAGACCGAGCTCCAGAAGTGCATCAATGTGGACATCCGGTATGTACTTTTTGTGATAGATAAGTATGCCGGAGCAGGACACCTGGTGGATGAAATGACGATTGTGGAGTAATGCAACCATGACCCCGGGTGAAATAGTCATATACACGGATGGAGCTGCCCGGGGTAATCCCGGTCCTGGTGGACTGGGTGTGGTGATGATATATGGATCACATCGCAGAGAGCTTTCAGAAGGCTATGGGTTAACCACCAATAACCGGATGGAGTTACTTGCTGTGATCAGGGGGCTGGAAGCCCTGAAACGTAAGGACCTGAGTGTGAAAATCTATACGGATTCTCGCTATGTTGCTGATGCAGTGAATAAAGGATGGGTTTTTTCCTGGGAAACCAAACGTTTCAAGAAGAAGAAGAATGTAGATCTCTGGCAGCGTTTCCTGGAGTTGTACCGGGAATATAAGGTTCAGTTTATTTGGGTAAAAGGACATGCCAGTATTCCTGAAAATGAAAGATGCGACAAGCTGGCCGTTGAGGCCAGTTATGGCGCATCTCTCAAGGTCGATTCCGGGTATGTGGAAAACAAGGACGAAACTTTAATTTAGTTTTTCTTAAATTTCATGTCAAACCGGATGCATCATGCTAAGTAAGTCTATCTTGACATACCAGGGGCCGCTTTCTTTCAGTACTATAGATTATTTACTGTCAGAGTTTAAGATGGCGGCCCAGGATCATCAGCTCTCCTTCAAGGTATACAAGAAGATGATCTCCGTAATGATTGAGGCGCTGGAGAACATTTCCAAATACAGTGAGCAAATTTCCTGCACCGAACCCGGCCCGGGTTTTTGTCCCTCCCTGGAGATAAGCGTGAACGACTCTGAAATTGAGATGAAGACAACCAACCCCGTGAAGAAAAAAGAGGTGAACCCCCTGAAGGACAAAATAGACAAAGTGAATAGCCAGGATAGTGCTGCTTTGAGAGAGCTCTACCGGTCCATCATTACCAATGGCGAGTTTTCGTCCAAAGGGGGAGCCGGACTTGGCTTTATTGAAATGGCTAAAACAACCGGAAGTAAATTGGAATATGCCTTCGAGAGCCTGTCAAAGGAGTATTCCCTTTATACCTTCCGTGTCTCCATGCACATCTAAGCCTGCTGTCCTGTTTCGTACAGTACAGGTCCGTTTTCGTACACTTTTCTCAACAGACACCCATTGATTGATGTGTTAACTAATTTATCTTAAAGGCACTAAACATTGTGGCACGAAAACTGTTTTTACCCAGAACAATCGCTGTGATATGTGGGGAAATTTCTTAACCGTAGCCTTAAGAAATATAAGTAAGAACAAAGTCTTTACTCTGATAAATGTATCAGGGCTTGCCATTGGATTGGCCAGTTCCATCCTGATCCTGCTGTTTATTTTTAAAGAGGTGAGCTTTGACCGCTTTCATGAGCACAAACACAGAATACACAGGCTGTATATTGATGGAGTTATTGGAGATCAGACCTTCCGTGTACCCCTGACATCCATGGTTATGGCCCCAACCTTTGCGGAGGAGATCCCGGAAATTGTGGAGTATGTACGCTTTGATGTCTATAACCAGAATCTGATCTGGTACGAGGGGGAACGGCATGAGGAAGATCACTTTCTTTTTGCCGATCCGGCCATTTTTGATGTTTTCAGTATCCGGATGCTTCGGGGTGATCCGCATACGGCACTTTCAAAGCCCAATTCCATTCTGATAACAGAGGAGAAGGCCCGGCTGTATTTTGGCGATGAAAACCCTCTGGGACTTCCGCTCCATGTGAACAGCGATAGTATTTTGTACTATGTGACGGGCGTGTTTGAAGCCCTGCCGCAGAATTCTCATTTTTTCGCTGATTTTATAGCCTCCGTTTCGACCCTGGATTGGGAGAGCAAGCAGACCTGGTTCCAGAATTCAATTTACAGTTATGTACTTCTAAAACGAGGGGCTGATCCCCGGAGAGTGGAGCAAAAAATGGCTGATGTGATGACTGAGCATATACAGGGCGAGCTCAGATCCATCCTGGGAGTAGGGCCGGAGGAGTGGGCCGAGGGGGGGAACCGTTATGGAATATACCTGCAGCCATTACTTGATATTCATCTCCAGCCAGACATTGAAGTTGGAATAGACTCCTGCTTTCGTCCGGTCAATGACAGGCTCTATATCCAGATTTTTAGCTTAGTGGCTATTTTTATCCTGGTGATTGCATCCATTAATTTTATGAACCTTTCTACGGCAAGATCCGCCACCAGGGCCAGGGAGATTGGGATAAGAAAGGCTGCAGGCTCCCAGAGATTTTTGCTTATTCGCCAGTTTCTCACTGAATCAGTCCTATTGAGTTTGATCGCTCTTGCTATTGCACTGATCCTGGTGGAGCTTTCACTGCCCTGGTTCAATCAGGTTATGGATCTGGATTTACGCATGGAACAGCTTCAATACTATTACCTCTTGCCTATAGTGCTCCTGATGGCCCTGGCAGTCGGGCTCCTCAGCGGTATTTATCCAGCTCTCTACCTTTCCAGCTTTAAACCCGTCGACGGGATCCGGGGTGGTTTCCTGGGAAATAAAAGGGCCGGAGTATTCCGATCGGTGATGGTGGTTTTCCAGTTTACGATCTCTGTGGCCATTATTGTGGGAACACTGATTGTTTCCAATCAGCTACGGTATTTGCTGAGCAAAGAGCTTGGATACGAAAAGGAGCAACTGGTGGTTCTGAAGAGAACCTACCCTCTGGATAAGAATATTCAGACCTTCTGCCGCGAAATAGAGAAGATACCCGGAGTGGTTTCAGCCAGTAACTCCACTACCTATCTGGGATACAATAACAACACAGAGACCTATCAAATAAAGGGAAGAGAGGCTGCTAAAAATTATTTGTTTGCCACCAATTATGTGGATGAGGAGTTTATGCAAACCTACAATTTTCATCTGGCCGATGCCAGGAGCAGGTTTTTTGATCCAGGCAGCCCGGGCAATGAGTCTTCCATTTTGATCAATGAAGCTGCCGTATCAGAATTCGGGATCTCCGATCCCTTTAATACCATCATCCTGGAACCTTCTCTTGAAGGGGATACCAATCGGCTGAGAATTATTGGGGTGACGGAGGATTTTCATCACAGTTCCCTTCGGGAACCCGTTGCACCTTATATGATCCGGTACAAGAAGGAAGAGATGGATTGGGCGGGTATTATTACCGTTCGACTAGGGGTGGCGGGCAGGGGAATCCCCGTTACCCTGAACAAAATTAAAAGCGTCTGGATGGAGATGAGCGGGGATGCTCCATTCCAGTTCTTTTTCCTGAGCGATGAGCTTGACAACTATTACAAGGAGGAGCGGCGTACCGGACGCTTATCCCTGCTCTTTTCGATCCTCTCCACTTTTATTGCCTGCCTGGGACTGCTTGGACTGGCCCTACATAGCGCTCATCGCCGGATAAGGGAGATTGGGATCAGAAGGGCCATGGGGGCCACCATAGGCGATGTGATCCTGGTGGTTTCCCGTAAGCTTGTGCTTCTGATGGCTATCTCCGTTCTGATGGCCTGGATAGCTGCCTATCTGTTTATGCAGAACTGGCTGGATGGCTTTCCTTTCAACATTGGATTCAAGCCCTGGATCTACCTGGTTTCGGCTTTTTCAGCCCTGTTTGTCGCCCTTTTATCGGTAACTCTGATTGTATATCGCGCAGCAAGCAGAAATCCCGCAAGGACTTTGCATTACGAATAGTGTAGGAAAGTCAGAAGGACCCTTGTTTCCGGATACGTTCCAGGTCTTCCGGAGTATCGACCCCTATGGAGGGAAGCGTGGTCACCGCGGTCCGGATGGGGATGCCATGCTCCATCCAGCGCAACTGTTCCAGAGACTCGGCCTGTTCAAGGAGGGAGGGAGAAAGTTGTACCAGCTCTTCCAGGATCTCCCGCTGGAAGGCATAGAGCCCGATATGCGCATAAAAGGGGAGCTTTCCGGGAACTCCTTCAGCTTCGCTGCTTCTGACATGTGGGATGGAGGCCCTGGAAAAATACAGTGCCCGGAAGCTTTGGTCCACCACTACTTTCACTACATTGGGATTAGCCAGCTCTTCCGGGTTTGTCAGGCGCCTGATCAGGGTGGCAATGCCGGTCCCCGGTGCCTGGAAACAGGAAAGCAGGGTTTGCAGTTGTTTCACCTGAATCAAAGGTTCATCTCCCTGTATATTAACCACATGTGAGAATCGCAGGCCACTTTCCCGCTCATATAACTCAGCTGCCTCCGCACAACGTTCGGTTCCGCTTCTGTGCTCTGGAGAGGTCATCAGGACCCTTCCCCCAAACTGCTGAACCGCCTGCCGTATTCGCTCATCGTCGGTGGCTACCACCAGGTGTTCGAACAGAGAGGAGGCTCGCTCATACACCCATTGAATCATCGCTTTGTCCCCCAGCATGGCCAGTGGTTTCCCGGGAAAACGGGTGGAAGCATATCTGGCAGGAATAATACCCAGGAATTCAGTCACCTTTTTTATTTCAAAAATAGGAAACAATGGGGATAAACCTTTTTGAATTCATCTAAAATTGTAATTTTGTCATACTTTCAGGTTATTTTGTCAGAAAGCAATATGGATATTCAACAGATTAAACAACGATTTTCGATTATAGGCACCTACCCCGGGCTGGACCGGGCCATTGATATTGCCCGTCAGGTGGCCCCGACCGATTTGAGTGTCCTGATCTCGGGGGAGAGTGGAACCGGAAAGGAAGTGTTTCCCCAGATAATTCACTCCCTTGGGGTTAGAAAGCACGGACCTTACATTGCGGTGAATTGCGGAGCTATTCCGGATGGCACCATCGATTCAGAGCTATTCGGGCATGAAAAGGGATCCTTCACCGGGGCTCACGAGGCCAGGAAGGGGTACTTTGAGGTATCCAACGGGGGAACGATCTTTCTCGATGAGGTGGCAGAATTGCCACTGTCCACCCAGGTTCGTCTTTTGAGGGTACTTGAGACCGGGGAGTTTATCAGGGTGGGTTCCTCCAAGGTGCTGAAGACCGACGTGCGTGTGGTTGCAGCCAGCAACCTGGATGTGATGGAGGCAATAAGAAAGGGTAAATTCCGGGAAGATCTGTTCTATCGCCTGAATACGGTGCCGATCCAGATGCCATCACTGAAGGAACGCGGAAATGATATCCTGCTGCTATTCAGAAAGTTTGCTGCAGATTTTTCCGAGCGCTACCGCATGCCGGCCATCCGCCTGGATGAGGAGGCCCGGCAGGTATTGTTGAATTATGAATGGCCAGGCAATGTGCGCCAGTTGAAAAATGTTACCGAACAACTTTCCATCATTGAACAGGAGCGAGAAATTACGGGAGCAGTGCTGATGCACTACCTGCCTGATTATCATAAAACCCGATTACCGGCTTTGATCCGGAAGGAGTCGGTAAAGGAGGAGGCCTTCAATTCTGAAAGGGAGATTTTATATAAAGTACTCTTCGATATGAAGAGTGATATGAATGATCTGAAGAAGCTGGTGGCTCAGATCATAGAGAAGGGATCCATGAGCACCGACATTGAAGAAGAGAATGAAGGGATCATTAAAAAGTTATATGCCACCGTTGATGAAATGCCGGAAGATGCGGAGCAACTGATCACACAGCAGGCTTCAGCCAGGAAAGATCGAGATGAGAAGCATATTATGGATACGGAGGAGATCCTGGAAGAGTCTCTGTCCCTGGAAGACAAAGAGATTGAACTGATTATCAAGGCACTGGAAAAGCACAATGGAAAACGCAAGTATGCGGCTTTGGATCTGGGGATCTCCGAAAGGACCCTCTATAGAAAAATCAAGGAGTACAATATTGACTAGGTGATGAGAAATACCGCTCTTTATATCAGGTTGTTGGCTGTTTCATATGCCCTTCTGGGGATCCTGACCGGGTGCAGTGTAAAATACTCCTTCAGCGGGGTGAATATCTCCCCGGAGGTGCAGAGCTACTCCGTAGATTATTTTCAGAACCGGGCCCCCCTGGTTCAGGCACAGCTCAGCAATGTATTTACCGAAGCACTTCAGGACAAGATTCAGAGCAATACCAACCTGGACCTTGCCAATCAGGGAGGAGATGTGCAGTTCACAGGGGAAATTACCGGATATGCGACCCGGCCTACAGCCATTACCGGGTCAGAAACTGCTGCGCGTAACCGACTTACCATTACAGTACGGGTGAAATATACCAATGCCATTGAGCCAGAGCTGGATTATGATACCAGTTTCTCCCGGTATGAAGACTACGATGCCTCACAGGACCTGAGCAGTGTGGAAAATGAGCTGATTGAACTGATCGTTGAGAACCTGGTGGAAGATATTTTTAATAGAGCATTTGTTTCCTGGTAACCCGTGTTTATATGAACGCTTCAGATATTATACGCCTGCTAGACAGCAAACATTACGCCCCGGCCGACCTGGAGGAGGTAAATTTGCTTTGCCGGAATTTTCCTGAATTCAGTGTTGCTCATATACTGAAGGTTCGTATAATGGAGGCACTGGGCCATGAAAAACAGCAGCAGCTTAAAGTAGCAGCAGTGTACTCCACGGATCGGAAAAAACTGTTCCAGCTGGTAAAGGAAGTGCTGGAACCAGTGGAACCTGAGCCGGAACCGGTGGATGAAAGCCTTGAGATGATGCAGTTTTCCGATGAAGGGAATGTGGAAGCGGAGGTCATCATTGAGCAACATGCCCCCTATCTGGGCCGGAAAGCAAAAGGGGATCTGCTGGAGTTGGATGAGGATGCGGGGGAAGAGCTCCTGGAACTTCTGGAGGAGGAACCGGATGTTGATCCGGCTGAAGCTTCCCCTGAGGATACAGAGGAAGAGGAGATGGACAGCGATATGCTTTTTGCTTCTCTGGAAAAGGATGAGACTGGCATGGAGGAGCCGGAAGAGCAAGCGGGTGAGGAGCTGCCATCCATCGATCAGGTGGAACAGATCCGGGAGAACAGCAACCATCATCTGATCAGCAGCTTTATTAAAGGGGAACCCGGACCCATCCGGGCGGACCAGGAAACCAGACTGAAGGGAGATGTCTCCCTGGATTCCATCAGGGAGCATGATGGGTTTATAACAGACACTCTGGCTCAGATCTATGTGAAGCAGGGACTCTATGCCAAGGCCATCTATGCCTATGAGAAATTAAGTTTGAAATATCCGGAAAAAAGTGCTTACTTTGCAGCTCAAATTGAGAAGATTAGGAATATAAATCATTCATAAAGAGGCACTAATATGTTTG
>Ga0316201_10003033_pt1 | contig 12219 bp, 11 predicted proteins | sample CS6wburrow_MG_FD_204516 | JGI IMG/M metagenome (GOLD analysis project Ga0316201, IMG submission 204516) | Coastal sediment microbial communities from Delaware Bay, Delaware, United States - CS-6 worm burrow | ecosystem: Environmental > Aquatic > Marine > Coastal > Sediment | place: USA... | reverse complement strand
TTCCGCTGCTCGTCAGGAAAAACTGACAGGCGGATGCGCTGCAGGATATTCAAAAATTGGAGTTCCAAGATTACGTTGGCTTAATTATCCATGTTTGTCTCCCGATGATACAGGACAATAAAATTGGCACCGAAAAACAGCTGCATTTGATCATGTCGAACTCTTTCACTTTTTACGCTCAATAGTCCAGGCAAAGTTGGACAATTGGATGAAAAGAAATCGGGACAAGAAGCCTTGCGTCATGCCTGGGTGCTTTTGCTAGAATGGATTGCCGGATTGGGAGTCGAACTAATGATGGCCATTGTAAAAACGAATCTTTGACCAGATATATCCGGGCTGAAACACAAGGGATGATGAACCGAAGATGAATGCAACAAGGTCCGAACGAATTCCGGAGCACATGTCCCCGCAAAAGGGTGATGTGCGGTTGTTCAAGAATCCAGTTTTGGAGCGTTTGAGCAAGATTTCACCGGTGACGGTACTCGTGGTTTACCTGCCGATTATCATGTTTTTGATATGGAAGAGTTTTGCCATTGAAACTCCGCCAATGAGTTTTGTGGTCCTGTTTTTATCCGGACTCGTGTTCTGGACCCTGTTTGAATATGTTTTCCACCGTTACGTCTTCCATTTCACACCGAAAGGGGAATTACAGAAACGTATCAGTTTCCTGTTTCACGGCGTCCACCATCAGTATCCGAATGACAAAAAGCGGCTGGTCATGCCCATTACCCTGAGCCTCGCAATTGCAGTATTGTTGCTGGGCCTCACCTGGGTCTTGATCGGCCCCTGGACATGGGCTTTCTCGGCCGGTTTCACCACGGGTTACCTGGCTTATGATATGACCCACTACAGCATCCATCACTTCAAACCGCCCAATATTCCATGGCTCAAGAAGGTCTGGAAATCCCACATCGATCACCACTTTCGTGATTCCACCAAGGGCTATGGCGTTTCATCCGCATTCTGGGACCGGGTATTTGGCACCTTGCAGAAACCTAAAAAGCCATCAAAGGCAGCTTCTTAACAATAGCAATCAGCGGTCAGATCAGGATGATTTCGTGCCATGCGTATTGCAGGTTACCGTTACCTGCAATGGAGTTTTGGAAAGGATTCACCAGCCCTTGATGATGTGGTGATTCACGGACTGTATACAGGTGCCAGGTGACCGTGTTTCTCACCGCTCTAACAACTTTGACAATCGGCCCTGGACCCGGTCTTCAATCAAGTTCCCCGGTGTGAAAACATCAGGCCTGATTCTTGATATGATCCCTGCATTCTCGTAGCGATTTTCCGGGAGAAGTGATGATAAAACAGATCCTGCATGTAAGCGGCCGGATTTCGCGGCTATTGCTGTCCGGTCTGCTCGGAGCTTTGTTTGTCATTATCGTCCTGGCCGTGGTCGAGCTTAACAACCGGCCCGACCTCAGCGTTTGGCATAAAACTGTGCTTGATAAAGAGTTCACGGCCGATCCAGGGTTGCAGAACTTCGCGCAATACCTCCAATTGGAAAACCGTTTGTTCGAACAACTCGATCGATTGATTTACCAGCAAATCGATATAAAGGAACAACGGGTCATCAACCGGTACTTCAAGGGAAGTCTTTCCGATCCCGGTCGCTGGCCGACGAACTGGAACCGCAGTTTCGTTTTACCGTTGGAAAACCCCGAAATAGCCGTGTTGTTGCTGCATGGCATGTCCGATTCACCTTACAGCCTGCGGAGCATCGGTCAAACACTCCACGAGCGGGGCGCATACGTGATTGGTCTCCGGGTTCCCGGGCATGGTCAGGCTCCGTCCGGCCTGTTGGATATCGAGTGGGAGGACATGGCTGCAGCGGTAAGGCTCGCGATGCTTGAACTGCAGCAAAAGTCAGCCGGCAAACCCATGTATATCGTCGGGTACTCCAACGGAGGTGCCCTGGCTGTGCAGCACGCCCTCGAGTCATTGACCGATGAAGGGCTTGCCACCGTTGATGGCCTGGTCTTGTTGTCGCCCGAGATTGGGATCAGCAAGCTGGCGGCGTTTGCCAAATGGCAGGAACGCCTCGGCCGCCTGCTCGGTCTGGAGAAGCTCGCCTGGAACTCGATTTTACCGGAATATGACCCGTGGAAATATGGGTCGTTTGCCCTAAACGCCGGAAAACAGGCGTACAGGATCACCCGGGAGATTCAAAAACAGATAAGCCGGAGATCAGCGACTGGTGAGCTTGACAAAATGCCGCCCATACTCGCTTTTCAGTCAGTTGTAGATGCAACTGTCACCGCACCGGAACTTGTTAGCAACCTCTTTGAGCGCATACCCGCGATCTCTCCAAGTCGCTACCCGGATAGCCGGGGCCGGCATGAGCTGGTCTTGTTTGACATCAATCGCTGGGCCGAAATTGATCCGCTGATGAAGGAAAACCCATCGGCATGGATCAATCCTATGCTGCAAAATGGCAATTCCAATTTCATGCTCACATTGATGAGCAATCAGAGCCGCGAAAACAAACACGTCTGGACATTCAGCAGATTGCCTGGCTCGTCTCAGGTCGAGGCATGTGACACGGGGTTTTCATGGCCTGAGGGTATCTATTCACTATCACACGTGGCAGTGCCTTTTCCTCCTGACGATCCTGTCTACGGCGGTAATGAGGCAGGCCCCAGTCCGGGTATCGATTTGGGCGATGTTGCTTTGAGGGGTGAAAAAAGCATGCTTCATGTGCCGGCTGCTGATCTGCTTCGCTTGCGATACAACCCTTTCTACACTTATCTTGAGTATCGGATGCTGGTCTTTATGGGCCTTGAAATGAGCATGGACCAGGGCTGCCTGCAGGTCGAAGCGGTTTCCCGGTTGTAGGGAGTTTTGGTAAAGTCGCTATCAATCACGAGGATTGCCGGGTGGGGTTGCTGCCCGACCGCAGCACCCGTGCATTTGGGAAAAACACGGATACCTGCGATGGAAAACAAGACCGCTGACTCGCGGTAATCATTGCGGGTGCGGTCAGTAAACCATTAAACTGCACTCCTGACATGCTGCCCAGAATAAAAATAACAATATGAACAAGCCCGCGAATATCAAAAACTCCTATTCTCATGAAGAACTTGTTCTTTGTGGCACTGGAGAACTTTTTGGTCCCGATACCGGCAGGTTGCCTTCAGGCAATATGCTGATGATTGATCGCATTGTTGAGATTAACAAGACGGGAGGTCTTAACAAGTTAGGTTGCATCGAGGCAGAACTCGACATCAAACCGGACCTGTGGTTTTTCGATGTCCATTTTATGGATGACCCTGTTATGCCGGGTTGCCTGGGTCTGGACGCGCTTTGGCAGTTGTGTGGTTTTTTTCTATCCTGGAGTGGTTGCAAAGGCAAGGGCAGGGCATTGGGCTGTGGCGAGGTTAAGTTCACAGGCCAGGTTTTGCCTACCGCAAATAAGGTAGCCTATTCACTGGATATAAAACGAATCATCACCCGCAGGTTGAGCATGGTGATTGCTGACGGATCAGTCAGTGTTGATGGCCGGGTAATCTACACCGCGGAAGACCTCAAGGTCGGCTTGTTCCTTTCCACTGACAGCTTTTAGGAAGAATACTTATGCGTCGCGTAGTCATAACTGGTCTGGGCGTGGTTTCCTGCCTTGGAAACGACAAGCAAACCGTTACCGAGTCTTTGCTAAAAACCCGTTCGGGTATCACCTTCAATGAAGAGTTCAAGGCAATGGGTTTGCGCAGCCATGTCTGTGGCTCGGTGGATATCAACCTGAAAGACCGCATAGACCGAAAGCATCTGCGCTTTATGGGTGATGCGGCTTCTTATGCCTATGTCGCTATGCAAGATGCCATCAGTGACGCCAATTTGACAGAAAAGTATATTTCGAATCCACGCACCGGGCTAATAGCCGGTTCAGGTGGTGCATCAAGTGCCAACATTGTCTTGTCTGCGGACAAGTTGCGTGACAAAGGCGTGCGTCGCCTGGGTCCATATATCGTGCCCAAAACCATGAGCAGCACGGTATCGGCATGCCTGTCCACGCACTTCGGTATCCGTGGCATTAACTATTCGGTAACTTCGGCCTGCGCAACCAGCACCCACTGCATCGGCAGTGCAATGGAACAGATACAATGGGGTAAACAGGATATGGTCTTCGCTGGAGGCGGCGAGGAGGAACACTGGTCGCTGGCCATGATGTTTGATGGCATGGGCGCCTTGTCGACACAATATAACGAAGAACCCGGCAGGGCCTCGCGCGCCTATGACGCTGAACGGGACGGCTTTGTCATTGCCGCGGGTGGCGGGATGCTGGTGCTCGAAGAACTGGAGCACGCCAGGACCCGTGGTGCAAAAATTTACGCTGAAGTGGTTGGTTACGGCGCGACATCAGATGGCGACAACATGGTGGCGCCCTCCGGGGAAGGCGCCGTGCGCTGCATGCAGCAGGCCCTTGCCACTGTTGACACACCGATTGACTATATCAACACCCACGGCACCAGCACTCCGGTGGGCGATATCGCCGAGCTTGATGCCATGCGCGAGGTTTTTGGTGGGAAAACGCCACCCTTCAGTTCCAGCAAATCCCTTTGTGGCCACTCCCTGGGCGCTGCCGGTGTACAGGAAGCGATCCATTGCCTGCTGATGATGGAAAATAACTTTATGGCCGGCTCTGCCAATATCTCAGTATTGGATCCCAGGGCGGAAGGGTTACCCGTGTTAACCGAGAGCAGGGAAGACACCGTGCTGAATACGGTGATGAGCAATAATTTCGGTTTTGGCGGCACCAACGCCTGTGTCGTGTTGCAACGCTACCAGGCCAGCTGAGTCATATTCAATATGTCCAGGCCCTCTTACGTGCTCAAGTCGAGTTGCACCGATACCGTGGGTATTGTGGCCGCGGTTACCACTTTCCTGGCTGAGCGGGGTTCACTGCTTACCGAAATGTCGCATTTCGTTGATGACGAGAGCCAGAAATCATTTATCCGCGTTGAGTTTGAAGACGATGCAAAGGATGATGACGATCTCGCCGAAATGGCCGCGGACTATAAAGCAAATGTAGCCCGACGCTTCGGCATGCGGTTCAGCTTTTACGCGTCGGACAAGAAACTGCGTGTGATGGTTGCAGTCTCCAGGCAAAGTCATTGTCTCAACGCCCTGTTGCATCGCTGGGCCGATGGCCATCTGCCCATTGACATCACGGGCGTGGTGTCGAATCACGACAATCAGAAGTCACTCGTTGAGTGGTACAAATTACCGTTTCATTACCTGCCCATCGAACAGGGCAATAAAGCGGAACAGGAAGCCAGGATCCTGGACCTGTTTGAGGAGACACGTTCCGAGTTGCTGGTGCTGGCGCGGTATATGCAGATACTCACACCCCATGCCTGTGATTTACTGGCGGGCCGGGCCATCAATATACATCACTCTTTCCTGCCTGGGTTCAAAGGCGCGCGGCCCTATCACCAGGCCTATGAGCGCGGTGTAAAACTGATTGGCGCCACGGCGCACTACGTCAATATGCACCTTGACGAGGGTCCGATCATTGAACAGGGCGTTGAGCGTGTTGACCATACGATGAAACCCCGGGATCTGGAACGTCTCGGGCAGGATGTGGAAAGCTCCGTTCTCAACCGTGCGGTCAGGTGGCACGCCGAGCATCGTGTATTTAACAACGGTAACCGTGCGATCGTTCTAAGACACTAGCAAACCGCCCGCAGTGCGGCGGCTTTTTGCCGGATCAAATATTCACTCTTCCAGAATGGTGGCCAGTGCACCGATGAAGTGGTCCATGTTTCTATCGTTGAAAGAGGCGACATTAACCCTGGATGAGTCGACCGTGTAGATCGCAAATTCATCCCGCAGGCGTTTCACCTGGTCTACCGTCAAACCAAGGAATGAGAACATGCCGGTCTGCCTTTTAATGAACGAAAAGTCGCGTTTGATTCCGCTGGCGGCTATTTTGTCTGCCAGTGTTTTACGCAGCCCGTTGATACGGCTCCTCATGCCGGCCAGCTCTTCAAGCCATTGTGCTGTCAATTCATCCGAGTGAAGGATGATGTCAATAACGGCAGGCCCGTGCGCAGGCGGCATCGAATAGTTCTTGCGGGTGACGTTGTGGATGACGCTTTCGATGGCAGCAGCCCTTTTGGCATCATGCGCGATGACACTGATCGCACCCACACGTTCACGGTACATGGCAAAATTCTTGGAACATGAACTGGCGAAAATAACCTCTGGACACTTCTCGGCGAACAACCTTATGGGCAGGCTGTCTTCCTCGACACCCCGTTCGAAACCCATGTAGGCAATATCGATCATGGGTGTAAAACCACGCTCCCCGGCAAGTTCGGCGATCGCCCGCCACTGCTCCTGGTCAGGACTTACACCACAGGGGTTATGGCAGCAAGCGTGAAAAAGCACGATATCGCCGGACCCTCTTTCACCCAGTGCTTCGATCATGTCATCAAAGCGAAGGCTGCTTTTTTCGGCATCGAAGTAAGGGTAACTATGCATTGTTATTCCGGCACCCGGAAACAGGGCATAGTGATTGGCCCACGTGGGGTCACTGGCCCAAAGCTCGGTTTCAGGTCTGGCGACCTTGACGAGGTCTGCTGCAACTCTCAGAGCACCCGTACCTCCGGGTGTCTGCACGGTGCGCACGCGGCCCTGTTTGATAACTTCATTATCCTTGCCCAGGACCAGGTCACCTATGGCCTGGTTAAATCCGGCCACGCCCGGCGGGCCCAGATAGGTTTTAGACGTCTGTGTTTTGAGCAGGATTTTCTCGGCTTTGACCACGCAGTCAAGTATGGGCGTGTTGCCATGCTCGTCGCGGTAAACGCCAATTCCGAGGTCGATTTTCTTCGGATTTGGGTCAGCTGCGTAAGCGGCGATAAGGCCAAGTATCGGGTCGGGTGGTATGGCGTCAAGGTATTCAAACATTGTTTTCTTTCTCTGTATTAACTCGCTGAACATCATCAGGTCAATCAACCGGGCCCTGGAATGCCTGTTCGCAAAGGGCGAATTTCAAAGTTTTATAATCCATTGTTCGTGATAGTCCGAATTGTAACGTGTCGGGCTTTAAACATCTGCAAAAATTGGTTCGATCCGGCTCGTAAAAGACCGCTAAAACAACTTATCCCCAAAGTGCTGGTTCAAACCCGTTAACGACCCCATTGACATATTCAAGTCCGTTTGACTGGTCATATTTCAGTAGCAACGGCCCGTCGATATCCACAAAATCGCAGAGCTGTGCCACCACGAACGAAGGCGCCATGCTGAGTGATGTCCCGACCATGTTGCCAACCATCAACTTGCAACCCCTGGCCTTTGCGGCTTTGGCCAGACGCAGCGCTTCTGTCAGGCCACCGGTTTTGTCCAGTTTGATATTGATCATGCTGTAGCGGCGTGCGGCGGTTTCCAGTTCCCCCGTATGCAGGCATGATTCATCCGCAGCCAGTGTAATGGGCGAAACGAAGCCCTCCAGTTGCTCATCCCCGCCGCGGCGCAGTGGTTGTTCGATCATGGCAAGTTTCAGGTCAACGCACTTGGGCAGCACGTCTTTCAATTGTTCGAAGGTCCAACCCTGGTTGGCGTCCACGACGAGTTCGGCATCCGGACGGGCGGCCCTTATCGCAGCAAGTTTTTCATAGGGCATATGCTTATCAAGCTTGATCTTCAGGATCGGAGCATTCGCTGCCGCTGCCGCCTTGGCGGCCATTGCTTCGGGTGTTTTCTCAAGTCCAATGGTAAAAACCGTGGTGACCGGTTTTGGATCGATGCCGGTGAGTTGCCAGATGGTCTTGCCGGCGCGCTTGCACTCCAGGTCCCACATGGCGCAATCGATTGCATTGCGCGCACCTCCGGCGGGCAGGAGTTCCTGCAGTTGTTGACGGCTTAATCCTTTGCGGATCTCCCCGGCGACCGAATGCGCCTGTTCGAAGATGCTCTCCGCGGTCTCATCGAGATAAAAAACACCCTGGGCTTCGCCGCGCCCGAAATACCCGCCTTCACCAACCTCTACGACCAGGCAACGTGAGTTGATCCACTCAAATCCCGAGATGCGGAACGGTTGTGTCAGTACCCAGTCGGTGATGTGTATGTTGAATTCCATTTTAATTACTCCGGATAGAGTTTCCTGATGTATTCGACGATAGCGCCGCAGCCATCAATGATCGGATCAACACAGGGCAGGCCGGTTTCATGACTCAACCGCGCGAGGTAGGGTGAGCGGTCTTTGTCGGACAAGCTTGATGTATTGACACTGATACCCACGCAGCGGATGCCCGGGTTGGTGCGGCGGCCCATTGATACGTGCAGATCAATGGCTTCCCTGACTGAGGGCAGGGGGTAATGCTCCCAGCCTGAAACAGCGGTGCGGGTGGCATCGTGGCAGACGACGAATGCATCCGGCTGCGAACCATGCAGAAGGCCGAGGCTGACACCCGAGTAACCGGGGTGGAACAATGAGCCCTGTCCCTCAATCACGTCCCAATGGTTTATGTCATTGTCGGGAGAGATGACTTCGGCTGCGCCGGAAATAAAATCTGCCACCACGGCATCGATTGGGATGCCTTCGCCGGCCAGCATGATGCCGGTTTGCCCTGTTGCTCGAAAAGTGGAGTCCAAACCGGCCTCGCGCATCGCCTGGTCGAGCGCCAGTGCGGTATATTTTTTACCGATAGCGCAATCGGTTCCGACCGTCAGTACACGATTACCCGATCGTTTGATGCCGGTGCCCACCGGCAGGTTTTTGGGCGGATTCCGGACATCTATCAAGCGCGCTCCGGACCCTTTTGCAGCGGCGACTACTGACGGGAAATCCGCCAATTTAAAGTGCAGGCCGCACACGATATCCAGTCCTGCCGCAGCCGCTTCCACGATGGTATCCCACCAGTCGTCCGGCACGACACCACCAACGGGCGCAACACCGATGACCAGGCTCCTGACTCCGGCGCTTGCAGCTTCGGCCACCGTCATTTCAGGAACGCCCAGGTCGAGTGTGCAACCCGGAAACCTGAGCTGTCCGGCCACCAGGTCGGGGCGCCAGTGAACGAGTCCATAACCGGTCTTGGCGTAGGTCGGGTCGGATAAGTGGCCAATCAGGAGCAGGTAAGGTGCATCGAGTTGGACTGTGGTCAGGTTTGTCATGTCGGCCACTCTGAATCTGGGCAGGTCATTTTACTGGGTTTGCAATTTTTTTACTGCATATTTGCAGACTTTACATCACCTGGCTCCCATGCATTGAGTGTTATGATCCCGGTTTCGGATGACGTGAGCGAGGGAATTTGAACCCGTGAAAAACCTTGAAGAAAACGATGTCGCACTTATTGGAATTCCGTCCGATTCAAACTCGAGCTTCAAGAGGGGTGCAGCTGCGGCGCCCGGTTTCATTCGCCGCGCATTACACAGCGAATCTGCCAATATGTGTTCCGAGCTGGGTGTTGATCTCGGCGTGAACGCGGGCTTCGTCGATGTTGGCGACTGCCATGTGACAGATGACCCGCAGAGTTTTCTGGCGGTGGAAGCGGAAATAGCAAAGATAGTAAAGCAGGGGGCTTTGCCTTTGGTTCTGGGTGGTGACCATGCAATTAGTTACCCGGTTGTGCGTGCTGTCAGTGCGGTTCACGGCCCGGTCAATATTCTGCACTTTGACGCCCACCCGGACCTATATGACGACTTCGAGGGTAACCCCTGGTCTCATGCCAGCCCTTTTGCCCGCATCATGGAAAACAAACTGGCCAGGCGTCTTGTCCAGGTCGGCATACGCACGCTCAACCCGCACCTGAGGGCGCAGGCCGAGCGATTTGATGTCGAAATACATGAGATGAGAACGCTGGATATTGATTCAGTTGGCAGGGATTTCGAGGGACCCGTCTATATCAGCTGTGACCTCGATGCCCTGGATCCAGCCTTTGCCCCCGGTGTCTCCCACCATGAACCGGGCGGCCTGTCGGTCAGGGATGTGCTCAGTGTTATCCAGCGCCTCCCCAACCGTATCGTGGGTGCAGATATTGTTGAATACAATCCTCAGCGTGACAGCAACGATATGACCGCGATGGTGGCTGCCAAAATCCTGAAAGAAATTGCCGGGCGGATGTTGCTGAATACCGCCTGATCGATGTGTTTTACCAACAGCAGGCGCCTGAAAAGCGCTGATTGACGGTCGCCAGTCATGACACGGTTAAACCAGGCGCATGCCGTCTTTAATCAGCTATGAAAATACACGCTGGCTGCTCCAGCATGGCCTTCAGTGCCTGTATCATCATGGCGGCGTCGTAGCCGTCTACAAAACGGTGATCAAAGGAGGATGACAGGTTCATCATCGTGCGGATCACCATCTGCCCATCGACGACCACGGGTCGTTCAACTGCCTTGTTCACACCTATGATGGCCACCTCGGGGAGGTTGATCACGGGTGTCGAGGCAATACCGCCATGTCTGCCCAGACTGGTGATGGTGATGGTGGAGCCCATCAGTTCGTCGCGTTTGGCAGTGTTTTCGCGTGCGGCATTGGTGACACGTCGTATTTCGGTTGCGAGATCGTCGAGAGTGCGTGTCTCACTGTGCTTCACGACCGGTACTTTCAGACCGTCCGGAGTTTGTGTTGCGATACCCAGGTGGACCGCATGGTGCTGGCTGATAATATTGCGTTCCTTGTCATACAGCGCGTTGCATTGAGGGAACTGCTTCAGCACCCGCGTCAGTGCCAGGCCTATAAAAGGCAGCAGGGTCAGCGTGTCTTCGCCCGCTGCTTTTTGGCTGTTGAGGTGCTGGCGCAGCGACTCCAGGGAGGTGATGTCAATTTCCTCCACGTAGGCAAAGTGTGGAATCTCACGGTTGGCCTCTGTCATGCGTTCGGCGATTTTCCGGCGCAGTCCGATCACCTTGATTTCGGTGACACCATCCGTGGGCTCCTGTTTTAAAACCGGCGACCGGGTGACGCCGGCACCGTTGGCGACATGTTGCTCCAGATCAGCCCTGAGTATACGTCCACGTGGACCGCTGCCCTTGACACTACTGAGGTCGATACCTGCCTCGCGTGCCTGGCGGCGAACGGACGGAGAGGTGAGAACGCTGCCAGCTTGTAAAGGAACCCCGGTTTTTTTTGCAGTGGCCTGGGCGGGCTTGTCTTCAGTGATTTTTTCACGCTTCGAGGCCGGTGCGGCAGCCTTTGCAGTTTCGTCTGCCTGATCGTCATGCGTTTCAAAGACAATCATGGGGCTGCCAACGGCGATCGTGTCGCCGACTTCGCCAGCCAGCCGGATTACCCGGCCCGAGACAGGCGCTGACAGTTCGACTGCCGCCTTGTCGGTCAGCATGGCGCCGATCGGGTCTTCCTCATCAACGTGGTCGCCGACTTTTACCATCCACTCTGCAATTTCCGCCTCTACCAGGCCTTCACCCAGGTCGGGCAGATTGAAAATATACTCGCTCATACCGCCTCCATGATCTTGTGAATGCCGGCAATGATCCTGTCCTGCGCGGGGAAGTAATCCCACTCAAATGCGTGCGGATATGGGGTTTCCCATCCGCAGACACGTTCGATCGGCGCCTGCAGGTGCCAGAAGCACTCTTCCTGCACGGTGGCGACCAGTTCCGCACCGTAACCGCTGAAACGGGAAGCTTCATGGGTTATCAGGCATCGCCCGGTTTTTTCGACCGACTTTTTCAGTGTCTCCACATCCAATGGCACAAGTGACCGGACATCGATGATATCGGCGCTGATACCTGCCTTGTTTACGGCCGCCTGTGCGACATGCACCATCGTGCCATAGGTTATGATGCTGAGTTCATTACCTTCCTCGACCACGGCAGCCTCGCCAAGCGGTATCGAATAGTATCCGTCCGGCACTTCACCGCCCGGATGTTTCGACCACGGTATTGAGGGTTTGTCAGGGTCACCATCGAAAGGGCCGTTGTATATACGCTTGGGTTCAAAGAACACAATCGGATCGTCGGATTCGATCGCGCTGATGAGCAATCCCTTGGCGTCGTAGGGGTTTGACGGCATCACGGTCTTGACACCGGAAAGGTGTGTGAAGAGTGCTTCGGGTGACTGTGAGTGTGTCTGTCCGCCACGGATACCTCCGCCGCAAGGCGCCCGTACGGTTACAGGGGAGAAAAATTCACCACCGCTGCGGTAACGCAGACGGGCAAGTTCAGAGATGATCTGGTCAAGACCGGGATAGATATAATCCGCAAACTGGATTTCAGCCACCGGCCGCAATCCGTTGACACCGATAC
>Ga0316201_10003032_pt1 | contig 12220 bp, 10 predicted proteins | sample CS6wburrow_MG_FD_204516 | JGI IMG/M metagenome (GOLD analysis project Ga0316201, IMG submission 204516) | Coastal sediment microbial communities from Delaware Bay, Delaware, United States - CS-6 worm burrow | ecosystem: Environmental > Aquatic > Marine > Coastal > Sediment | place: USA... | reverse complement strand
ACGTAAGGGCGCCGCTCTAAATAGCGTCCAAATTGCTGAAATATTGGCAAAAAACTATCTTTAGGCTATAGTTCGCAGGCAATTAGCCGGGCAAACTGCCCGCTGTGAAACGGCCCCGCTTGGACGCCGTAAACGGGGTTTTTGGGGTTTGGAGAATTACATTATGTGGCAGCGTCTTACTCACATCTCGCTTGTGCTCGTCCTCTTGCTTTCAAGCGAGGTCTGGGCCATCGGACTGGGTGACATACGGCTGGATTCCGCGCTGAATCAGCCGCTGCGCGCAGAAATTTCGCTGCTCTCCGCGACGCCGGACGAGGTTGCAGCCCTGAAAGTCGACATGGCTTCCGACGCGACATTTACCCGCTACGGGATTGATCGTCCGTTCTATCTGCAGGACATCGAATTCAACGTTGTCAGCGGCGCAAACGGCACCGTCATTCAGCTGCGCTCGCGCAATGCGATGAAAGAGCCATTCCTGACGTTTCTTGTCGAGGCCGTCTGGCCGGGTGGTCGCCTGTTGCGCGAATACACCGTGTTACTCGATCCGCCAACGTACGCTCCGCCGGCCGCGACACAGGCGCCGGCCGTAACCGCGCCGAGCCGCACCGCACCGGCTGACACGGGCCGCATCGAGCGGCAGCAGCCTGCAGTAACGCCGCCGCCCGCCGCGCCGCCGGCACGGCAACCCCGTCCGTCGCTGCCCGCTTCGAGCAGTCCGGCCGACGACACACCGTATGACACGAGCAGCGGTGGCGACTACGTCGTCAAACGCAGCGAAACGCTGTGGGGCATCGCGAGTCGCATGCGGCCTGACAGCCGTCTGACCATGAACCAGACAATGCTGGCCATCTTCGAGGCAAACCCCGGCGCGTTCGGCGGCAACATCAACGTCCTGCGCGCGGGTGCCGCACTGCGAATTCCGAGTGCCGACGAGATTTTCCGCATCAGCCGCAACAACGCGCTGGCTGAAGTGCGGCGGCAGAACGAGGCCTGGGGTGGTGGCACCGGCTACACGCCGCCGCCGGCCGAGACGCGCCCGAGCCTGACGCTCGTGCCACCCGATGAAGAACCGACCGGGCTCGTTTACGACGATGAGCTGGTGTCGGCGGAACCGCTGACGCGTGAGCAGGAAATCGAGAACCGGATCAATGAACTCGAAACCGCCGATGTTCCTGACCAGCCGTCGCTGCTGGAAATTCGTGATAACGAACTCGCCACGCTCCGCCAGGAACTGGCCAATATCCGTGGCGAAGTCTACGAGCCGCCGGTCGAGCCCGTCGCGGACGAGGTTGCCGATGACCCGTTCGTCGATGATACGGCCGACCAGGTGCCACTCGACGAGCTGTTTGTGGAAGACGACGAGCTGGCTGCCGATGACAGCGAGGTTGCCGAGGACATGGCAGCTACTGACGACGAGGTTGCCGAGACCGAGGCTCCGTCTAACGTTGTTCGCACGGCACCAAAGTCCGAGCCCGGGATTGTTGACCGAATAATCGGCGCATTAACGAGCTACTGGGCCGGCATCGCTGCGGCGCTGCTTGTGGTGGCGGGGCTGTTGTTCTGGTTCATGCGGCGCGGTCGCGACGATGAAGATGCATCGGGTGCGCCGTGGGAAGCGCTGGATTCTGACGATCTGGCACCCGGATCGTTAACATCGACCGAGTCGATGCGTGCGCCGACACCGGACGAGGCCATCATGGTTGTTGAGCAGGATGCGGCACTTCGTGCGCAGCCCGATGAGACCGTCGAGATCCCGAGAGCCGACGGGGCGCCAGCGGACAGCGGCACGTTCGGTTCACTCGAAGACACGTTCAGCAGTGAAACGGCTGTCAACCTCGATCAGACGGACCCGGTTGCCGAAGCCGACTTCCACATGGCTTACGGTCTCTATGACCAGGCGGCCGATCTGATCAATGGCGCACTGGAAGCAGATCCGACAGACAAGACCCTGATGTCGAAGCTCTGCGAAATTTATTTCGTCTGGGGCAATCGCGATGCGTTTATAGACGCGGCGGAAAAGCTGAAGTCATCGGTTGGCGACGGTGAAAGCCCCGAATGGGACAAGACCGTCATCATGGGGCAGCAGATTGCGGCAGACCACGCGTTGTTTGCTGGCGCCGGCGTGGCGGCGGCAACGAAAGCCGTCGACCTTTCATTCGAGGCAGAGACCGGCGAAGCCGGCGCGCTCGACATGGACTTCGGCAGTGGCGACAGTGCGGCTTCCGATGTCATTGATCTGGGCGCTGATGACGGAGACGCCGAAGGCGACATTGATTTCATGTTCGACGCCGCCGACGATGACGCGCTCGATCTCGACCTCGAAGCAACGGCCGAGTCGCCCACGATCGCAACGACGGGCACCGAGAAGACGCTCGCAATGCCGACGCGGGACGATACCGTCGAATCGCCGACGATCGAGCAGGAAGTTGGCGAACTCGAGGGCACCTCCGAACTGCCGTCGCTCGAAGAGTCACTCGGGCAGGCGATTTCGGATGCGGGCCAGGGCTCCGACGCGACGGCCGAGATTAATCTGGATGATCTCGACCTGGGCATAGATGGTCTCGCCGAGACCGAGCTTGCGTCGCTGGATGATCTTGATGCGACGGGCACCAACGAAGCGCTCGTCGAGGATGATTTTGCAGATACCGGATCGATCACGGGCAGGAATCCCGAAGTTGACCCGAACTCGACCGGTGTGCGCGAAGGCCTGGATCTCGATGCGCTTGAAGACCTGGATGCAACCGGAGAAATGCGGCTTGCGACCGACGAGACCGGGCGCAGCCCGATGCTCGATCCGACAGAGGAATTTTCGGCGGATACGGCAGTCGGCATTGACCAGAGCCTGCTCGATGCCACCGGCGTCACGCAGGTTTTGAGCGAGGACATGTCGGTCAATACCGGGGCCGATGTCGGTGCCCTGTTGACCGACGAAGAAGCCACGATGCTCGCGGGGCTGGACGACGACGCGGATGAAGGTGAATTCGACTTTGCGAAGACCGAAGCACTGCCGCCGGATGCGTTCGTGCCGGTCGACCTCGAGACAACGGGCGAGATGCCGTCCGCCGGTGATATGGAGGCTGATCTCGACCTCGATGACCTGACCGCGGCGCTCAAGGTCAGTGAAGTGAGCGACACGATGGACCGACTGGCGAACGAGCCGACCGTCGAGCAGCCGCGTCCGACGAACCTGGGTTCGACGGCTGAAATCCCGACGATGTCGCTGGGGCCGGAGGACATGAGCGAGGACCTGCACGAAGCTCGCACGATGACCGAGGTTGGCACCAAGCTCGATCTTGCGCGCGCCTACGTCGACATGGGTGATCCTGCCGGTGCTCGCAGCATCCTCGAGGAAGTGCTTGACGAAGGCGACGAAAGTCAGCGTCAACAGGCACAGCAGCTGCTCGATTCCCTGCCCAGCTAGCAGGCCCTGACATTCGCATCGCGCTCGGCATCGAATATGACGGGACCGGGTACAATGGCTGGCAGAGGCAAAAGACCGGTCTCGGCGTGCAGCAACGGCTCGAAGAAGCGCTGTCGCTGGTTGCGAATGAAGCGATAGAGGTGGTTTGTGCCGGGCGCACCGATACCGGTGTGCATGCGTCGGGTCAGGTCGTTCATTTCGATACTTCCAGCGAGCGCAGCCGCCGCGGCTGGCTGCTTGGCGTCAACAGCAGTCTTCCGGACGATATCAGCGTCACCTGGGCGCAGCCCGTCAGCGAAGATTTTCACGCGCGTTTTTCGGCGACCGCCCGCAGCTACCGCTACGACATTCTCAACCGCCTCGAACGATCCGCTTTGTATCGCCATCGCGCCTGGTGGGTTTATCAGCTGCTCGATGCCGGCGCGATGCACGAGGCCGCCGGCCAGCTGCTGGGAAGACACGATTTTTCGGCCTTTCGTGCGGCGGGCTGCCAGGCGTCGTCGGCTGTTCGTGAGATCAAGAGTATCGCCATCACAAGGAACGCTGACTGGATCACGCTGAGCGTCACGGCAAACGCGTTCCTGCAGCACATGGTTCGCAACATCGCCGGTAGCCTGGTGGCGATTGGGCTTGGCGAGCAGGACGTGAACTGGATAACCGCGGTACTGGCAGGGCAGGACCGCAGAAAAGGCGGCGTTGCGGCGCCGCCGCACGGACTGACGCTGGTCTCGGTGGACTACCCGGCGTCGTTCAACATCCCGGCTGCCGCGAGCTACGGCCTGCGTGCTGCTGGCTGTTGATTCGCTATACAGATATCATGTTGCCATGAGCTGGTTTGAAAAATTGATGCCGTCGCGCATCAGCACCGAGAAGCGCTCGAAGTCCGTGCCCCAGGGCGTGTGGATCAAGTGTCCGACCTGCGATGCCCAGCTCTATCGAAACGAACTGGAACGCAACCTCAAGGTCTGTCCCAAGTGCAATTACCACATGCGCATCGGCGCGAGAAAACGGCTCGAGTATTTTCTCGACCCGGGTTCGCAGACAGAGTTGTCCGCAAAACTTGAGCCCGAGGATCCGCTCAAGTTTCGCGACAGCAAGCGCTATCGCGATCGCCTGTTGCAGGCGCAGAAGAAAACCGGTGAAAAAGACGCGCTCGTCAGCGTGGCTGGCAGCCTGCTCGGCCGCCCGGTGGTCGTATGCGCATTCGAGTTCGGATTTATGGGTGGCTCCATGGGCTCGGTTGTTGGCGAGCGTTTTGCACGTGCCGCGCGCCATGCGGCGGACAACCACATGCCACTGATCTGTTTTTCTGCGAGCGGTGGAGCGCGCATGCAGGAAGCGTTGTTCTCGTTGCTGCAAATGGCGAAGACGGCAGCGGCGCTTGCCTATCTTGGCAGCAAACGTGTTCCGTACGTGTCCGTATTGACCGATCCGACGACCGGCGGTGTCTCTGCCAGCCTCGCGATGCTGGGTGATGTGAATATCGCGGAACCGAATGCGTTGATCGGCTTTGCCGGACCGCGCGTCATCGAACAGACGGTCGGCCAGACTCTGCCCGAGGGATTCCAGCGCAGCGAGTTTCTTCTTGACCATGGTGCCATTGACATGATTGTCGATCGCCGCAAGATGCGCGATCAGGTCGGCGACCTCCTGGCAAAGCTCGAAGCTCGCCCAAGCGCCGTATGAAATAACACAATGCTGCCTGCCGGTTCGCCACTGTCTGACTGGCTGAGTTGGCTCGAGACGCTGTCGCCGAAAGAAATCGACCTTGGTCTCGAGCGCGTTCAGTCTGTCCTTGAAAAACTCTCGATCGAGATTCCCGAAAACGTCCTGCTGATCGCCGGAACGAACGGCAAAGGCTCGAGTGTTGCGATGTGCGAGGCGCTGTTGTGCGCCGCGGGCTACCGGGTCGGCGCGTTTACCTCGCCACATGTCATTCGCTACAACGAACGCATCGCAGTCGACGCCGTGCACGCGTCGGACGAGCAGATTATTGCGGCATTCGAGCGCATTGCGGCGGTGCGGCAGGACATTCCGCTCACGTATTTCGAGTACGGCACGTTGGCGGCCATGGTGGTTTTCGCAACGCAGAATCTGGACGCCTGGGTGCTCGAAGTGGGTATGGGCGGACGCCTCGATGCAAGCAATGCGATCGACCCGACGGCCTCGCTGATCACCAACGTGGCGCTGGATCACTGCGACTGGCTTGGAAGTGACATCGAGACAATCGCTTTTGAGAAAGCGGGCGTAATGCGCAGCGGCGTGCCGAGCGTATTCGGTTCTCGCGAGGTACCAGCCTCCGTACTGCGACACGCCGAGGCAATTGGCGCCGAACTGTTGCTGCTCGGCCGGGACTTCGACTTCACGCGCGGCTCCGATCGTCACTGGGACTTTAGCGGGCGGGACGTACAACGGACGTCAATCGGGCTGCCCGGCCTGAAGGGCGCATTCCAGGTGCAAAACGCGGCGGCCGTGCTCGCACTGCTGGAGGCAGCGGGACTGACCCGGGCGCTGGATGCCGCATTGCTGAATCGAGTATTGCCGGGTATCACGCTGACCGGGCGCTGCCAGGCCGTCAGGGCCGCCGGCGCCAACTGGCTGCTCGACGTGGCGCACAACCCGGCGGCCGCGACGGTGCTCTCCGGGACACTGGCAACGACGCGCACCGCGGGCAAGACATGGGCCATCGTAGGGCTGCTCGATGACAAGGACGTCGAGGGCGTGGTCACGGCGCTGAATTCGGAGGTCGACTCCTGGATCGCGGTTACCGCAAACAGTCCGCGTGCGATAGCCGCAGACGAGCTTGCGCGCCGCATCGCCAATCGCAGTGGCCGACCCTGCCGAATCAGTGATTCGCTCGAAGACGCGTTGGAATATGCGCGGCGCAGCGCGTCGGAAAATGACAGAATAGTGGTGTCGGGATCGTTCTACCTGGTGGGTCCCGCGCTCCTCAAGCTTGAGCTATACTCGCGACCCGAATCATGATGGAACGAGCCTTGAAAGAACGCATCATTGGCGCAGCCATTCTGGTGTCATTTGTGGTGCTCGTTGTACCCATTTTCCTGGATGGCCCACCGGGTGAACACGAAATGGTGTCCGAGCGCGTTTTGCTGCCGGGCCAGGACGAACAAAAGACGCAGACGGTGGTGCTCGAGCGCAATCGTACCGAACCCGTGCCGCTCTCCAGCAGCCCGACGCCGACCGCGGTAACGCCGGCAGCGGCGACGACGACGACGGCGCAAAAAGCGCAAAACCCGCCCCCGGTCGTCGAGAAAAAACCGGAAGCGGCGGCAAAAGTGGTCGAATCTGCGCCGCAGCCGAAGGTGCAGGCACCGCCAGCGGCTTCGACGACAGGCATGTGGGCGGTACAGCTCGGCAGCTTCTCGAACAAGGAAAACGCCGAGAAACTCGCGGCTGATCTGCGCAAACAGGGCTACGCGGCTTTCCTGAGCCAGCTCGCTACCGATTCGGGCCAGCTGCACCGCGTGCGTATCGGGCCGCAAAAGGACAGGGATAGTGCGGAAGCGATGGCGCAGCGCCTGGCGAAGGCAGGCCACAAGGGTCAGGTTGTGCCGCACCCATGATAGACTTCGACTCCACGATTTCCTGCTGCGCGCCGAACTAAAACGACATCTCCGATGCCGATCATCGACATTATCATCACGGTTGCCATCGTCCTCTCCGTTGTCGTTGGCTTTGTCCGCGGCTTTGTCAAAGAAGCGATTTCGATTGCGGCACTGCTGATCGCAATCTGGGCGGCATTGTATTTCGGTCCGGCCGTCGGCAACGTTTCTGACAGCTGGTTGAGTTCCGAAGAGCTGCAGATGTGGTTCGGGCGCATTCTCGTGTTCGCCGTCATTTTGTCGATTGGTGGACTGCTGGGATGGGGCATTTCCAAGCTCGTGCGGCTGTCGGTGCTAAGCGGGATGGACCGCCTGCTGGGCTCGCTGTTCGGTGCCGGCCGCGGTGTGCTGTTGATGGCGCTGTTCATTATTGGCGGTCAATTCGCCGGTTTTGACAACGACGAGTGGTGGTTGAAGTCACGCCTGGTCCCGCACTTCGAGATTGTCGCCGACTGGATCAAGGTCATGGCGCCGAAAGGATTTGAACTGCTGATGCCGGACGAGCAGGCGGAAACCCTGCCCATCGACGTTCCGGAAGTACTGGTAAACCCGACCTGACCTGACGGTCACGGAGAGATCAATTTATGTGTGGCGTTGTAGGAATTGTCAGTACACAGCCCGTCAACCAGGCCCTCTACAATGCGTTGACCGTAATGCAGCATCGCGGTCAGGACGCGGCCGGCATCGTCACCTGGAGTGACGATCACGGCCTCAAGCAACGCAAGAGCAACGGCCTCGTGCGCGACGTATTTCGCCACCGCCACATGATGCGCCTGAAAGGTAATGTCGGCATTGGGCATGTGCGCTACCCGACGGCAGGTGGTTCCCGATCTTCCGAGGCGCAGCCGTTCTACGTGAATTCGCCGTACGGCATTTGCCTGGCACATAACGGCAACCTGACGAACTACGACGAACTGGCGGAAATGCTGATTCGCGAAGATCGTCGTCATTTGAGCACGAACTCGGACTCGGAAGTACTGCTCAATGTATTCGCGCACGAGCTGCAGATTCGCGTGGACGGTAAGCCCACTCCGGCGAATATTTTCGGTGCCGTGGAGGCCGTGCACAAACGTTGTACGGGTGGATATGCGGTCGTCGTCATGATTATCGGCTTCGGGGTCGTGGCATTTCGCGATCCGAACGGCATACGCCCACTCGTGCTTGGCGAGCGCGAATACGACGGTAAAAAGGACTACATGGTTGCGTCGGAAAGCGTTGCGCTCGACATACTGCAATTTACGCGCCTGCGTGACGTGCGCCCGGGCGAATGTGTCTTCATCGAGAATTCCGGCGTGCTGCACAGCCAGGACTTCGGCGGTGCGACGCGGCATACACCCTGCATTTTCGAGTACGTGTATTTTGCGCGGCCCGACAGCATCCTCGACGATTTGTCCGTCTACAAGGCGCGCCTGCGCATGGGAGAGCAGCTTGCCGGCAAGATCGTGCGTGAATTTGCGGATCACGACATCGACGTGGTCATTCCGATTCCCGACACAAGCCGCACCTCGGCGCTGCAGGTGGCGTATCACCTCGGCGTCAAGTACCGAGAGGGCTTTATCAAGAACCGCTATATCGGACGCACCTTTATCATGCCAGGCCAGGCAGAGCGCGCGAAATCGGTGCGCCGCAAGCTGAACGCGATCGGCCTCGAATTTCGCAACAAGAACGTACTGCTCGTGGATGACTCCATTGTGCGTGGCACGACCTCACAACAAATCATCAAGCTGGCGCGCGAAGCGGGGGCCAGCAAGGTCTACTTTGCGTCCGCGGCGCCACCGGTGCGTTACCCGAATGTCTACGGCATCGATATGCCGGCGGCGTCGGAGCTGATTGCCAATGGCAGAACCATCGAGGAGATACAGGAAATCATCGGCGCGGATCGGCTGATTTACCAGGACCTGCACGGCCTGGTTCGTGCGGTCCGGCACGGCAATTCTGCGATCACTGAATTTGATACCTCGTGCTTCTCGGGCGAGTATGTGACCGGGGACGTCACCGAAGAATATCTGCATGAGCTCGAAACGCGTCGGAACGATGCTGCCAAACAAACCGGTCAGACCAGAAAGAAACGCGCGTCGAACGTTGTCGCGTTGTAAGAGGCCGCCTGCAGGCTTGCGCGTCGCTGCGCGAGCTGAACGGGCGTTGACGCGCGCATGAGCATCAGGGTCATGATCATCGACGAGCAGGCCGAATTCCGCAGTCTGCTCATGCATCACATCACGTCGCATTGGCCAGACGCCATCATCTCGGCCTACGATCCGAGTTCGGCCGGGCATCTGCCGGACGAATTTTCGGGTGCCGGAAACGACCTGATTCTCCTGGGTAGCTGTCACGGTGAAGACCGTGAGGGCATCGAAGCACTGCAACGCTTTGTCGGCAAAGACAGGTTTCCACCCGTTGTCTATTTTGGTTCAAAAAACGACGATGAGGCTGTTCGAGCGCTTGCGCCCGACGCGCATTTCGACCGCGACGACATACGGCACGATGCATTAATCGTGCGGCTCAGCGACGTACTGTTGTCGCGGCGCCTGGTTGCGTCAACGGATTCGCTGTTCATTGGCGACATGCGGACCGGTATTCACCCGCTGATAAAGGGCTATCGCTTCATGCGCAAGCTCGGTGCGACCGAGCACTCCGGCGTGTACCTGGCAGAACGCGAATCGACGCACCAGCAGGTTGTACTCAAGGTGCTGCGACAGATGACCTTGTACGGTGACGGCATTGGCGCATTCGATCGCTTCCTGCAGGAGTACGAAACAATCGCAGACATTACGCATCCCAATGTCGTGAAAATTTACGACCTTGGTGTGGCCGACGATCATGCACACATCGCGATGGAATACCTGGACGGGGGTGACCTCCGCCACAAGATCGATGCGGGTATCCGCAAAGAGGATGCGGTCAGTTATCTGCGGCAGATTGCGAGCGCGCTGTCGGCCGTGCACGCCCAGGGGGTGCTGCATCGTGATCTCAAGCCGGGCAATATCATGTTGCGAAAGAACGGGTCGATTGCGTTGATCGATTTCGGCCTCGCCAAGCGCGCTCGACTCGACAGTGAAATCACGGACAAAGGCGAAATTTTCGGCACGCCGTACTACATGAGTCCCGAACAAGGTCACGGTAACAACGTCGACGAACGCAGCGATATATACAGCCTGGGCGTCATATTCTACGAGATGCTTACCGGCAAGAAACCCTTCACGGCTGATACGGCCATGGGCATTATTTATCAGCACGCGCAGGCGCCGATACCGTTGTTGCCGGCCCGACTTTCGCAGTACCAGATGTTGATCAACCTGATGCTTGCAAAAGCACCTGGCGATCGCCTGCAGAGCGCCGCGGAGATCGACGAGTGGCTATAGCGAGCGGCGTACCCGGGGCAATCGCAGCATTTCTGGACCAACCTACGCCGGTCGAATGGCTCGATGAGGCGTGCAGTCGCGTGCCCGAGATGCTGCTCGACCATGCCAATTGCGAACTGAAGGCGGCATCAACGGCGCTGGGTTTCCTGTATCGCTACCCGGAGCGCACGGCCCTGGCGCAGCGCATGTCCCGGCTGGCCCGTGAGGAGCTGCGGCATTTTGAGCAGGTTCGATCCATCATGGATGACATGCAGATACCGTTTCAGCGCCTCAGTGCTTCGCGATACGCAGGAACGCTGCGCGACGCGGTGCGACCAGCGGAACCTCACAAGTTACTCGACATGCTGCTTATTGGCGCGTTGATTGAAGCCCGCTCTTGCGAGCGTTTCGCGATGCTGGTGCCGAGGCTGGCGGAGAAACTGGGCAGGTTTTACGGCGGATTACTGGCTTCGGAAGCGCGCCATTTCGAGCACTACATTGCGTTTGCCCGATCAGAGTGCGGCGTTGCCGACGCGGAGGTCGACGCAAGACTCGCCGAACTCAAGGACATCGAGGCGGCGCTGGTATGCGAGCCCGATCCCGACTTCCGCTTTCATTCGGGTCGCCCTTAATTCCTGGGCAGCGTTTCCAGGCGCGGCCCATTTTCATCCCAGCGCACGACGCTGCCCTGTTCGTACCAGTCGCCGAGCACGATGCGTTGTGCCGCCCTGTCCTCGATCTCCACGTCGTGAACAGCGGGGCGGTGCGTATGGCCGTGCAGCAGAATATCGACATCGCGGGTGCGAAACGTACCGACGACGGCATCCTTGTTCACGTCCATGATGTCTTCGCCCACTGAATCGTTGTATTCCTTGCTCTGCTGCCTTGCCGACTCGGCGAAAGCAATGCGTTCCTGCAGCGGCTTGGCTCGCATCATGGCCTGCCAGTCGGGGTTTCGCGTCATTAGCCGGACCTGCTGATACTGCTTGTCGTCAATGCACAGCGCGTCGCCGTGACTCAGCAGCACTTTCTTGCCGTGCAACTCTATCGGTGTGGGATCATCCAGCAAGGTCACGCCGGTTTCTGCAGCGAACTGCTCGCCGATCATGAAATCCCTGTTGCCGTGCATGAAGAACACCGGAACGCCGGAGTCGACGAGCGCGCGCAGTGCGCTTTTCATGATCGCGTAATGCGGATCGGGATCATCGTCGCCGACCCATGACTCGAACAGGTCGCCAAGGATGTAAAGCGCGTCGGCGTTCGCGGCCTCACCCTCGAGAAATCGCAGGAACTGCTCGCCGATCTCGGGGCTTTTCTGATCCAGGTGCAGGTCGGAAATGAACAGCGTGGTCACGGTGCTTCAGATCACTCGTAGCTAACGCGGGAAATTGACTTGATGATGACCGGCACCACGGGAACATCTCTCGAGAATTCGCCGGCCGGCCCGGTTTTCGAGTTAACGATGGCATCAACAACCTCCATGCCCTCTATAACGAAGCCAAATACCGTGTAGCCCCAGCGTCCGTTGTACGGGTCTTTGGTCGGGTCGAGCCGGTCGTTGTCGGCCACATTGATAAAGAACTGCGAGTTGGCGGAATGCGGATCGTTGGTGCGCGCCATCGCGATCGTGCCGCGGACGTTGGTCATGCCGTTTCCGGACTCGTTAGCAATGGTCTCGCCTTTTACCTTGAGCTTGAGGCCCGGCGTGTATCCACCGCCCTGAGCCATAAACCCGGGGATCACGCGGTGAAAAATCGTACCGTCGTAGAAACCACTGTCGACGAGTTTCAGAATGTGGGCCACGGTGATCGGTGCCTGTTTGCCGTCAAGCTCCA
>Ga0316201_10003029_pt1 | contig 12232 bp, 8 predicted proteins | sample CS6wburrow_MG_FD_204516 | JGI IMG/M metagenome (GOLD analysis project Ga0316201, IMG submission 204516) | Coastal sediment microbial communities from Delaware Bay, Delaware, United States - CS-6 worm burrow | ecosystem: Environmental > Aquatic > Marine > Coastal > Sediment | place: USA: Delaware... | reverse complement strand
CTTCGGGGTTGCGGCCTATTGCTTCGTTGTAAGCACCGAAATAGATACCAAGACCAATTGCAGCGCCCAATGCAGGCAAGGCAACCAATCCACCGGCGATCAGTTTTGCAGCTTCTAATTCCATTGTTATCGTTCCTTTTCGTTGTTTAAATCAAAAAAACATTTCGGCCCGCAGCGATCTTACATAATCAGTGGTGAAGATCAACTGAATCTTTCAGATAAACGCAGGTCAAAATTGCAAAAACATAAGCCTGAATAAAGGCCACCAGCAGCTCAAAAAGCAGAAGCGCTACATTAATCAATACCGGGAATATACCAAGGAGAGCATAGCCTGTGCCCATGCTGGCCGCGGCAACAGCAAAGCCAGCGACGACCTTCAAAATAAGATGTCCCGCCATCATATTGGCGCACAAGCGAACTGAGTGCGTGAGCGGGCGAACAAAGAATGAAACAATTTCAATCGGAACGATAAAGGGAATCAACCACCATGGTGCATTTGGTGGCAAAAACAGAGAAAAGAACTTCAGTCCGTGATTAAAAATACCAAATGCGGCAACCATGAGAAATACGAACACCGCGAGCGCCGCTGTAACACTCAAATGCGATGTGAAGGTAAACGCCCAAGGAATAAGTCCGAGCAAATTCCCCATCAAAATAAAGATAAAGACAGTAAATACGAGGGGAAAGTAACGCCGTCCATCTTTACCAATATTGTCATGAACCATACGCCCGACGAATTCATAGAGCATCTCAGCCAGCATCTGCGTACGGCCAGGTACAGCTTCACGTGGGCGTATCGCAATATTCAGGAAGATAATAGAGGTCACAGCAGCAATAACCATAAACAGAGCGGAATTTGTAAAAGAAAAATTATGCCCTGCCAAAGGGATGCTAATAAGTTCTTGAATTACAAACTGATGGATAGGATCTGCCAATTTTATTGCTCCGCCGCAGCTACTCATTAAAAATTTTCACGTTTTTATCGTATTTTCCGTTGGTACGCAAGGCCGTTTACAAGGTTTATTCCTTTTTATTCATCTCGTGATTGGCACGATAAACCCCTGAGATCATCCCTAGCACTGTCATAATCAACATTCCCCAAGGCGATGTATCAAAAAAGCGATCAATTCCAAACCCTATAAGCCAGCCTGAAATGACCAGTGCCAGAAACATATAGCCTATATCAGCACCTCTAGCAGCAGAGGTTTGGCGATCGTCTTCCTCTTCATCGCCTTCGTCCACAAAAATATCATCGACATCCTCTCGGGCGTGCTCAATCCGGTCTTCCAGACTATTTATTTTTTTTTCAATATCCTCGTTCATGCCCTAGGCGGCCTGCTTGTCAATAAATTCAAAGGACTGTTGCAGATCAACGGAGACAAGTTGAGAAACACCTTTTTCAGACATGGTCACCCCGTAGAGACGATCCATACGCGCCATTGTCAGGCGGTGGTGCGTGATCACCAGAAAACGTGTTTCCCCGCGCTCTGCAATTTCCTCTAGCAGATTACAGACACGATCCACATTCGCATCATCAAGTGGGGCATCAATCTCGTCCAGCACACATATTGGCGCGGGGTTCGTTAAGAACATCGCAAAAATCAGCGCAATAGAGGCCAAGGTTTGCTCTCCACCAGAAAGAAGTGAAAGCGATTGAAGGGCCTTTCCCGGCGGTTGCGCAAAGATTTCAAGACCTGCGCCCAAAGGATCATCCGAGTCAATAAGCTCCAGATAGGCCTTGCCCCCACCAAAAAGCCGTATAAACAACCTTTGGAAATGAGCGTTCACATGTTCAAAAGCTGTCACAAGACGCTCCCGCGCTTCCTTGTTGATTTTCTGAATTCCACCCCGCAGCTCTTCAATAGCCTGCATCAGATCATTGCGCTCACTCAAAAGCCCGGTAAGTTCCTGTTCAAGCTCTTGAGCTTCATCTTCAGCGCGCAAATTTACTGGCCCGATACCATCACGCTCACGGGTAAGCTTTTCACGCTGATCTTTGAGCTGTGATAAATCACCCGGCGTATATTTGACCATATCAACGGCCGCATGCTGCGACAAATCAACGGGCTTCATTTCAAGCGTTTCCTCTATAGAGTGCTCCATCTCACTCAATTGCTCAGCCACAGCGGCAAGTGTGGCTTGAACCCGCGCACGATTTTCACGCATATCCCCTAGTCCGTGCTCTGCCTCTTTCAAGGCTTTCGTTGTCTGGTTGACTTCTTGCTCACACTCATTAAGACGCTCAGCCGCCCTTTCCCGAGAACGCTCTAGCGCCTCAATACGGCTCAAAAGCTCTTCCTGGCCTTTATCAAAGTTACGGGGCTGTTTTTTAAGCTCATCATACCGCTCTTTTAGCACCGTAGAACGTTCTGTAAGGCTTTTGAGATGCTCACGCGCACGGATAGAACGGTTTTGCAAGCTAATGCGCTCATCTGCAATGGCCTGAATGCGGGCACGTCGTGAATTTAGCTGTTGCTGAAAGCGATCACAATCGCGCACGGAATCTTGATAAGCCTCTTTCGCGCTCGTCAATTCCTGTGCAACTTGCTCAATATCGTCTTGTTCTTCTTTTTGCTGATTATCCAGCAAAAAATTCAACGCCGATTTATCACGCTCTAACGATTGTTCTGCATGTATGATATCTTCCTGTGCGACTGCAATAGCATCACTTAGACGTATGCGCTCATTTTCAAACTTTATTTGTTTTTCACGAATTTTAGACAAAGCCGGACGTAAATTATCCAAAGTCTCTTCGATATCTTTGATTTGAGCCAAAAGCTCATTATAGGCTGCCTTGGCCTGAGTTTGCAGCTTAATCGCCTGATCTTGAGCATTTTTAGCCTCACGCGTAGTCTTTTCCATCTGACCACGTTTTTTCTTAAGCTCATGCAGCTTGTTCTTTTGCTCAAGATGCAAACTGTGCATATCCAAAGCATCCTGACAAACGGTAAAGCCATCCCAACGCCAATATCGCCCGTCTTTAGAAACGAGGGCTTGCCCCGGTTGGAGGTCCAGACAAAGTATTTCTCCTTGTGCCTCATCTTCAACAACGCCTATTTGCGAAAGCGCATACTGCAAGGCATCCGGTGCATCAATATAGGGCTTTAAGGATTCTACGCCTATGGGCAGGGCAGGGGGGACGGATTTAAGTTCTCTTTTGACCCAGCGCGTTGAGGCCCCACCATCAAGTGAGGCCATAAGAGAATCACCCATAGCTCTTGCCAGGGCTTTTTCAAAGCCGGGTTTAGTCGATATCTTTTCAAGCACAGGTTTGGAATTTTGTTCATCCGCCCTTTCAAAAAAAGACTCAAGCGTTGCTATTTCAGAATGATAAGAAGACAAAGCCTTCTCTTTATCTCGGTATATGTTTCGCAAGCTCTCGCAGTGTGTTTCAGTATCTTGAATCTTGGCCAGCGCATCGTCTGTCTGGCTCTTGAATTTTTCGTGTTTACTTTCAAGCGCTGAAATTTTTGTGGCCAAGTCATCAATTTTTTTCTGGTTGTCAGGGTCAAGTGCCAATGCATCGAGATCATTTTTTGCTTTATCTTTTCTTTGCCCTAAAATATCCAGCCGATTTTGGTGGCTTTGAATCTGATTTTCCAGTGCATTTTGTCGAGCGCGCGCCTCAGCAGCATTTTCCTTCAGTGATGTAAAGCGCTCTTCAAGCTGTTGTACAACCTTTTGCGTGTTATCCCGAGACTGTTCCTTGTCCTTTGTCTGCGTTTCCTCACTCTTGGTTTCAAATATAAGCTCTCTTTGCTCGCCTTGAATTCTTTCAAGTAACCTCGTGCTCTCATCTAGTGTCTGCTGCTCATGTGCGCTGGCCTGCTTAGCATGCTCAAGCTGCTCCTTAACTTCCCGCAAGTGCTCCGCATGGCTCTGGCGCTCATCTTCAAAACGCTGAAGGGTGATTTTTTGTGTTTGCAGGCTGGCAGATATCTCTGCTTCTTTTTTGCGCAAAGGCGGCAATTCTTCAACTTGTGTCCCTTGCGTTTTTGTCAACTGCGTTACAACAGCCAGTTTCTCCGCCACCACAGATTCAATTTGACCAAATTCTTCTTCGTTGTTCTGTTTTTTCTCTGATAAAGCCTGCCATTCCAAATAAGTAATAATCAGTTCCATCTGCCGGATTTGGGCATTAACATTTCGGTAACGGCCTGCTTGTCGGGCCTGCCGTTTTAAGGAGGATAAACGGCTCTCCATACTTCCCAGAATGTCTTCAAGCCTCACAAGATTAGAATCTGCAGCCTTTAGACGAAGCTCAGCCTCATGGCGACGCGCATAAAGCCCAGAAATACCTGCAGATTCTTCTAAGACAAGACGTCGGTCATGGGGCTTGGCATTGATCATGCGCGTCACATGACCTTGCGAAACAAGGGCAGGGGAGTTCGATCCTGTCACCGTATCGGCAAAAAGCATTTGGACATCTCGTGCCCGAGCATTTTTACCATTGATCTTATAGGCTGAACCACGATCTCGCTCAATGCGACGAATAACTTCTATCTCGTCATCCGCATTATAAAGAGAGGGGGCCTGACGATTATGATTGTCCAAGAGTAAAGAAACTTCGGCAATGTTGCGGGCACTGCGCTTGTCTGTCCCTGCAAAAATCACATCTTCCATACCACCGCCACGCATGCGCTTGGCCGAACTCTCGCCCATAACCCAGCGCAATGCTTCGACAAGGTTGGATTTTCCGCATCCATTGGGTCCAACGACACCGTTCAGACCCTGCCCGATATCAAGCTCTGTCTTTTCTACGAAAGACTTAAAACCACTCAGGCGAAGACGTGAAAACTGTATCATCAGACTATGAACTTATCCTCAAAATCTGCTTTTAAAGTATTATCCGCATTCAAATCTACTCACCAGGCTGGCTTTGAGAAAGCTCAGCATCCAGCTTTTTCTGAAAAACATCATAAGGCTGTGCTCCGCCAACCAGAAGGCGGTCATTGATCACCAGTGTTGGTGTTGAGTTGATCTTATGAGCCTCCTGAGCGTTCTTCATATTGCCGACAATGGCTTGTTGCAGATCAAGGTTTTGCAGACAGGCCTTAAACCCATCTTCGCTTAAGCCGGCCATCATCGCATTTTGCTTCAATGATGTCAGGTAATCAGCCTTGTAGGCCCAGTCTTCCTGTGTATCAAACAACAACTGTACAAAATCAAAATAACGATTTTCATCAGGAATACAGCGCGCAACCATGCTGGCATGCATAGCCGGAGCATTCAGGGGAAAGTCGTCAAACACAAGATAAGCTTTACCTGTATCAATATAGTCTGCCTTTATTTTCTTAAAGACATCCTTATGGAAGGCAGCACAGTGACCGCATGTAAAGGAACTGTACTCTGAAATTTTCATAGGGGCACTGGGATCACCCAGAATACGGGGCTTTGTAAGTTTCCCCAGTTGAGCATCCACGGCGGCGTCTGCTGCCTCGGGGGTTACGAAAGATTCTGCAATTTCTACTTCGCCCGTTATATCAGCATCAGCTATCACATCTTCTGAAACTTGAGTTTCTGCTGCATTGTCAATGCTGAGAACGACATCTGTCTCTACTGCAGCGCCCTCATCATGCTGTGCATGATTGGTGGTAATATTATGCTCATGAGATTTCTTAACCTTATCAACGCTACTAAGCAGCCCTGCAAGAATTATAAAACCTACGACCAAAGCCAAAGCCACCCATACAAGAGAGCCTGAGCTTTGCTTCTCTTCACCATTCTTTTTATCTTCTGGCGTGTTCCCTGACTCTGACATTATTTACTCCATGATAATATATGAAAAACTAATAGCACACTTTATCTACTATAAAGTCAAGAAAAGTGCGGCCTCGGGGTGTTTTTATCCACACTGAGAGGCGTTGTCGAGTACTATTTTATCAAAATCAAATCAATACGATCATCTTGTGAAACACCGTCAATTTCCGTCATGGTTTTAAGCCTCAAACGGGAAGGGGAGATGCCCTTATCAATCAAAAACCGCCTAATTTCAAGAGCACGCGCTAATGAGATGCGAATAGGGCTATATACATCACCATCTATCGGCGTGGCATAAGACTGAATCTCCATCTTAAGGCTTTTATTCTTTTTAAACATATCCAGCGCATGATCACGTAAAAAAGTTTCAATGGCCTTATCAATTCTAAGTTGCTCAGGCTTTAGTGCAAAACTTATAATAGCCTCGCTGTTCTGGTTCTTAGTTTCATTATTATTCATGTTACCTGATGCAGGGGCGATCGAATTCGGATCAAGGGCAGCCAGTATTTCCAACCGACCGGGATGACTGAGCTGCATAGCCAGCTTATCTTGTGAATGAACAAGCCTTTCCTTAGAAATCTGCGACAGTCGTCTTTCAGGCAAAGTTGGTGGCAAAGGCAATTGATTAATAGACGGCTTAAGCTCTTGTGAAATAACACTAGGCAAAACTGGTCTCATAGGAGCATCATCAAAAAATGTCCCTGCGGCTTGAATCTCCGGCAAATCCTTGTGGTCCGGTTCTAATGAAGTTTCCGGTAAAGGCAACAAAGAAGAAAGCGCTGTTTGAGGGTCCAGATCACTTTCCTCTAAAAGTGGAACAGCATCATTACTATTTTTAAGGCCTTCATCATCGCTCATACTATCGGTATCACGCAATTGAAGCTCATCTTGACCTGAGTGACGCGTTGTTTCGTCATTTCGACTACGAAGCTCTTCAATATAACTAGGAGAAACCTTCATGACTTGTGGCCGCCTAGGTGGTATAGGTACACCACGTTCGCTCAAACGCACAGAATTCAATGCATTGGTCTCTTTGGTAACAATATAAAACGGAAAATTTTTCACCCGTGAGTCATCTTGAGCAAACACATCAGATGTGTAAGGCATAAGAATGAAGCCAAATAGAGATATGAATAAGAATTTATTCATCAGGGAATCCTGTGGAAGCTATGAAAGTATAATCTACGTGAATATTGAGTCAGAGTTAAATTATGCGTAGAATTTCGACAAGAGATACTGTGGATAATAAGATCTATTATATTCCATAATATACATTATCACACTTTTTTGTGTGTTATAGGCTCTCATACAGCAAAACTTAGGCCCTTTTATATTTAACGGGATTTTACACATCATGTCTTTCAAAACACTCGTCTCATCGCCCTTCCTAACGAAGCCACGTAAAAATCATATCCTCGTACATCTGGTGCCGGAAAAAAAATATAAAACGTGGTTATCAAAGCAGCCTGTTGGAATTAAAACCCTGGCCAAGGACTTTGGATTTAATCCCAAGGGTTCTCAGACACTTATTGTAAGCAATAAATCTGGCCAGATCGACAAAATCTATGCCGGCGTTTATAGTCCTGTGTGCCTATATGATATGTCTAAATCGGCAGCGGACATAAAAAACGCTTTTTCAGACGATGCTCTAAAAAGGACGAGTTTTGCACTGGAGACAACGAATCTAGAACCTGATGAGATAGAGCGCGCCCATATCGGCTGGGGACTGGCTTGTTACAAGTTTGAAGCTTACAAAAAAACAAAATCCACACCCCCTGCCCTTGTCATAAGCAAAGGCGCCAATAAAAAACGTATTGAAGCACTTGTCACAGGTGTTGATCTTGCACGTAATCTGGTGAATATCCCGGCCAATGATATGGGCCCTGTTGAGCTTGAGAAAACTGCTAAGGCGTTGGCATCAAACCATAAGGCTGATATTGAGGTCATAAAAGACAAAGACCTTATTAAGAATAATTTCCCGCTTGTGTTTGAGGTTGGTAAAGCTAGTACACGTCGTCCACGCTTGCTTGATCTACGCTGGGGCAATAAAAAACACCCGAAAATAACATTGGTTGGCAAAGGAGTGTGTTTCGATACAGGCGGTCTAGATATTAAACCTTCACAATTTATGCTGACGATGAAAAAGGATATGGGCGGAGCAGCCCATGTTCTGGGGCTTTCCCATATCATCATGAGCCTTAAACTACCTGTTTGTTTGCGTGTTCTGATCCCCGCGGTCGAAAATTCGATTTCCGGAAATGCTTACCGCCCCGGCGATATCATTAAAAGCCGCAAAGGCCTATCCGTAGAAATTGGCAACACAGATGCGGAAGGCCGCCTTGTGTTGGCGGATGCCCTCACCTATGCCAGCGAGGAAAAACCAGAACTCATCATAGATTTTGCAACACTCACAGGCGCAGCCCGGATTGCTCTGGGCTATGATTTACCGGCTTTATTTGCGAATAAGGACAAAACAGCTGATGAGATTAAAAAACTCTCGGCGCGCGATGAGGTCGGCGATCCTGTCTGGCCTCTACCCTTGTGGCAGCCCTACCGCAAAGACCTCGACAGCCCGATCGCCGATATCAGCAGCACCGGCAAAGGCCCCGCAGGCGCTACCAACGCCGCCTTATTCCTACAGGAATTTATAGGCCCAGACATCGAATGGATACATATGGATGTCTATGCATGGGAACAAACGGGCAAGCCCGGCCGCCCACAAGGCGGGGCCGATACAGGCCTGCGTGCTATTTTTGCATTTCTTGAGAAGCGATACGGAAAGTAAGCTAGAAATTCTTCAATAGGCTCTTTGCAAAATCATGCAGCGTATCATCCCGCGCGCCCATAATCACGATGCGGTCTCCTGCCCTTGCGATCTCTTTAATAAACCCGGCAATAGGCTTGCGTTCTTCAAACCAGCGCGCATTTGGTAATTTCTTACTCACACCATCGATCAAGCCCTTGGCGGTAACGCTTCGATCTACAGTTCCCCCGGCATAATAGGCTTCAGGAATCAGGAGATGATCTTGCGCATCTAAATATTGCGCAAAAACATCCATAATCTCTTGGCCCATAAGCTTGAGCGGACCAAAGCCGTGCGGCTGGAACATCACAATCAAGCGCCCGTCAAAAGTCTTTAAAGAGCTTAGGCTCGCGGCAATCTTATCGGGATTATGCGCGAAATCATCAATAACGGTTATATCACCACGCGTGCCGATCAGTTCCATACGCCGGTGAATACCATGAAAGCTTCCCAGTGACTTGATGTTGGCCGCCGGATCAAGATCGAGTGCCAGTCCCGCGCCAATCGCAGCCAAGGCATTAGAAATATTATGCTGACCTGGCACATGAAGTATGGCTGGAAATTCTGCATCCTGATATTTAACCGTAAAAGTTGACCCGTGGGGGCTAAGCTTGATATCACGCGCTGATAGATCAGCTCCCTTGCTACCTATACCAAAGGATATAATCGGGGCCTCCGCCATAGCTATAGCTAAACGACTGACACGCTTATCATCGGCATTGATAACCACGGCCTTTGATGCGCGCGCAATATAATCCCCGAACATCTGCTCCAGTTCATCCATAGATTTATGATCCAGCGCAATATTGTTCAGCACAGCAACAAAAGGATTATAATGGTTGATCGAGCCATCGCTTTCATCTATTTCAGCAACAAACATATCCGGATCACCACAATGCACGCTAATAGCATCGTCACTATCGTTTAAGCGCACAGCCCCACCATTCACAAAAGTCGGGTCTAACTCCTGCCTTGTTAGCATGGTTGCAATCATGCCCGTGACGGTGGATTTTCCACTGGTTCCAGCAACCGCAACGCCTGTTTCAGCGACATTAAAGCATTGTGCCAGCAGTTCACCACGTTTGATAATCTGAATATTGCGGGACAATGCCTTTTTGACATCGGGAATGCTATCCTCTACAGCACTCGAAACTACAAGGACATCGGTGTCTTCATGAATTCCGCTGCCATCTTGCGGAAAAAGTATAATGCTTTTTTCCTTAAGGCGATCAAATTTTTCGAGTGTATTTCCCTGATCGTGAGAACGATCAGAGCCGGAAATATCATGCCCTTGTTCTGCAAGAAAAAGTGCTAGGGGTAACATACCGCTGCCGCCGATGCCGCAGAAGAAATATTTCTTTCTACTATTTATCATAAAAAAGGATTACTCGCCGGGGTAAATCTTCGTTGGCACACCATCAGAAGACCCAGCCGTAGATTCCGTTGTTGCCTCAGGTGTTTGTAACCGGTCAATCACATCGACTAGCGACCCTTTGTCCATCACCACGCCATCAGACGCCCCGGGCTCATCGCCCTTCCTGTAAAGGCCTTCCTTGGTCTCGTGCCGATCCTTATTCATGCGCGGCGCAGCTGGCAAGATCTCTTCGAGCAAATGATCCTCGGGCTTCATAATATCGCTACTGTTATGCTTTGGAAGCTTAAATGGCTTGGTTTCATTCTTTGAGAAATCAACGGCAACAACAGCCGGATAATGATATAGCGACTTGGAAGCAAAGTCCCATGCCATACCCACTGGCGTTCCCCATATTGCGCGCTCGGACATCTTAGCTGGAACTGCAATGGTTTTGTCACGATTACCCGGCGCCATACAATCGATCTTCATATCGTTATGCGACTTCATCATATTAATCGTTTGCGGCGGGTACATCTGAAATTTTACATTATCAACATAAACATAGCACCGGGCATTCTCAGCCCCTGGCGTCAGTAAAGTGAAATCCTGATGTGATTCCTCAATAGCATAACCACAAGAAGACAGGAAAAGGACTGCAGAAATTATTGAAAAATATCGTCTAAACATGATGAATCCGGGAAAAGTAGGCGTTGAAGTCTCATACACAAATTTAATCTATACGGATTCTGCTTCTATGACAATCAGGCAGCCGATTTTACCTTTGCTTGAGAAACATCAAACTCAAGCTGATCTTTTTTTACACTGACTATTACACTTGAGCCATCATAAGCATCACCCTGCAAGATCATCTCCGCCAGTTTGTTCTGGAGCTGTGTCTGGATCACGCGCTTCAAAGGGCGAGCACCATAAGCCGGGTCATACCCCTTATCCGCAAGCCAAAGTTTAGCTGTGTCATCAAGCTGTAGATCAATATGCTGGACTGCAAGAAGATCATGCAAATAGGCAAGTTGAATATCGACGATGCCTTTAATTTTATCTTTATCAAGACGGGTAAACAGCAAGAGTTCATCCAGCCTGTTGAGAAATTCCGGTCTGAATGCACCACGCACCACATTCATCACATCTTCTCGTACCGCGTCTACAGATTCGCCTTCGGGCTGGTTCACGAGAAACTCACTGCCCAGATTAGAAGTCATAATCAATACGGTATTAGAAAAATCAACAGTCCTCCCCTGCCCGTCTGTCAAGCGCCCGTCATCCAGAACCTGTAGCAGGATATTAAAAACATCTGCATGAGCTTTTTCCACTTCATCAAACAGCACCACCTGATAAGGACGGCGGCGCACAGCCTCGGTCAAGGCCCCCCCTTCTTCATAACCCACATAGCCCGGAGGTGCGCCAATCATGCGCGATACGGCGTGCTTTTCCATGTATTCAGACATATCAAGTCGGACAAGCGCAGAATCATCATCAAACAGGAATTCCGCCAAAGCCTTGGTCAACTCGGTTTTTCCGACCCCTGTCGGACCAAGGAATAGAAATGAACCAATAGGACGACGAGGGTCTTGCAATCCAGAACGGGAACGACGAATGGCATTTGATACAGCCTTAACAGCCTCATCTTGCCCAACAACACGTTGCGCAATTTTTTCTTCCATAGAAAGAAGCTTTTCCTTCTCGCCTTCCATCATTTTATCGACAGGAATACCTGTCCATTTGCTCACCACATAGGCAATATCATCAGAAGTGACTTCCTCATTGATCAAATTGTGTGTTTCCGGTTCGGCCACATCACCTATTTTTTGCTCCAGTTCAGGAATTACACTGTATTTCAGCTCGCTGGCGCGCGCCCAGTTGCCATCACGCTCAGCCTGTTCCAGCTCAATCCGTGCCCTATCAAGCCCTTCCGTATATTTTTGTCCGGCGTTGAGCTTTTCCTTCTCAGCCTTCCACTGTCCTGTCAGATCCTCGGACTGCGACTCAAAGTCATGAAGCTCTTCTTCCAGTTTCTCCAAACGCTCCTTTGACGCTTTGTCCGTCTCTTTTTTGAGTGCTTCACGCTCAATCTTGAGCTGCACAATCCGGCGGTCCAGTTCATCAATTTCCTCCGGCTTGCTATCCACCTGCATCCGCAAGCGCGAAGACGCTTCATCGATCAAATCAATCGCCTTATCCGGCAGAAAACGATCCGTAATATAACGATTAGAAAGTGTTGAGGCAGAGACAATCGCCGTGTCAGTAATGCGCACACCGTGATGAAGCTCATATTTTTCTTTCAGACCCCGAAGACTTGA
>Ga0316201_10003028_pt1 | contig 12233 bp, 11 predicted proteins | sample CS6wburrow_MG_FD_204516 | JGI IMG/M metagenome (GOLD analysis project Ga0316201, IMG submission 204516) | Coastal sediment microbial communities from Delaware Bay, Delaware, United States - CS-6 worm burrow | ecosystem: Environmental > Aquatic > Marine > Coastal > Sediment | place: USA... | reverse complement strand
GATTCCTGCTGATGAATTCAAAACTATTGCAGGTACATGGTTAGATGCCTTTGTAGAACTACATGAGGTGGACTATAAAGCGGCCGGATTAGAATCATTGGGCAAACCTGAAGGCTATGTAGAACGGCAGGTACAAAACTGGGGCAAACAATACCTGGCCGCCACAACGGAAGATGTTCCGGCTGCCCAAAAGGTCATGGGGTGGATGGAAAGCCATCAACCTCAAAAATATAAGTACAGCCTTATCCATAATGACTATAAGTACGACAATGTGGTATTTGTAGATGATCAGTGGAAAAAAATAGCGGCAATACTGGATTGGGAAATGTGTACCTTGGGAGATCCATTGATGGATCTGGGTACTTCCCTTGGGTATTGGACCACTTCTGCAGATGCCGATTTTATGAAAAAGGGACTTCCATCGCCAACCACTATGGCTGGCAATCCAAGCAGAACAGAAATTGTACAGCAATATGCGCTCAAAAGTGGCAGGGATATTCATAATCTTACATTCTATTTTGCTTATGGCCTTTTTAAAATTGCGGTTATTGCACAACAGATCTATTACAGGTTTAAGCATGGCCATACGGCAGACCCCCGCTTTGCCAACTTGAACACCGTTTCTGCCCTGCTATGCAATACGGCTTGGCAGGCCATTCAGAAAAATAAGATTGACGAATTATATTAATCCATATGCAATTAGAAAATAAAGTGGTACTAATTACCGGTGCTGGAAGAGGCATTGGGGCAGCAACGGCTATTTTGTTGGCCAAACACAAGGCTTTGGTCATCGTATCGGATATTAATTCTGAAAGCGCCAAAAAGGTAGCGGACACCATAAAAAAAGCAGGAGGAAAGGCAATTGCTTTCCAGGCCGATGTATCCAGGTTTGAAGAGGTAGAATCGTTAATACGCAGTACAATTAAAGAGCATGGTACCATAGACGTTATGGTGAACAATGCGGGAATTGGGGGTAAAAACCTAAAAAAAACTGCTGAGCATACCCTTGATGATTGGGACAATGTTATTGCGGTGAATCAGACGGGCGTTTTTTATTGCATGAAAGTAGCATTGCAGCAAATGATGAAGCAGGGACATGGCAACATTATTAATATAGCTTCTTTGGCCGGCTTAAAACCTTCCGGAAACAACCTGTCGTATAGTGCCAGTAAATTTGCGGTGGTGGGGATGACGAAATCAGCGGCCCTGGAATATGGGCGTAAAAACATCCGCATCAATGCAGTATGTCCCGGGTATACCCATTCGGCCCTTTTAGATAAATTACTGGAAGGCAGACCAGATATGGAGGAAACCTTAAAAAGACTGATTCCCATGGATAGGTTTGGTGAACCTCATGAAATTGCAGAAGCCGTGGCCTGGCTTGCTTCGGATAATTCAAAATACATGACGGGACAAACCCTCATATTAGATGGAGGAACATCATTACAATAGAATATAAAGACTATGAACAAACAACTGAAATTTGTAAAAAGACCGGTAGGTGAGGCAGATGCTTCTACCTGGTCTTTAGAGTTAAACCCGATACCGGAATTAAAGGATGGGGAAATCCTGGTGAGGCATCACTATGTTTCCCTGGACCCGGCCATGCGGGGTTGGATGAATGATTCCAAATCCTATATAGAACCAATGGACATTGGTTCGGTAATGCGCGCAGGTGCCGTAGGGGAAGTGGTAGCGGTAAACAACAATCCGAACTTCAAAGCAGGGGATTATGTTGCCGGATTTGGAGGTGTGCAGCAATATGCAGTCTCAGACGGGAGTGATTTGCGCATAGTAGATCCCAAGCTGGCACCACTCCCAACCTATTTAAGTGCACTGGGAATGACCGGAATGACAGCCTATTTCGGAATTCTAGAGGTTGGGAAGATCAAGGAAGGGGATGTTGTAGTGATATCAGGTGCTGCCGGAGCTGTTGGCAGTATCGCAGGGCAAATTGCCAAGATCAAAGGCTGCAAGGTAATCGGGATTGCCGGGGGAGCGGACAAATGCAACTACCTGCTTGAGGAGCTGGGTTTTGATGGAGCTATTGATTATAAAAACGAGAATGTACGTAAGAGATTAAAAGAAGAATGTCCCAAAGGTCTGGATGTTTATTTTGACAATGTTGGAGGTGAAATACTGGATATTGCCCTGAGCCTATTGAGGCTGCATGCAAGGATCGTAATCTGTGGCGCCATATCACAGTACAATAACAAAATGGCCATAAAAGGGCCCAGCAATTACCTTTCGCTCTTGGTAAACCGTGCTACCATGCAGGGGATGGTCGTTTTTGATTATGCCAAAAAGTACGCGGAGGCTGCCATGAACATGGGAAGATGGATGGCAGAAGGGAAATTGAAAAGCAGGGAAGATATTTATGAAGGGATAGAGAACTTTCCACAAACCTATAAAAGATTGTTTTCCGGTGAGAAATTAGGCAAACTCGTATTAAAAGTGATAGAGGATGAAAGCAATCCGTTGTAAAGAATTTGGACCGCCTGCAGCACTGGTTTTAGAGGAAATGCCTGGTTTAACACCTAAGGCAAAAGAAGTGTTGATAGTGGTAAAAGCCTGCGGTATTAACTTTCCCGATACACTTATTATCCAGGGATTATACCAGTTTAAACCAGAACTACCCTTTACGCCTGGAAGCGATGTAGCCGGAATTGTTAAAGAAGTTGGGGAAGGGGTAAAACATCTTACAGTGGGCGATGAGGTATTCGGATTTGTCATGAATGGTGGTTTTGCCGAGGAAGTAGTAGTACCTGCCAATACGTGTTTCCTGAAATCTGCAAAAATGGACTTCCCTGTAGCAGCATCTTTTATGGTAGCTTATGGCACTTCGTATCATGCCCTTAAGGACCGTGCTAAACTTGCGGAAGGTGAAACGCTCTTAGTGCTGGGAGCATCGGGGGGTGTTGGCCTGGCAGCTGTGGAGTTGGGAAAATTAATGGGAGCCAAAGTGATTGCAGCAGCGTCTTCGGAAGAAAAATTGCAACTATGTCGGGAATATGGCGCTGATTATACCATCAACTATTCCGGGGAAGACCTGAAATCTCAGATAAAGAATCTGACTGGTAACAAAGGCGCAGATGTCATATATGATCCGGTTGGTGGGGAGTATTCGGAGGCAGCCTTTAGAGGAATAGCTTGGGGAGGCAGGTTTCTGATCGTTGGTTTCGCCTCCGGGACCATTCCAAAAATGCCCTTAAACCTGCCGTTATTGAAGTCGGCTTCTCTTGTTGGGGTTTTTTGGGGCGATTTTGCAATGAGAAATCCAAAGCAAAATATGGAGAATACTAAGACCCTTATGAACTGGTACGATGAAGGAAGGTTAAGACCCCATATTCATCGTACCTATAAACTGAAAGATACCTCCAAGGCACTGGAAGAGATGATGGACAGAAAGGTACGTGGGAAATTGGTTATAGAAGTGTAGGGAGGTTTTTTCTCCCGAATAAAGACATAAAAACATCTAAAAAGCACAATATCGAATGAGACTAAAAGACAAAATAGCCATCATTACCGGGGGAGCCCGCGGAATAGGCCAGGCCGTATCAGAGCTATTTGCAAAAGAGGGGGCTACCGTAATTATTATGGACCTTTTACCCCAAGGGCAGCAGGTCGCAGATGGTATAGAGGATGCCGGGGGCAAAGCAGAATACCATCAGATTTCGGTAACAGATAAAGGGTCCGTAGAAGGTCTTTTTAAGCGGATGAATGCTAAATATGGTAAAATAGATATCCTTATTAACAATGCAGGAATCACGCGGGACAGAACGCTCGAAAAAATGAGTTTGGAAGAATGGGATGCCGTCATAGATGTTAATCTGAAAGGCGTGTTTATCTGCACCCAGGCAGTGGTACCCTACATGAAGGCGAATAAATATGGAAGAATAGTGAGTGCTGCCTCAAATGTAGGTTTAAGGGGCAATTTTGGGCAGACGAATTATGCGGCTACCAAGGCCGGCGTTATTGCCATGGCTAAAACCTGGACCATGGAATTTGGCAAGCATGGTATCACGGCCAATGCTATTGCCCCTGGTTTTACAATGACCGATATGGTAGACAAGATTCCTGCAGAACATTTTGCAAAGATCAAGGAAAGCATCCCTTTGCGCACCGTAGCAGAGCCCATTGATATTGCTTATGGCTACCTGTACCTCGCTTCAGACGAAGCACGTTTTGTTTCGGGCATATGCCTTACCATAGATGGAGGAACTTCAAGATAATTAGGATAATGGCCAAACTGGAATTAGAGAATTTTGAATCGTTTCGGGCATTGGAAGGTCAAACACTGCCAACAGGAGACTGGTTAACGGTAACCCAGGATATGATCAATGACTTTGCAAAGGCTACCATGGATTTCCAATGGATACACATCGATGTTAAAAAGGCAGAAAAACATTCGCCTTTTAAAAAGCCGGTTGCTCATGGGTTTATGTCCCTTGCACTCTTGTCCAAGATGTTGCAGGATGTTGTAAAGGTGAAGTCTGCTAAAATGGGAGTCAATTATGGGCTGAACAGAGTACGTTTTCCGAGTCCCGTTCTGGTGGATAGCCAACTCAGGCTGGTCTGCACCATTCAAAAAATTGAAAACTATGGAGATAGGGGATTGAAAATTACCTGGAATAGTGTGGTGGAGATTGATGGGTCTGATAAACCGGCATGCGTGGCAGAATTTATTAGTCTGATGTTTGAATAATATTTGTAATTTAAGTGAATACTCGTGATTTAAAAGGACCAACCACAAAGATAAAGACCATGACCAGACTTTTTGATCTTCTGTACAACCAATTAAAGAACAATCCGCTTGAAGCTTCTATGAGTGCCCGCGATGCCGATGGTAATTGGAAGTCATACAGCACAGAGGATGTAAAAAATTATGCAGAACAGGCCGCAGCTGGCATGGTGAAACTTGGGTTAGAACGCGGGGATAAGGTGGCACTGGTAATCTACAAGAACAGGCCCGAATGGGTCATTATGGATTTCGCTTTGCAAATGGCCGGACTGGTAAGTATTCCGTTGTATCCTACCATTAGTATTTCAGAGTTTGAATATATTTTAAATGAAGCGGAAGTAAAGGCAGCTTTTTGCGGAGGCCTCGATCTTTACGACAAGCTTTTGGCTGCAGGGAAAAATGTACCGGGGTTAAAGAATCTTTACACTTTCGACAGGGTTGAAGGAAGGCCATTCTGGGAAGAGATATTGGATAGGGGAGGAGTAGACAAGCTTGAGGAAATAAAGAAACAAATTACCGGGGAAGATCTTGCCACGATTATTTATACCTCCGGAACTACCGGTGACCCTAAAGGGGTTATGTTAACGCATAGCAACATCATGCATGTGATTGTGGAGACCTCAAACTTTTTGTCTGTGGACACAGGGGAAAAAGTGCTGAGTTTTCTGCCGCTGTGCCATATTTACGAAAGAGCAGTTTCATTCGCTTGGTTTTATAGGGCGACTTCCATCTTTTTTTGTGGCACAGATAGCCTGAGTGGGCCTGAAGGTGATTTGGCATCAGTGAAACCGGTAGGTTTTACAACCGTTCCAAGATTGCTTGAAAAAATATATGAAGCCATCTATAACAAGGGCCTGGCCCTAAAAGGATTAAAAAAGGCGCTCTTCTTTTGGGCACTTCGTTTAACAGATGATTTTGAACTGGATCAAAAACTATCTCCTCTGGGAAAACTAAAATGGCGTATTGCAGATAAACTGATTTTCAGTAAATGGAGGGCGGCCTTAGGGGGCAATGTACGGTTTATAATAACCGGTGCCGCGCCCTGCCCTTTGAAGATAATACGCGTTTTTTGCGCTGCAGGCATCAATGTTCGGGAGGCATATGGATTAACGGAAACCTCACCAACCTTAACGGTGAATGGCATGGAGCCCGGTGGAGCAATAATGGGTACTGTAGGCTATGCTATAAACGGTGTAGAGTTATACATAGATAAAACGTCTGGTGAATATAACGACGATGAAGGGGAAATACTTGCTGTAGGGCCCAATGTAATGTCGGGCTATTACAAAAAACCAGAGATCAATGCCAAGGTATTTAAAGTCATTGATGGTATAAAATGGTTTTGCACTGGGGATATTGGAAAATTGGTTAAAGGTCCGAATGGTAAGGATTTTTTAAAAATAACAGACAGAAAGAAGGAATTACTGAAAACTTCCGGTGGAAAATATGTGGCACCGGCTCCTATTGAAAACAGGATAAAAGAAAGCTTTGTTATAGATCAGATCATGGTCATTGGTGATAAACAGAAATTTGTTTCTGCGCTCATTGTTCCATCAGAGGATGGGTTAAAGAACTGGTGCATGCACAAAGGTATTAAGTGGACGAATCTGGAAGACATGATAAAGGAGGAAAGGATTATCAGGAAATATCAAAAAGTGATTGATAAATACAATCCGGAATTCAGTCATATTGAACAAATAAAAAAATTCCGCCTGGTCCCTTCTGCATGGTTACCGGTACACCCAGACAATTCTGAAGCCGAACTCACCCCTACTTTAAAGCTTAAACGACGGGTGATACGGGAGAAATACAAAGCGGATATTCAGGAGATTTATTCCTAAAGTAGTTCATATTTTAGTGAAGTGCTCGATTCTTTAAAGCACTAGCAAGAACTGTAAAAAGATAAAACCCGCTCCAGCGAGCGGGTTTAGTATTTTAAGTGGTACCTCCAGGAATCGAACCAGGGACACACGGATTTTCAGTCCGTTGCTCTACCAACTGAGCTAAGGTACCAAGCCTGTTAGGCGGGGGCAAAGATAAAGTCAAATTTAGGAACTACAAACAAAAAAGGGAAAAAAGGCCGTTCTTTTTTTTCAATTTTTAATCTTTGCAGTATGAACCTTGTTATCGATGCCGGGAATACGTCTGTAAAGCTTGCCGTGTTCTTAAAAAAGGAGCTTCTTTGGCTCACAAATACAGATAAAGACGGCTTTCCCGATGCCGTTAAAGAAGTGTTTACCTATTTCCCGGATGTCTCTCACTCCATGGTGGCCTCGGTTGGATTCCTGTCAAAAAAGGATCTCAATGTTTTGGCCGTTTTTTGTAAAGTACAACTGCTTACATCTGTGGCCAAGGTGCCCTTTAAAAACTCATACGCCAGCCCGCAAACACTGGGGGTAGACCGTATAGCCCTGGCTACCGCTGCCTTCTATAACCACCAGCATACCAATACGTTGGTCATCGATGCAGGCACCTGTATTACCTATGATATGATAAATGATTCTGGCGAGTATATGGGAGGCGCTATTTCACCGGGGCTGCAAATGCGTTATAAAGCGCTGCACGAGCATACCGCACGCCTTCCCTTTTTGGAACCCAGTCCCTTCGTGGAGCTCATTGGAAACACTACCGAAACCAGCATCCACAGCGGGGTTATTAACGGCATCTGCCAGGAGATAGACGGGGTTATTAGTCAGTACAAAGGTCGTTTTAAACATTTAACAGTTATTTTAACAGGCGGTGACGGGCAATTTTTGTCGAATCGGTTAAAAAATACCATATTTGCGAATTCAAATTTTCTGCTTGAGGGCTTAAACTATTTGCTGGAATACAACAAACGCTAGATGGTAAAAAAATTAGTAACCGCAATAATATTCTTCGCAGCGTGTGGTCTGTATGCTCAAAACGGCACAGTTTCTCCGTATTCTTACTTCGGTATTGGTGATCTGAGAGCTGGCAGTACCATCGAAAACCAGATGATGGGAGGGCTAAGCCTCTATACAGATAGTATACACCTTTCATTAAAAAATCCGGCTGGCTATGGAAAATTACGACTCACTACCTATACTGCAGGAGTAACGCACAAGGAGATCACCTTAAATAGTTTTACAGACCAGCAAAAGTCTTCGGTGAGCAACCTGGAATACCTGGCTATAGGGTTTCCAATAAGTCCAAAAATGGGAGCTGGCCTGGGGCTCAGGCCTTTTTCTTCGGTTGGTTATGATGTACTGCAGGAAACAATTAATAGTAATGGGAACGAGGTTCGTAATGTGTACTCGGGATCTGGTGGTCTAAACCAGGTTTTTCTATCCCTGGGGTATGCCCTTGCTAAGAACGTGAACGTAGGCGCCACACTCAACTTTAATTTTGGAACACTTGAAAATGAAAAAGTACAACGGGTAGACGGGCTACAATACGGTACCTTGCAAACCCAGGAATCTCAGGTAAATGGATACGATTTTGTTTACGGTCTTACCTATACGCCTCAAATTAAAAACAAATACACGCTTTTTACTTCGGTGGTTGTTAATACGCAGGTGAACCTGCAGTCCGAGAACAGTGAAATAATAGGATCGTTCTCGCAAGCCACTGGAGACCAAATAGAAGTAATTGACGTAAACCTGGCAGCTCAGGGACTAAAGAATACTGACTTAAAGATCCCCACGATCACCACGCTTGGCCTTGGATTTGGTGAGGACAAGAAATGGTTTTTAGGAGCTGAATATAGCTTTCAGCAATTAAGTACCTTCGAGAACCGCTTCCTGGAAATTCAGAATCAGGAATATAAAGATGCCAGTGCAATAGCCGTTGGCGCCTTTTATGTACCCGATTATACATCCTTCGATAGTTTTTTAAAACGTGTTACTTACAGGGCAGGTTTAAGGTACGATATGACGGGTATTGTTGTAAATGAAAAAGAGATAAATAATCTTGGCATAACTTTTGGTTTAGGATTACCGTTGGGCGGAAGTTTCTCTAATTTGAATATAGGCTTTGAATGGGGGAAAAGAGGAACTACAGCAGCAGATCTAATTGAAGAAAAGTACTTTAATGTAAACCTGGGACTGTCATTGAATGATAGATGGTTTCAAAAAAGGAAAATAAATTGACAAAAAATTAGTACATTAACCACATAAAACATGTAATACAATGAAAAAGGAACTTTACTTAATATTGATTGCCGTTTTAGGCATGGTAGGTGTAAGTAATGGACAGGCTCAGAACCCTGAATGTATGACCAACCTATCCATTTATGCGGAACACGCAAAAGTTAAAAATTATGATGCGGCTTATGGGCCATGGAAAATGGTTTATACCAATTGCCCTGACATCAATAAAGCTAACTTTTCCTATGGGGAACGAATTTTGTCTGATAAAATTGACAAAAGTTCAGGAGCTGAAAAAGATGGCTATATCAAGGAACTATTAGAGCTATATGATACGAGTGGAAAGTATTTCGCAAGTAATTTTCCTTTAGCAGTAAGGGAAATAGACAAGGCGCTGTTGATGTACGACAACAAAATGGCGTCGGACGAGCAAATTTTTAACATGCTCCATAATGCCTTTACAAAAGACAAGGATAATTTTAAAAATCCTAAGGCCCTATACCTTTATTTCTCCAGTTTAGTAGACTTGTATAATAGTGGTAAAAAAGATCTGCAGGATGTTTTTGACACCTATGACGATGTAAACGAGAAGATCGAGGATGAGAATGGTAAGTTAACGGATATTATTAACAAATTACTTCCTAAAGAAGATGCAGGGACGCTAACTTCAAAAGAGAAAAGAAGCCTTAAAGTGGCCACTACCAATTCCGAATCCTATGGTAAAATTGCAGGGAGTGTCGATTCTAAGTTGGGTGCCCTGGCCGACTGTGAAAACCTGATCCCTTTATACGAACGCAGTTATGAAGCCAAAAAAGGCGATATCACCTGGGTAAAAAGAGCGGTTGGAAGGATGTTCAGCAAGGAATGTACAGACGATCCTATGTTTAAAAAATTATTTGAGGCTCAGTTGGCATTAGATCCATCTGCGGACGCATATGTCTACGGCGGTACGTTAAAACAAAAAGCTGGCGATAATAGTGGTGCCATAGCCGATTTTAACAAGGCTCTTGATCTGGAGACTAACTCAAGAAAAAAATCGAATATTGCCTATAAAATAGCCACGAGTTACCGACGAAGCAGCAAGTCGACGGCAAGAAACTATGCGCAGAAGGCCATTGATGCGAACCCATCGAATGGTAACGCCTATTTGTTAATTGCCAATTTGTACGCTTCCAGTGCCAACGATTGCGGGGATACACCTTTTGAAAAGCGAGCCATTTATTGGAAAGCTGCTGATATGGCAAGAAGGGCTGCTAGAGTAGATCCGGCCTTAAGTGGTAGGGCTAGACAGGCAGCGGCCAGTTATGAGGCTAAAGCTCCATCTAAAACTGATATTTTTAACGCCGATATGGCAGGGAAAACCCTCAGTTTTAAATGTTGGGTAGGAGGTAGCGTTGTCGTCCCTAAATTATAAGAATGCAACCCTTGGGTACAAAAACAAGTTTACACATTGCCATGGTATTTACTGTGGCAATGTTTTTTTTTGGGTGCCAGGACACGTACAAGCGTGTAGGAGAAGAAAAACAAATTGAAGTGTTCCCTCAGGGAGTCGCTCAAAATTTTGAACTTACTTATACAGAAACCACCGAAGAATTGGAAAGTGAAGACGCCGGTATCTCCCGCGTGATTGCCGTTTTGAAGAGTCCGATCAGTGAGGACTACGATAATATGATTTTTAAGTACCGCACCTTCCCCAATGGCCTGGAAGTAGAATATTTTGACAAGGATAATAAGAAAAGTACCATTACCGCTGATTATGGGATCATTTATTCCAATACCAATGTCATAGAACTCAAAGGCAATGTGGTAATTGAAACCCATGATGGCAAAAAACTGGAGGCGCCTCAATTGTATTGGGACCGTAAAGAAGACTGGATATTTACTCAAGAAAAATTTACCTTTACCAACCCGGAAGATGGGACTATTATGGATGGTGAAGGGATGGACTTTAACCGGGATTTTAGTTTTTTTAATGCGCATAGAACCTTTGGATTGATGACCATAAAAGAAGAAGAATCATGATCAAAATTTTACGATACACGGAATACCTGTACCTGGCAGTAGCCATAATCTCGATTTATAAGATCGCAACCCTTTGGGAAACGGATCAGCAAGGCACCTATATCTTCATTTTTTTTGCGGTCGTATCTATGGGGATGTTTATCTTTCGCCGAAACTACCGGAAGCGTTTTGAAAAGCGACAACGAGATAACCAGAAATAACTGTGAACAGCGATATTCTTATTATCATTATTAGCCTTATTCTCTCGGCCTTTTTCTCCGGGATGGAAATTGCATTTCTTTCGGCTAATAAGATCCATATTGAGATAGAGAAGAAACAAGCCGGCTTCCTGGCAATGGTCCTTACAAGACTTACACACAAGCCCTCCAAGTTTATTGCAACCATGCTTATTGGCAATAACATTGCGCTGGTCATTTACGGGTTTTACATGGGAGAATTGCTGATGAACTGGTTTCAGAGCATGCTGCCATCGAAATATGGCTTTGTACAACTCTGGCTAACAGATTTTAGCCTGATTTCTCAAACCCTTATCTCTACAATCATCATTTTATTCACTGCCGAGTTTTTACCCAAAGTTCTATTTCAGATCTATGCCAATACCTTGCTGAAAATCCTGGCTATTCCTGCTTATCTTTTTTATGCGCTATTTTCGTATGTATCCGATTTTATAATCAAGGTAACCGACATTGTGCTACGAACCTTATTTAAAACCGATGGGGATCAGGTGCAATTAGCCTTTAGCAAATTGGAACTGGGCGACTATATCATGGAGCAAATGGAAGCCGTGGAAGAAGAAGATGATGTGGATTCTGAAATACAAATTTTCCAAAATGCCCTCGAATTCTCTGCCGTCAAGGCACGGGAAGTTATGGTGCCCCGTACAGAGATAACAGCGGTGGAATTGCATGAAACACCCAAGAACCTGACCAAATTGTTTACAGAAACTGGTTATTCCAAGATTCTGGTTTATAAGGACACTATCGATAATATTATCGGATATATCCACTCCTACGAGTTGTTTAAGAAGCCCAAGACCATTAAAAGTATTTTACTCCCGGTAGAGTTTGTGCCAGAGACCATGCTTATTCATGAGATCCTGAAGATACTGACCAAAAAAAGGAAAAGTATGGCTGTGGTGCTCGATGAATATGGAGGTACTTCGGGGGTCATGACCGTCGAGGATATTGTGGAAGAGCTTTTTGGGGAGATCGAAGATGAACACGATTCCAACGACCTGTATGAAGAACAGATCAATGATACTACCTTTAAACTATCTGCGCGCCTGGAAGTAGATTATCTGAATGAAACCTATAAACTGGAACTTCCGGATACCCAGGAGTTCGAAACTCTGGGGGGTCTTATCG
>Ga0316201_10003027_pt1 | contig 12234 bp, 8 predicted proteins | sample CS6wburrow_MG_FD_204516 | JGI IMG/M metagenome (GOLD analysis project Ga0316201, IMG submission 204516) | Coastal sediment microbial communities from Delaware Bay, Delaware, United States - CS-6 worm burrow | ecosystem: Environmental > Aquatic > Marine > Coastal > Sediment | place: USA: Delaware... | reverse complement strand
ATTATTTGGCATCTGTATTTTAAAAGATAAAAACTATAACATCCTGCAACTATTTGAACTCAGTATGCAGTTTGCAGCACCTCTATTACTCTATTTTAATCCAGGACTTGACTCTCTTAGCAACAAGAGAAACCTGTTGTTTTTAAAAGCGGCTCTGGCCCTGGCTTTTATTCCTCATGGTATTTTTGCTATGGGTCTTATCTTCATTCCAGGACATTTTTTAGATATGACCATAAAAATTCTTGCCATAAATGAATCTCAAGCTACTAATTTTCTCTTTGTGGTTGGTTTAATTGATATTGTATTTTCAGTGTTAATTTTTATTCCTAAGATCTCAAAATATGTAATTTTGTATTTGGTCTTTTGGGGTTTTGCCACTGCAATAGCAAGGTTGGTTTCAGGTTACAATCATAATTTTATAATGTACTCTTTTCATAATTATAGTTATTTGGTTATATTTAGATTGTCTCATGGTATTCTACCACTGTTGATATATATAATGGAAAAGAAATTAATAAAACAACAATTAGTTCCCTCATTGAATGAAAACTAAATTAATCCTGACATGTTTATTCACTTTATTTTTCTATAAAGGATTTGCCGATACTGATAAGTACCGTATTATAGTAACTGATGATCCTGCGACAAAAATCACTATTGCATGGAACCAGGGAGGATTAGGCGATAGTCCAGTTGTTTATTATGACAAAGTGGACCATGGAACAAACCATAATTTATATACATATTCTAAAACCGAAGACAGGGCGGTCCCTTACAAAGGGATGGATAACAGGTTTGTGAGATTGACCGGTTTAACTCCTAACACGAATTACTATTTCATAATAAAAGACAGTCAAAGTACAAGTCAGCGTTTTTGGTTCCGAACTGCACCAAATGATACTAGTCGCCTGTCCTTTATAGCAGGAGGTGATTCACGGAACAATAGAATGCCTAGGCAAAATGCCAATTTATTGGTGAGTAAACTAAAACCACATGCTGTGTTATTTGGTGGGGATATGACTGATAGCGATACTGATATTGAATGGCAGGAATGGTTAGATGACTGGCAATTAACCACAGCAAGTGACGGGAGAATGTTCCCAATTGTACCAACAAGGGGTAATCATGAGCTTGATATTAATGTTATTTACAATTTATTTGATACTCCTGACGAAAATGTATACTATGCTGTAACATTTGGAGACAATCTGATAAGAACATATACATTGAATACAGAAATTTCTATGTTTGGAGATCAAAAAACATGGCTTGAAACCGATCTTACGGCATCTGCAAACCTAATATGGAAAATAGCACAGTATCACAGGCCTATGCGATCACATACTGCCATAAAACCGGAAGGCAATACCCAATATACGGCATGGGCGCAGCTGTTTTACGACAAAAAATTGCGTTTGGTTATAGAATGTGATTCACATATGTCTAAGACTACTTTTCCTATAATGCCTTCTTCAGACAGTGGTAACGAAGAAGGGTTTGTAATTGAACCATTATCTGGCACTGTTTATACGGGCGAAGGTTGTTGGGGAGCTCCGCTAAGACCTAATGATGATGATAAAAGCTGGACAAGAAAATCTGGTAGTTTTAATCAGTTCAAACTCATTTTTGTAGATTCTGAAAAGATCGAGTTAAGGACTATTAAAGTAGATAATGTCGATTCTGTGGGAGAAGTTTCAAATTTAAACCCCTTTACCTTACCAGCAAACTTAGACGTTTTTACACCAGCTCCTGGAGAAGATGTTGTGACTATATACAAGGATCCACCTCTTAGTGTATCAGATGCCTTACTAAATGGGATAAAGATCTATACAAACGAGGAAGAACAAAAGATAATCGTTGAAGGGTATTTACCGAATAGTACTATTTTTAATCTTTACAATATTCAGGGTAAAATTATTATATCACAAAGACTAGATTCCTACTATAAAAGCTTTAGTGTTGATGTTTCACAACTAAACCCAGCTATTTATGTTATTGAGTTGAAAAGTACTTCTTCGGAAAAACGAATAAAGAAACTGATCATAAATTAGTTAGATAGATAATGAAATACATAGTTGAATGGTCCCGCAATGACAGTTAAATTGTAATCACTTGATTTTTGAGATCAAGGAAATTTATTCAGACATCATTTCTTTTTCTTCAAGTCTCACGATTTCACCACCATATCTTATTGAAGTGCGGTTCGAGCTGTTTATAATAATGTTTGTTCTCTTGTTAGGATATATTTGCATGATAACATTATACTGATCAGTTCTTGTATTAACGTCAAATTTCAAATTAAGTGTCTTCTTTTTTTCGTTTTCTGTAATTGTAAAATTTAATGGTTCTCCTTCAAAATTAATTCCGCTGTCTCTGGGATCTATTGAACTGACAAATCGTAATTCACCAAAATAAGATAATTCTGCCTTAACAATATCTCCATCAACTTTAATATAATCTCCCCTTCCCGATAAAAAAATTGTTCCGGCAGTGTTCCCAGTATTGCGTAACAAGGCATTAGTAACTTGGGTCACCGCATAGGTTTGCATAGGATGTGCGGTTTCGGCAATAAACTTAAAAGACTTATCAGCTACCAGTTCTTTAATTTCATTAAATTGTTGATATTTAGCCTCTTTCATAGCTTCATATTTAGTGTTACTACAGCTAAATAACATGGCAAATATTAATCCAATTAATAAATAAAATACATGTGCTTTCATACTTTTAATTTACGATTTTATCTCTATTCTATATTTAAAAAATTTGTTAATTCTTCATAATAGATAATAATATTTGAATATTGATTTTGACTCCTTTTAATTTAATATCTTTAATTATGTATACAATATCCAATATTTCATGGATCAAAAATCAAAATTTACCACACTTCCTGTTTTTTTAACAGCAATATCTACCATACTTGGAGCCGTTATGTTCTTGCGTTTTGGTTTTGCAGTGGGTTCCGTGGGTTTCATGGGTACTTTGCTAATTATTTTGATTGGTCACTTAGTAACTATTCCAACCGCAATGGCCTTAGCGGAAATTGCCACAAACCAAAAAGTTGAAGGTGGTGGTGAGTATTTTATAATTTCCCGATCTTTTGGAATTAATATTGGTGCCGCTATTGGAATAGCATTATACTTTTCGCAAGCCATAAGCGTTGCCTTTTATGTAATTGCCTTTGCCGAATCTTTTGAAGTAATAAAACCCTGGGTAGAAGCTAATCTTGGTTATGAAATTTATGACAACAGATTGTTTAGTATACCAGCCCTCCTATTGTTGATCTGGTTAATGGTTAAAAAAGGAGCTAATCTGGGAATGAAAGCACTTTATATTGTAGTTACTATTTTAGCCATATCACTTGTTTTTTTCTTTGCGGGAACCACTGATTTTAATGAAACCTTCGACGCTTCTCTCCTTTTTAAAAACATTAGTCCGGATAATGGGTTCTTTTATGTATTTGCAATCATTTTTCCTGCGTTTACGGGAATGACAGCGGGAGTAGGACTATCTGGCGACCTAAAAGATCCAAAAAAGTCTATACCACTAGGTACCTTATCTGCGACAATTACAGGTATGATCATTTATGTTTTTATTGCCTATAAGCTGGCATCTTCTGCATCTGCTGCCGATTTGGTAGGTAATCAGCTTATTATGAGTAATATATCTTTTTGGGGTCCTATAATTCCTATTGGATTGGCAGCAGCTACCATTTCATCGGCTTTAGGGTCATTTATGGTTGCACCAAGAACACTACAAGCCATCGGTGGTGATAAGGTTTTTCCAAATAAACTGATGAATTCATGGGTTTCCAAGGGTGTACAGAAAAACGACGAACCCAGAAATGCTACAATTATAACCAGCATTATTGCTTTCTTCTTTATATTAATGGGTGATGTCAACGCTGTTGCTGAAATCATATCCATGTTTTTCCTAGTCACATATGGATCACTTTGTTTGATTTCCTTTATGCAGCATTTTGCGGCAGATCCAAGTTATAGACCATCATTTAAATCGAAGTGGTATCTCTCCCTTTTAGGGACGATAATGTGCATGTATTTAATGTTTAAAATAAATACACCTTATGCTCTTGCAGCCATTTTAATAATGATCTTACTTTATTTATATATTTCATCAAAAAGTGGGACTAAATCTGGAATGGCCAGCATATTTCAAGGCGTCATTCAACAATTGAGCAGAAGATTGCAGGTATTCCTTCAAAAAGCAGAAAAGCAAAGTACTGAAGAAGAATGGAGACCAGCGGTCATTTGTCTTTCACAGGACAGTTTTAAAAGACTGGATGCACTTGAATTGATGAAATGGATATCTCATAGTTATGGATTTGGTATGTATTTACATTTTGAGAAAGCCTATTTATCAAGTGAATCGAAAAAGTCTGCGGATAAAATACTCAAAAAACTAATTCACAATGTAGCAGATAACCAATCCAATGTTTTTGTTGAAACCCTGGTTACTCCATCAACAACATCGGCCATAGCACATGCTATTCAACAACCGGGAATTTCTGGCCAACCCAATAACATGATCCTATTTGAATATAAGAGGGGTGAGACGGAATGGTTATCTGAAATATTCGATAATTACAGTTTGATAAAGACCATAGGTTTGGATATTGGAATACTGGCGAGTTCCGATAGAGGGTTTGGTTATAAGAAAGATATTCATATTTGGTTAAGAAAAGAAGATTTTGAAAACGCTAATTTAATGATCTTGATTTCTTATGTCATTCTGGGCCATCCTGAATGGAAAAAAGGTAAAATAAAGATATTCGCTGCATTTCCTGCTGAAAAATTGGAAGCAGAACATGCCAATTTAATTCAGCTCGCCTATACAGGAAGACTACCAATTTCTTCAAATAATATATATGTTTTACCTCTTGATATTACAAAAAATAAAACAGATCTGATTAATGAATATTCTGCTGATGCCGATCTTACTTTAATTGGGTTTCACGAAAGCGTGGCAAAATTTGAAAATAGAATAAAACTTTTTGAAGGTTATGATAAATTAGGTAACATACTATTTATTAACACCCTAAAAACAAAACTGATAAAGTAATAAACCAGCTAATATTTATAATATTGCTTATCAAATCTCATATTCAATTTTAAAAAGATTGGTTATCTTCACTTATTCATTTCGGAATCCCTCATAAACTTATACCTGATGTCAGAGAAAAAGAGATTTGGAACCTTTGAAGGCGTTTTCACGCCTTCAATCTTAACTATTTTAGGCGTAATCATGTACATGCGTCTCGGATGGGTTGTTGGGAATGCAGGACTCATTGGTACTATCATTATAATTCTTGTAGCTCATGTTATTGCAGTTTCAACAGGACTAAGTGTGTCTTCTGTTGCTACTGATAAAAAAATTGGAGCTGGAGGTATCTATTACGTTTTATCCAGGAGTATGGGGATTCCTATTGGAGGTTCTATTGGCATTGCACTTGCTATAGGAACGGCTTTTTCTATCGCATTGTATTTAATAGGTTTTGCCGAAAGTTTTAATTCTTTTTTTGACTTAGGTATGTCGATTAATGATTTAAGGATTTCAGGTACTATTGCACTTGTCTTTCTTACCATTGTAGTACTTATAAGCACCTCATTTGCCCTTAAAACTCAGTATATTATTCTAACAGCGATAATAGTTTCTCTGGTTTCCATTTTTTTTGGTATCTCCAGTTTTAAACCTGATACAGTATCGCTATTTTCCACTATAGACTCGGTGCCACTGGAAATAGTATTTGCCGTATTTTTTCCGGCAGTTACCGGATTTACAGCTGGTATAGCCATGAGTGGAGATCTAAAGAATCCCAATAAATCCATACCACGTGGAACCTTATTTGCTATTGGTGGGGGACTTTTAGTTTACCTGACTCTCGCTATTTTTTTGGCATATAATGTGAATGCCGAAGTCTTAAAAACAGATTATAACATATTAATGAGAATAGCCCTATTCGCTCCAGCCGTTGTAGCTGGAATCTGGGGTGCTACCTTGTCCTCTGCATTGGGAGGTATCCTTGGAGGTCCTAGAATTATTCAGGCAATGTCTGTAGATAAGGTTACACCCAAAGTATTGGGTATTGGAAACGGAAAAAATAACGAACCTGTAAACGCCCTTATTTTGGTTTTCATCATTGCCGAAGCGGGAATTTTAATTGGGGAACTCGATGTCATTGCTCGATTGGTTTCTATGTTTTATTTAACAGCTTATGGCTTTATAAATATTTCTTTTTTTCTAGAAAGTTGGGCAAATCCGGACTTCCAGCCTACATTCAAAATTAAAGGTTGGATAGGTTTATTAGGTTTTATTGCATGTTTTGCTGTGATGTTCAAGTTAGATATGTTTGCTATGATTGGCGCTTTGGCTGTAATTGGAGCATTATATTTTGGCCTCCAACGCAAAGAAATAAACTTACAGTCCAATGATGTATGGCGCAGTGTTTGGGAAAATGTGGTTAACAAAGGATTAAAAAAAATAGATTCTCAGATTGATGAAAATGCCAATTGGAATCCTAATATCATTCTTTTTAGCGGACAAAGTAGACACCAGTCATATTTATTAGAATTAAGTAAAACACTATCTGGTCGAACAGGAATTGTAACCAATTTTAAACTTATAGTTGATAAGAATAATGACAAGCCATTAAAACGGATCGATCAGATAATTAGAGACGAAAATTTTAAGGAATTAGGCATTTTTGCGAGGCAAATTAAAGTTGACAATATCTATAACGGAATCGAAAATATTGCTACGACATTTGGCTTCTCGGGAGTCGAACCCAATACTATAATGATGGGCTGGCCGAAAGGATTGGAAAGTTCTTTAGAATATTCCAGAATGACCCAAACATTGTTGTATTTAGACTATAATTTAATGTATTTAGATTTTGATAATAAAACAAAATTCGGTAATCGTCAAACCGTTGATTTTTGGTGGCGGGAAACGGATAGTAAGAATGCCGAAATGATGTTAAATATTGCCAGATTTATTATAGCTTCTCCAAAATGGAACAATACAAAAATTAGAGTTTTGTTTGTAAATAATAACAACGTTGAAGTTGAATTAATACATTCAAAAATTTCTAAACTTGTAGAAGATTTAAGAGTAAAAGTTGAAATAAAGATTATTAATAATGCTGTTGAACAGGAATCATTTTATAATATAATCAAAGAACAATCTAAATCTACCGATCTTACAGTTATAGGAATCCCTAATTATAAAATAGAAAAGCAAGCCGAATTTATATTGAAAACCAACGATCTATTTGAAGCTATTGGCTCTACATTATTAGTTAAAGCAGCTAATAATTTTAATGTATTAGATTTAAATTTTACTAAGATCGACTAATGTTCTCTTATTACTAGAACGATTGAAATCTTTTTAATTTAATTTAAGAATCATAGACTATCTTATTATTACTTTTCTAATAAAAGGTTTACGTCCAATAGTAACTCGAATAATATAAATCCCTGTTTTAATAGTGGAAACATCTAGAGTATTGATAAAACTACTATGATCCATAGTATCATTTAAAACTAAGCGACCAAGTATATCAAATAATTCTATGGTGGATTCCGGATTAATTGATCCTGTTACATATAATCGTTTTGAGCTAAATTCGCTATAAATTTGAAGGTCGATTATTTCCTCTTCTTCAATGGAAAGAGAATCTGAATTCCAGATTGCAGCATTTTGTGTATTTATCGAACCAGCTCTCGAGAAATTACCTCCGGCAAATATTGTTCCTGATCCACCATCGCCAGTTGAAAAACTCATGGAATTAATTCTTCCATCTACTCCCACTTGACTATTGATTCCCAAGGCTTCCCAGTTTTCAGTTTCAGACCACCTGGCAATATTATCTACAATAATATTCTGTTCATTCCCAAATACAATATCAAATGAGCCTGCCGCATATAAATAAGTCCCATCATGCAATAAAGCATTTACATTATTGTTAACTCCATTTCCAATTGAAAACCAACTTTCTGAAGACTTATTCCACCGAGCTATACGATTTACAGTTAAGTTTTCGGCTACTGCAAAATTACCACCAATAAATACATCTGTCGGAGTGGATGTTATGGCCTGAACGAATCCGCTTGTACCTTCACCAAGCGTGCTCCAATTGGTTCCATCCCACGTTGCAATTCTATTGGCTATCTTGCCGCCGGCTTCATCAAAATTCCCTCCTACATACAAAATTCCGGAATCATCAAAATGGAGAGCCCTTATTTCGTTATTCGTTCCGTTTGATTCGTTCACCTGGTCGGTTAAAGCGTTCCACTGATTTCCATCCCAAAAACCAATATTTCTTGCAGGTATGCCACCAACCGATTCATAAATACCTCCGGCAAATAAAAATCCGGTATCTTGAATTTCTAAAGCCAATATAGGTCCTGCAGCTCCGGAACCAAGACCAGACCAGCTAGAACCGTTATACATGGCTATATTGTTGGCAGAAATACCTCCTATTTCAGTAAACGAACCACCAACATATAAATTTCCATTAGGTCCAATTTCCAAAGTATTTATTGTTCCATTCGATCCTGATCCCAAAGGATTCCAACCACTATTTTCATTCCATACTGCAATATTATTGGCACTCGTATTTCCTATTTGATTAAAACTACCTCCTAAATAGACATCACCATTTGATGCATTTGCTATTGCGAAAACTTGCCCATTAATCAATTCAGGGTCAAGTTCTTCCCAACTACCAACGCCATTTACAGCAGTTCCGGTAGAGCCGGTTTGTCCATCTACTAATTTATAAATCTTAGCATTAGTACCATAGTCACTAAAATAGATCTCCCCATTATTATCCAGACCAAAACTGGATATGAATTGACCGTTTAGATCGAATAACATCTCACTGCTTGCTGAACCTGTAGTCGAATTGTAATCAAGCGCCCATACCCTTCCACTTACATAATCTCCAAATATATATTTAGAATTTATGTCGGGTTCTAAACTCGCTATTTCAGAACCTCTATAGACATATCCTCCGGTTATGGATTGATCGCCTTGAGATCGATCGTAGAAGAAAACGGGAAATTCAGTAAGTTCATTTATAACGACATTGCTATTGGCTATTGAATTTGCTTCAAATCTACTCCAACCGTAATTATTACCTTTTTCAATTAAATTAATTTCTTCAAATGCATTTTGGCCAACATCAGCTCCCCAAATTCTCCCTGTTTCGTTGTCAAAAGAAAACTTCCACGTATTGCGTAATCCATAGGCATATATCTCGTCGAGGCCGTCGATACCATAAAAAGGATTATCACTAGGGATCTCATAATTTCCGTTTGGCAGTTCCGGGTTAGTTTCCACAGGATTATTACCGTCAAGATCAACATCTATACGGCATATACTACCAAAGACTGTATTAATGTTCTGTCCGTTCCCTTGCGGGTCGTTACCGCCTCCTCCATCTCCAAAGGAAATATAAAGGTAACCATCAGGTCCAAAAGCTATTTTACCACCATTATGATTACTATTATTTTGGTTTTTATCAAATTGAAATAATACCACTTCACTATTAGGGTCGACTGAATTTATATTGTTCGAATCTACAGTAAATCGCGATAATACCATTCTTACCGAAATACCGGATACCGGACTTGACTGAGAATAATATACATAAAAATATTTGTTGTTACTGAATTCCGGATGGAATGCCAATCCCAGTAATCCTATTTCCTGTCCGCTTGAATAATAAACACGATCAGAAATATCTAGAAATGTATTCACATTTGTTTCCAATACATTTGGATCAATAGGAAAAACCTTTATGGTACCAGGTTGTTCTACAACAAACATTCTGTTTGTACCATCCATAGAAGATTGTAATTCTACAGGAAATTCAAAATCTATGTTGGGAAAAGCTGATTCGTATGTTACCTGCGCGACAGATTTTGAAAGAACTAAAAGTATAATTAGCAATATTATCTGCTTAGGAAGCATAATTAAGTATTTGATCAATTTCATATAAATTTAAATGGAATATATCATTTTGTGTTTTATTGTGCAATAATAATTCAGAAATTAACATTGGCAGGTTTTATAATGTTTTTCACTAACTTTATTGCATATTTTCACTATTTCCCTTTAACTAAAGATCATGCTAAAAAAAATTATATTATTCCTGTTAACTATTGGCAATGCCTATGGACAAAATTCTGACATTAAAATAACCGATGAAACTAAAAATAACAGGCTGTCTGTTTATGCTTTAAATCAGTCTGAAACGGATTATGATGTAAAGATTACCATTACAGGTAAAAATATAAGACAGAGTTCTGCCAAACCAAGATTTATCAGAGTTCCGGCAGCCTCGAAAGTTCTTTTGAAATCCTTAATAATAGAGCGCAAAAAACAACCTAGTTATACTTATGAATTAGAAGTTAATGATAGTTTGTCCAGACGTGCATTAAAACCACCTGCCAAACCAATACGAATAAATCCTAAGAAACAGATTGTTCTATATTTATCTGATTATTGTCAGACTTGCGATTCTGTATTAAATGGGTTAAACAACAGCAAATATATTTTCACAACTATTAACTTATCAGAGAAACGGGATGTTAAAGAGCGAATGAAAACATATTTAGAAGGAACTATTCCATCTTTAGATACTCTCGTTAATCCAGTAATAAGCCTAGGAGGTGTTTTGCATACCAAAATTGACAATTATAATTTACTACTTGAAGAACTTAATAAAGCTGTCAAGAATTAAATCATATGCAACCTGTTATAATTATATTTTATAGTTCACCTATTTTCACCCAGAAATGATCTTTCTTGTCAAGGTCGTACTCAGTTATTTTGATTTCACTAACTTCCTTTAATGCTTTTATAATTGTTTGCATTTTAAAACCAATTGATTTTTCAGGTTTTCCCATTTTTATGTTTTAGCTTTCTAAAGTTATTAGTTTGCAATAAAAAAAATCTTAGAGAGTTAGAGTTAAGAAATTACGGTTACAAAAATTATTCTAGATCTTAAACCTTGAAAACCTTGTGAATTTTCTTTTTGTATTTATAAAATATACTCCTGTTAGTAGGACTATGGCCGCTATTATGGATTGCAGTGTTATTATTTCATTTAAAAAATACCAACCTAGAATTAAAGCAATTATTGGATTAACATAAGTAGAGGTAGCGACCTTCTCTGGTGAAACGGTCTTTAGCAAATAATTAAATGATGTAAACGCGACAATGCTACCAAATACTATTAGTATTAGCATAGACCATAATACTCTGCTGCTCCACTCAAACGGTGAGATCCAGGTTTCTCCAAAGATCATACTGGCTATAAAAAGCATAAAGCCTCCGGTAACCATTTGATATCCGGTATTTACAAAATAATTTTTAGGAAATTCAGCTTTACCAACAAATAAACTTCCATAACCCCAACTGACCATGCATGCAAGAATCATAAGAATCCCTAAAACACTGTTTTCTTTATTTAAAATTTCCTTTTGTCCGACCAATAAGTAAATCCCAATTACTCCAAGTATAATACCAACTACAGACATGGTTTGAATTTTTTTACCTTGCAGAATACGCATCAGGATAAGTACCAGTAAAGGTTGAGCAGATATTTCCAGAGCTGCAAAACCACTATCTACATATTTAAGTGCCCAAACCACTACACCATTCCCAAAGGTTAAGAATAGAAACCCGGCGATTGCCGTATTTATTAACTGTTTTTTTGTGATAGCTATACTTATTCCAGAAAACTTGGCGATAAGAAAAATTAGTAATCCTGCGGTTACAAATCGAATAGAAGCTAATTTGAAAGGAGCAAGTTCTAAAACAGCTATTTTATTGAGCATATAGGTCGAACCCCAGATAACATAAATAGCGAAAAATGCTAAGATAATCAGTACACCTTTGCTGGGTCTAGCCATATTTAGAAATAAGTTGATAGTTGTGAAACAATATTAATAAAACTATTGGTAAATAACTTAAAAAAACTAGTGGAAAGCGTAATGTTATTAACCATTAAAAAGATTATTATTTATTTATAGTTTTATTTATTAGTATTGTATAAGGTATCTCACAATACTGTAAATGGATACAAAAGTAAATCACATAAAAAAATTTGGAACCTTTGGTGGAGTCTTTACACCAACTCTATTAACCATTCTTGGGGTGATCATGTATTTAAGAATGGGCTGGGTAGTGGGTAATGCAGGGTTGTTG
>Ga0316201_10003026_pt1 | contig 12237 bp, 10 predicted proteins | sample CS6wburrow_MG_FD_204516 | JGI IMG/M metagenome (GOLD analysis project Ga0316201, IMG submission 204516) | Coastal sediment microbial communities from Delaware Bay, Delaware, United States - CS-6 worm burrow | ecosystem: Environmental > Aquatic > Marine > Coastal > Sediment | place: USA... | reverse complement strand
GCTGGTTGCTGGCGCTGCCGGTCGCGGCCGCGGAACAGCACTTCGAGGATGCCCTGCTGGACCGGCTGGTCGGGAACTGGGTGATGACCGGCACGATTGCCGGCGGCGCGATCACCCACGATCTCGTCGCCGAATGGGTGCTCGGCCACCAGTACCTGCGCTTTCATGAAGTCGCGCGGGAAAAGGACAGCAGCGGCGCGCCGGCTTATGAAGCCATCGTCTTCATTGGCTGGGACAAGCCGACCGGTCGGTATGCATGCCTGTGGCTCGATGTCACCGGCACCAGCAACTTCGCGCCCGTCGGCTATGCGAAGCCGGACGGGGAGAAACTCGCGTTCGACTTCGATATGGGAACGGACGGCATCATCCACACGACCTTCGTCTACCGGCGTGAGGCCGACTCCTGGGATTGGCTCGTCGACATGGAGAACGGCGACGAGATCCGCCCGTTCGCACGGGTGTCGCTCGCGAGGCGGTAGTTCGGGGCGGTCGGGATGGGGGAACCGGTGGTGGAAGAATTCAACAGAGCGTCGCAGGACGTGGCTGGTCACTGGCCGTGGATCCTGGCTGCCGTCGCCGTGAGTGTGACGGTGTCCGCCGGCGTCTGGAAGGAGTTTCTGTTTGTCGGCGTGCCCCTGACGATCGCGATCATGATCATCCTCTACGGCCGTATCGCCGGCGGTCTGGTGCCGGACGGGACGGCCGGAACGTGGAAAATCCTGCAGGACAACTGGTTGAATTACCTGGTGGCCGTGGTGATCATCGGATTACCGGAGAGGATCATGCTCCTGCTGGTGGCGAGCCGTTTCCACTCGCTGGTCGGGTACGTGGTGCTGGCAACCGCCTTCGGCGCCGGATTCGGGATTCTGACCATCTACGCCCTGCCGATCGTATTCATCAGAAAATCGCGTTTGGCGGCCATCCTGGCGGGTATCGTGTTCCTGTTCCGGAATCCGGCGGCCAGCTCCTGGATCGCCGCGGTGGTCGTCGTTACCCAGATTCTTGCCGTGGCGGGGGTGACGGTGTTCAGGGTCGCGACCGCACCGTGGAGTTTTGCACTGGTACTGCTGACCGGGGTCGTGGTTACGTTCCTGTCGCTGGTGACCTTCGCCGGGGCGTCACGGGTGCTCTTGGGGGACCGCCCATGACCCGACTGATGCTGATCGCAGGAATCGCCGGCGCCCTGGTACTGGTCACGTTGGCGGCTGCCGGCGGGGAAACGCCGCGCTTTGCCGTCTACCGGGTCGACCTCGTCGCGAACTAGTCGGGAAGCTGGAACCTGAGAGGATATTGATGCTGTTGCTGATGATATTCGGCGGAACGGGGCTGGTGATTGCCGGCCTGGGTGTCCCCCTGGTCATGCGTCGCGTTCCGCCCAATGATCTCTACGGATTGCGCACCCCGGCCACCCGGAAAAACGAAACGCTCTGGTACGAGGCCAATGCGCGCAGCGGATGGTATTCGGTCCTGACCGGTGTAGCGGTCGCCGGCACCGCCCTCGCGCTCCATCTGGCGGGGGTGCCGCGGGAGGTGGCCGGCGCCGTGGACATCCTGGTCCTGCTCCTGGCCGTCTCGATCCTGTGCGTAAAGAGTTCGCGCATGGCCGCCAAGCTGGACCGTCCCGATCAGTGAGCACTTCGACCGCACGCCACCGTCCACGATAAAAAAGAGGTCCGGACGCCGCGGCGCCCGGACCTCACACTCGCTCGGTGAGCGATCACCCGGCGGCGATCACTTCATCAGCATCATCTTCTCCAGCAGCGTACCGGCGTCGGTCTGCAGCCTGGAGAAATACACACCCGATGCCACATTGCGTCCGCTGCGATCGGTGCCGTTCCACACGACTTCGTGTTCGCCGGCCGCCATCACCTCGCTGCGCAGGGTGGTCACGAGCTGTCCGCGGGCATCGAAGACCCGCAGTTCCACCGGACCGTCGGCCGGCAGGCGGAAGCGGATCGCCGTCATCGGGTTGAACGGATTCGGTGCGATCCGCATGGACAGACGCGGACTCGGCGTCGTGTTGTCGTCGATCGCGAAGTCCTTGTCGTTGAGACTGGCCACCGGACGGGACACGTCACCGGACGCCGGCCGTGCGCTCAGCAGCTTGCCTTCGCGCACCACCGTCGGCAGATCCTGGTCCGCCAGGCGGCTGGACTCGATCCAGAAGTAGGCGGGTCTGGTGTCGGTGACCGACACCCGCAGGTGGACCAGCTGCAACGGACGCGACGCCGTGGCATTGCGCGGCGCGGCCAGGCCGACCACGAAGTCGTCGCCGTCGGCGATGTTCAACCCCTGGCCGACCAGGTTCTGCTGGTGGACGGTGACGTTGCTGCTGACCCGGATCCGCGCGTCGAAGGCCTCGATGCCCTGCTCGGCGGCCGGACCGCTGAGCACGACATAGGCGTCGGTCTGCACACCGGGTTCGATCATCCGGGCGCTCGTGGTGCCGGCGGCGTCGAAGACCACGCCGATCACCTCGCTCGCCTGGACGTCAGCGACGCCGTCCTGGTCGGCTGCCGCGACGGGCGGAGCCGGACAGGCCGACGGGAACCCAGAGGCCAGGCGGGTCACGTCCGACAGGTTGATCACGCCGTCCCATTCGAAATCGGCGGCGTAGTCGTAAGCGCCGCCGAAGAAGATGGCGGCGAAATCCGGAATGTCGGTCAGGTTGACCAGCAGATCACTGAGGATATCGGCGCTGTTGACGAAGTACTCCAGACCGGGCAGACCACCCGGGTAGGACGTCGATGCCAGCAGCGGGTCGTTCACCGTCACGACCATCAGTTCGCCCGGGCCGCTGTGACCGCCGGCGAACAAGGTGCCGCTGATCGTGGTCAGACCCGACGCGTCGGTCGGTCCGTCCGCGATGAGCGGGAAGGCCGCGCACTGGGCCCAGCCGCCGCCCAGCGACGCCACCGAGATCAGCTCGGGGGGGAAGCCCACGACCGGGTTGCCGATGCCGTCGACCAGACGCACGCCGATGGTGGCATCCACGGGAATCGGCGAGACTCCCGGAACACCGTTCCACAGCTGCGCGGCGGTCAGGGGATCACCCGCACCGTTGGGCAGTGCGAAGAGTGACACCGGACCGTTGAGCGACTGGATCGGGAAGACGATGGCATTGATCTCATTGTTGGCAACCACCTCGAGGTCGACCGGGACGGTGACCACGGGATTGGCGGGATCGTTGCTGGCGATGCGCAGTTCGCACACGTAGATGCCGGGAGCCAGACCGGTGGCATCGACCTGCACGGTCACCGGTGAGCTGCCGCCCTGGGGCGTCGTGCCCGACAGGGGCGACGCGGAGAGCCACGGGCAGTCGCCGAGGACCTCGACCAGACTGACGTCGTCGAGGAAGAAGTTCGTCACGCCGGTATTGACCGAATAGGTCTCCGATCGGAACTCGATCGTGTGGGAACCGCCGTCGGCGTAGGCGGAGATGTCCACGCTGACCAGGTCGTAGCCGATCGTGCCGCAGGCGGCGTCGGCACCGTCGACGAAGTAGACCGGCGTCCCGTCGACCAGGACCTCCATGAAGTCGGCCGCCGAGTCACACGCGGGCAGTTCGGTGTAGAACTCGAGGCTCAGCGAGCCGGTCGCCGGCAGCACCACGCTCTGGCTCACGCTGGCGATCTCGGTGGCGGCGATGCCGCCGAACCAGCACCAGTACGTCCCGGTGCGCGGGCCGGTGCCGCCGCCGGTGCCGCACAGTCCCGCGTCGCAAATGGGCGTGCCGAAGTTGCTCGAGAATTCCGTCCAGGCGCCGCCGAACCCGCCCAGTTCGAAGCTGCCGTCGTTGATCATGCCGGGCGCCAGGGCCGCCGCGGACAGGTCGATGGGCGTTTTGCGGGCGGCATGTTCCCGACCGCAGTCGCTGCAGGCGCGCTGGAACACGGGGTCACGGGAATCGCTCGGGGCGACGCGGGTCGCACCGGCGATCTGCACGCGCGCGGGGTCCAGGGACCAGGCGCCGTTGACGGGCAGGCCGATGGCCGGCTGCACGTCCTCGAGGTTCCAGTTCAGGTCCAGCGCCCCGGCGCCGCCCACGTTCTGGATGTTCAGGATGCCGAAATCCGTGGTGTTGGTGGGGATCGAGAAACTGAATCCGCCCGGCGAAACGCCGATCACCGGCGGCGCGGCCGCCGAGTTGAGCTGGATGTCGGTGGTGACCGTCTGTCCGCTCACCACGTTGACCGCGGTAAAGTCGCACGGGGGATCGGCCACGTTGTTGTTGGCCTCGGTCGCGTTCCAGAACTCCTCCGGTGCGCCCAAAGGCTGCAGCGGGGACGTACTGAATCCGCCCTGGATGATTTCGTCCACGTAGATGACGTAATCGGCGTTGGGCGTCAGGCCCGTCAGGCGGAACGATCCGTCAGGTCCGAGCGCACCCTGGGTGAAGTCGCCCGAAAGGGCCGACTGGGCGTCGAAGAACGGATTGACCACGTTGCGCGCGATCACGTTCACGCCCGTGAGGGGGCTGACGCCGTTGGTGGCGAAAACCGTGCCCTCGATGATCCCGAAGTTTCCGGGATAGCCGGCCGCCGGATAGAGATCCGACAGCGTGGCCGTATCGTCCAGATGTTCGATGGTGGCCTGCTGCACGCCGGTCGAACCGGGGCTGGGGTCGATGAAGGGGAACATCGTTTCGAGGGTCGCGAACGACGGGCCGCCGCCGTACGGGGGCGTGCAGCCGCCCGGACCGGTGGAGTCACCGAAGAAGATGATCCCGCCGTTGGTCTGGGTGTGCGCCAGGTTGATGGAATGGCCCATTTCATGGGTGATCACGCCAGACCAGGAGGCGGCGCCGGGCAGGTCACCCGGATCGATGGTGGAGCCGTTGAGCACGACCCAGCTCTCGGTGAGCTGAGGCGAGCCGGGCACCGCGAACTCGGGCGAAGCCACGCCGAGGACTCCCGGAGGCGCACCGAGGAAGTTCTGGGTCACGGTACCGTCGGTATCGTAGATCACGAAGATACCGTTGCCCGGATTGTCGACGCCGATCACCAGGGCGGCGTTGGCGCCGGTGATGTCGGGCAGGCCGGCGGCGGCGAAGTCGCCGGAAACGGCGGCGCTGAACGACGAGGTGGCCACGCCGGACCACTGGGCGGCCGAATTGCTGACCAGCACATCCGCGTTGGCGTTGGCCACGGCGCCGAGGTTACCGAGATCGGTGACCACCGGTACGAAGCCCGCATAGGCATAGGGGGTCTTCGTGGCCGGATCAAACAGGATCAACGGGCCGCCGGCCCAGGCCTGGGACGTCAGGGCGGCCAGCAGCAGGGTCAGGATGACCAGACGGGTCGTCATGATGTTACTTCGCATGGGTCATCACCCCCGTCTCGATCCAGCGGTCTTCCACGGCACGGCGCACCATGCCGACAAAGGCGTCGGCCTTCATCGCCGAGGGGTTGCGCAGCAGCTGCTCTTCCTGCGAGCTGAGCTGGCCGGGATCAATAGTGACGTCATGGAACACGTTGATGTTGTCCACGCCGTTGACGAATTCATCGCCCACGCGGGAGAACTTGCCCTGCAGCAGACCGACGGTCGTCTGCAGGCCGGTAACCGAAGCGGGCTGGTAGAGGAATACCATCACTTCTTCGTCCTGCCGGAAGAGGGGCCAGCCATCGGGTGAGACGGCGAGGCTCATGCGGCCATCCGGCAGCGTGCGCGGCTCGAGCAGGCCGAACTGGCGGAAGGTGTAGGTGCTGCCGTTGGCGCCGCGGATCGAATCGGTGACGCGCAGGGTGATCTCGGTGTAGGGCACGCCCTGGGCATCGAAGCCGTCACGCAGGTCGACGACGTTGCCGACGATGATGCGTTCGGAGAGCTCGACGAGATCGACCACGTTCTGCGGCCGCATGGACGTCGCGGTCGCAACCAGTGGTATGAACAGGAGGGCGAGGGCCAGCAGCCCAGGCCAATATTGACGTTTTCGCATATGGAGTCTCCCTTGCAGATGCAGTGAGGTTGGCAAGGCCTGGTTTCGCTGGACCGTGAGGTACGTGGGACCCAGGCGGGTGGTTCGTGGTTTCGGCGGAGCATCCCCGGAGCTCACCACCCCACCCAATTCGCCGGGATCATACCATGTTTAAACAGGAGAAAAAACCTCCGAAAAGTCCTCATTGAGCCCCGGTTGTGCCCGCGAAGCCCCATTCCCGCGAAGATGGAGGCGTTCCGGTCCGAAGTGTGGTAATAGTTGATTGTCAGGGTCCGTTCGAAGCCCTCATGGACGAAATGATTTGATGACAATCACTTGAGATCTCCGAGACCAGCCGGAAAGTCACCGCGATGAAGGATCGGTTTCAAGACCAATGGGAGGCCCTGGGGGCAAGCGATCCCTACTGGGCCGTTCTGACAAATCCGCAAAAAAAAGGTGGTCGCTGGGACCATGACGAGTTCTTTGGGACCGGGCAGGAGGAAATCCAGATCCTGTTGGCGAAGATCAACCGGCTGGGAATAAGACCGCGCCGCGGGCTGGCCCTGGATTTCGGCTGCGGTGTCGGGCGCCTGAGCCGGGCCCTGGCGGGCGCCTTCGAGCGGGTCCTGGCCGTCGACATGGCGGAATCCATGCTGGCCGAAGCCCGCGCGGCCAACGCTGCGTACGTCAACATCACGTTTGAGCGCAACGATCCCGACAATCTCGCAAGCGTGGCCAGCGGGTCGGTCGATCTTGTCTACAGCAATATCACGCTCCAGCACGCTTTGCCGGCGACCCAGACGGCCTTGATCCGCGAATTCTGCCGCGTCCTGGGCCCGGACGGGGTGCTGGTCTTCCAGACGCCGTCCCGCGAGAACCCCAGAAGCCTCGCCGGCCTGCTCCACCGGATGCTGGGCAATCGCCTGCTGAACCTCGTCCGCCGCCTGAGGTACGGCAAAGACGGCGTGATGGAAATCCACACCCTTCGGCGGGCGGCCGTGCTGGATCTGCTCGCATCCGAGGGGATGGAGGTCATCGCGATCGAGCGGTACGATACCGCCGGATCCGCCTTCGTCAGCTACCGGTATTTCGCGACCAAAGGCGGTGGCTGAGCCGGGCATTGACCTTTGATATTGATTCTGATAATTATCCGCCCCCTGGCCATGTTTTCCCGCATGTCCGCCGAGCAGGAATACGCATTGATGGCCGCGGACTTTTCCTTCCCGCCGTGGAGGAATTGCCTCGTCCATGTTAGATACTAGTGGTTTCCCGCCCGAAACCCAGGGACCGCACCGCCCACCAACGAGGATCAGCGGATGTCCGAAATTCAGAGCATCCTGATGTTTGCGTTCGGATTCATCATCATCTCGATCGCTTCCGAACGCCTGGGCGATTCCTTTGCGCGCCTGCGGTTTCCCCTGATTACGGGCTATCTGGTGACCGGCATGTTGGCCGGCCCGTTCGTGCTGGACTTGATCACCGTCGAGGCAACCGAACGCCTGGGGTTCATCGACGAAATGGCCCTGGGGTTCATCGCCCTTGCCGCCGGTGGCGAGCTCTACCTGCGGGATCTGCGCGGGCGGATGGGCGGGATCGCCTGGGTCACCGCCGGCCTGGTGGTTTTCACCTTCCTGCTGGGAACGCTGACGGTCTACCTGCTGGCCGGGATGCTGCCCTTCCTGGAACCGTTCGGTCCGGCCGGCCGCTTGGCCGTCGCCCTGCTCGCCGGTGCGATCCTGGTGGCGCGATCGCCGTCGTCGGCCATTGCCGTGGTCAAGGAAGTGCGGGCGCGCGGGCCGTTCACCAATACGGTCCTCGGTGTGACGGTCATCTCCGACGTGGTGGTGATCGTGGCGTTCGCCGGGGCCATTGCGCTCGCCGAAGCGCTGCTGACCACGGCCGCGTTCGACTTCGGTTTCCTGGGTCTGCTGGCGGCCGAACTGGGAGCCTCCCTGGCGGTGGGTATCCTGCTGGGCCGCCTCCTGGGTGTCCTGCTGGGCCTCAGGCTTCCCTGGCGCGTGAAGAGTGTCGCCCTGCTGCTGTGCGGCTACGGCGTGTTTTTCGTCAGCAAACAGGCGGGGCACTTCAGCGAGGAGCATCTTCCCTGGGAGTTTCTGCTCGAACCCCTGTTCGTCTGCATGGTCGCCGGATTCATCGTCACCAACCGTACGGCCTACCGCGTCGATTTCGACAAGCTGCTGCACGATACGGGCCCGCCGGTCTACGTGGTGTTCTTCACCCTGACCGGCGCCACCCTGGCGCTGGACGTGCTGGCGGAGACCTGGGCCCTGGCCCTGATCCTCTTCGGGGTTCGGCTGCTGGCCATCTTCCTGGGAGCCAGCGGCGGCGGCATGTTGGCCGGCGCGCCGGCGCGGCACAACCGCATCAGTTGGTTGACGTACATCACGCAGGCGGGTGTGGGGCTGGGGCTGGCCAAGGAGGTGGCGGTGTCTTTTCCCGGATGGGGCGAGTCCCTGGCCACCATGCTGATCGCCGTCATCGTCCTGAACCAGGTCGTGGGGCCGCCGCTGTTCAAGTGGGCCCTGCAACGGGCGGGCGAAACCCATTCCCGGGCGGACGGCGGCGAGGAGGGGAAGTCGCGCTACGCCCTGGTTTTCGGGCTCGAAGGAGAGGCTTTGACGCTGGCCAGGCAGCTGCGCGAGCACGATTGGGAGGTCCGCATCGCCTCCCGGCGCGCCGGCCAGCGGCTGGAGGAAGTGGAGGCCGCGGATGTGGAAATCCAGCCCATCGCCGGGATCGATCTCGACTCGTTGAAGGCCGTGGGCGCCGACCGCGCCCGCGCGGTGGTGGGCCTGCTTTCGGATGAGGACAACCTGATGCTGTGCGAGCTGCTCTACGAACACTTCGGGACCGAGAACATGATCGTGAATCTGCACGACCGCAGTTATCTCGACCGGTTTCGCGACCTCGGGGTGCTGGTGGTGGATCCGGGGACCGCCCTGGTCAGCCTGCTGGACCATTGCGTGCGCTCCCCGTCGGCCACCTCCCTGCTGCTGGGGCTGGACCCCGAGGAGGACCTGGTCGACATCACCATGCGCAATAAGAGTCTGCACAAGGCCGCCCTGCGCGACGTGCGGCTGCCCCTGGACGTTCTCGTTCTTCACGTGCAGCGTGGCGGACGCCTGCTCCATTCCCACGGCTTCACCCGGCTGGAACTGGGCGACCGCGTGACGGTGGTGGGGTCCGAGGAGAGCATCGACGAGGTCAGGCTGCGTTTTGCGTCCTGAAGGCCAGGCCGCATCCGTCGGTAGGCATCCGGACGTCGGCGAGGATCCTAGCGAACCGAGAGAGCGGCGGCGGGAAAATCCCCGCCGGCGGGATTGCAGGCTCCGGCCAGCAATTGCGTCCGGTCCATGCCGGTGGTCTCCCGCAGCAGGTTCAGCAGACCTTCGCCGGCGATGTCGCCGCCACGGCGGGACATCCGGTCGAGCAGGTCGGTGAGATCGATGTGTTCCAGCCAGGCGGTTACCATCATCATCGCCAGGCCGTAGAGCTCGGTTTCATCGATCAGGGAAAACTCGCTGGCCTGACCCCACTTCCAGACGATCGACCCCAGTTCCGGACGCATGAAAGAGCCGTCGAGATGGCGCATACGCAGAGCGGTGTGCAAGAACTCCGGCGCTTCGGCGGCTGCGAAATCCTTGGCCAGCTTCTCGCACACACCCTCGATGAACCAGCGTGTGCCCAGGGGGGGGTGGCCGTCCAGGTCGTGACGGACGGTCGGCTCGGCCGTCAGCAGGCTGTGGGTCAGTTCATGAGGCAGAGTGTCGAAAATGAACTCCGTGACATGGGCTCCGGCCCCGGGACCCACCAGCGGGTTGCCGGCCTGCAGCAGGGCGACGCGGATTTCGTTCCAGTCGGCGGAATCGTCGACTTCGGCCCGAAAGCGGTAGTAGCGCGGGCGCCGGGGATACTCGAGGACGTAGAGCAAGACACCGCCGGGCACCCGGCGCCCGGTTGCCGTCTCCAGAAAACCGTAACAACGCCCGACGACCGCGGCCAGGGAGTCGATTTCAGCGCCGCGCGCACTGTCCAGGTTGGTGTGAATCTCCAACCTGCGGCCGGCACCCAGTTCGTAGGCCATGACCCGCAATCCCGGCATGGCATCCGGCTGGATGACAGTCTGGGCAATCCGTGAACCGTCGGCCAGGGTGCCGGACGCCTCCTGGGTAAAGACGGCCGCAGCGGCCACGCAATCGTCCGGCCCCGCGAAAAATGCACTGAATATCGCCAACGCTACCGCCAAATGACCGGCAGCGGAACCGGCAACCCGGTATCTGGCTATCGGATGACTAAGGCCCACAATTCGTGCCTTTCCAGGATGATGGCGCCGCCCGCCCGGCGGCCCGGTGTCGCCCGGCGGATTTCTGCCCGGCGTCTTGCCCTGAATGAAGCAAGAATGTGGCCAGCGGCCTGGAGTTCTCCAGCAACACGGAAGCGGGCCCCAAATTCGGCATTTCGTGCTAGAATGTCGCGCGCGTCGAGGATCGGCACATGATCGGGGCTCCGGAGATCGTCCGGGAAGATCCGGGCGTGGTGACTGGCAGCTGGGAGTGCATCATGAAGCATGAATTCGAAGTCGATGGTGAAGCTGGACTGCTCACCGAGACGTTTACGGGCGAGATCAGCCTGGACCTTCTGACCGCGGCCAATACGGCCATCCTCAACCATCCCGAATTTACCGCCGGCCTGAATTTCCTGACCGACCTGCGCGAGGCACGGATTTCGTTCGGTTACAACGAAATGGGCACACATGTACGCAGTCTGCCCCGGTTGCAGGTCGTCAAGCAGGCCTTCGTGATCGCCCGGGATTCGGAATACGGCATGATCCGGATGTTCATCATCTTGACCGACGGCAAGGGAATCTTCGCAGAAGCCCGGATTTTCCGATCCATGGAAGACGGCGTGGCATGGTGTTCCCGGTAGATCCGCCCCGGACCGGATACCGGATCCCATGAATGGCGAGCGATGAACCCTCTTCACCTTCTCCTGCTGTTTGGTGTCGGCACCGTTGCCGGCCTGCTGAATGTGCTGGCCGGCGGCGGTTCCCTGCTGACTCTGCCGGTGCTCATCTTCCTCGGCCTGCCGGCCGCCGTCGCCAACGGCACCAACCGCATCGCCATCCTGGCGCAGAACATCGTCGCCTCGGGCAGCTTCCGGCAGCAAAAGGTGCTGCCGCTCAAGGTCGCGCTCATCTGCACGGGGCCGGCGCTGGTCGGCAGCGTCCTGGGAGCGAAGTTGGCCATCGACATCGACGACCAGGCGTTCCAGCGCATCCTGGCCCTGGTCATGCTGGGTGTCGTCGTGGTGATGGTCGTGGATCCTTCGCGCCGCTGGCAGTTCGATCCCGCCCGGTTGTCGCCGCCGCGAGTAGCGGCGCTGATGCTGACGTTCCTGGGCATCGGCATCTACGGCGGGTTCATCCAGGCCGGCGTCGGCTTTCTGATCATCTCGGGGCTGCTGGTCCACGGGATGGACCTGGTGCGCATCAACGCGGTCAAGGTCTTCGTGGTCATGGTCTACACGGTGGCGGCCCTGGCGGTCTTCGTGTGGCACGGGCAGGTCGACTGGCGGCTGGGCGCGGCGCTGGCGGCCGGAAATGCCCTGGGCGGCTGGCTGGGGACCCGGTTGGCGGTGGCCAAGGGGCACGACTGGATCCGCCGTCTGGTCATGGTCACGGTCGTGGTCTTCGCCGTGCGACTGTTTTTGCGGTAGACCGCGCCAGTTCTCCGTAATCGTGTTAGAGTCTGCCCGCCGGACCCAGTGGAGGGACCGGCATTGCTGCGAAGGAGACCCGCTGTGAGAACCCGCCTGTCCCGGAATCACCTGTTCGTCTTGTTCCTGCCGGCCATGCTGCTGCTGGCGTCCCCGCCGGCTGCGACCGCCGCCGACGAGGATCCGTCGCCGCTCAACAGCGCGGCGCTGTCCGGTCTCGCGCTGCGCGGCATCGGACCCGCATTCACCTCCGGCCGCATCGCGGACGTGGTTCTCGATCCAGAAGATCCGGCCACCTGGTACGTGGCGGCCGGCAGCGGGGGTGTGTGGAAGACGGAGAATGCGGGCACGACCTGGACACCCATCTTCGAGAATGAAGGCAGCTATTCCATCGGTTGCCTGACCCTAGATCCCCACGACCGTTCCACCGTCTGGGTGGGCACCGGGGAAAACGTGGGCGGCCGGCACGTCGGTTACGGCGACGGCATCTACCGCAGCCGGGACGGCGGCCGGACCTGGCAGAACCTGGGACTGAAGGAAAGCGAGCATATCGGGCGGATCGTCGTGCATCCCGACGACCGGGA
>Ga0316201_10003025_pt1 | contig 12240 bp, 10 predicted proteins | sample CS6wburrow_MG_FD_204516 | JGI IMG/M metagenome (GOLD analysis project Ga0316201, IMG submission 204516) | Coastal sediment microbial communities from Delaware Bay, Delaware, United States - CS-6 worm burrow | ecosystem: Environmental > Aquatic > Marine > Coastal > Sediment | place: USA... | reverse complement strand
TTTCCATAAGGTTAGCGTCTATGTTTGCTTCTTTTAAAAGCTCATCTAATTTTCTGGACAATATTCCTTCTGCCTCTTTAGCATCCTGAACATCATTTTTACCACTATTCATTCCACCAGTTAATTCGGGATATACCAGAGACCAATCGTACTCATCGTCTACCGGTTCAAATGCACTAATTGCAAAAATAAGTGCTTCTGTAATAAGACCTACTGCTAGTAGAAGACCACCTGTAAGAGGTCCAAATTCCCAGTGCAGGATTTTAAATAACGCACCAATGATAACCACTGACGCTCCAAGCCCGTAGGCCATGTTAAATAATTTCTTTGTTGATTTTGACTGTGCCATAATTCTAAATTTAATTTAAGTTTAATGTTAAAAATAAGTATTTGGTTTATTGTTTGATTTATTTATGTACGTAAAAACTACTGTGTTGAGTCTTCTTCTCCCATATAATCTTGAACGGTCCTGAAACCGATATAACTTCTGGCAGAATCTCTATACTCATAATCTCTGGTACTTACCTGTAGGAAATAAGCAACATCTTTCCAGGAGCCTCCACGTATAACTTTTCTTTTGTTTTCATAATCTCCACCATTTGGATTCATGGTAGATACATAATCGTATGAATTTGCATCATAGCTGGAATTAGTCCATTCAGAAACATTTCCTGCCATATTGTAAAGATTATAGTCATTTGGTTCATAAGACTTGGCTTCCACGGTATACAAAGCTGCATCAGCTGCGTAATCACCACGCTGTGGTTTAAAGTTTGCCATAAAGCAACCTGTATCACTAATCACGTATGGACCACCCCATGGATAAGTTCCACTTTCGATTCCTCCTCTTGCGGCATATTCCCATTCAGCTTCGGTAGGTAATCTGAAACCATTGACAAATTGCCTGCCTCTGCTCCTTTGATCGTCATTTTTAAATTTCGTCCTCCAGTTACAAAAGGCCTTGGCCTGTTGCCAGGAAACACCAACAACCGGATAATCACTGTAGGCATCATGCCAGAAATAGTCATTATGCATTGGTTCGTTGTAGGAATACTGAAAGTCTCTAATCCAAACAGTAGTATCCGGATAGATCTCCAATTCTTCATGTCTGATAAAATCTTTTCTTCTGGCATCTCTTGAACGCGCAGCAGCTTCAATGTCCATCCAACTGTACTTGTATTTGAGTTTTGTGACATCAATAGTACGTTGACCATTATAGGATTCCTCTTCGGGAATATATATGGAATCCATTATTTCGGTATAGTATTCATCTGGATATTCCGAAGTATCCCAGATTAAATCCTCATCTCTGTTTAATCCTCTACCTTCATATCCAGTCTCCCCCATGCCCGAATAATTATCCAGCATATATTTGTCATAGGTAGACATGTTCGTAGTATCTGCATCTTTAAATGCATAGTCTCCAATGCCTCCGTCATCCGGACCCATTCCTAATTCATCAGCGAGGATTGCCAACTTAGTTCTTACGATGGAATCTTTCACCCATTCAACAAACTGGCGATATTCACTGTTTGTTATTTCCGTATCATCCATATAGAATGATCTAACGGTAACAGTTTTGGTTGGAGCGTTAAGAACTTTCCCTACGTCTTCCTCACTTTTACCCATGATAAATGATCCTCTTGGGATCAGTTCCATTCCATAAGGTTTTTCCGGATACCACTTTTTACCCTGGACTCCGACTAGTTCTCCTTTTGTTTTAGATCCACAACTAGTGAGCAAAAAAACAAACGCTATAGATAATAACAATAGCTTCTTCATACTTTAGGTTAAATTTCGATTAAGACTATAAACAGTATTCACAATTATTATTCTCTAAAACTGCATTTTGAATAATTTATTGTATAAAACAGTCTATCCTTTAAAATAATTTATTGTTAGTTGAAACCTTTCTTATAGGCCTTGAACCACCTTTCGGGAATATTTTGATTACATGCGTCTAAATAGTCCTGTTCAGTGCATGGTAATAACGCAGGTGAATTTGTTTTATTATGTGAAGATAAAATTGATGGGATCTCAACCCACCACCTTTCGGTAAGCAAACTTTTGTAAAAAATTAATTGCTCGGTTTCTGTAGGTACATTAAACTTATTGAAGTCTTTGCTTTTTGCACTTGGTATTTCTTTTATTCTGTAGTTATATCCCTCCATAAAATACCATATAATCTGTGAAATCAACTGAAAGGATTGAACGGTATTCTCACTTTCATATATACCAAATATTGCAACATTATCGCTTATGCCAGCATATCTGGCTATCGCACATATTTCTCTCCCATTGAATCCATTTGGTGAAAAATTCTTTGACCCGCCTATCTCACCCGCTTTAATTGCACGTGTATCTAAGCTTACGATATGTGCATTTCTCAAAACCGGTTCTGCCAACGAAATGTCTGAGGTTATTTCTCCCAGTCGGTATGCATCAAAAAACAGACGGTCCATGAGATCTATTTCTTCCTGGGCATTAAAATAGCTTTGATATCCAATATTTGAAAAGTTAAAAAGATTGTTCGGTTTATCCGTAATTATCCTACTCATATAGGAATGTGAAGAAATAAGTTCCTCATCTGCACCAAAATCGAACCTGCTGTCTATTGACACCAGATTTACCATGTCCTTAATTTTATCGAAGGCCCTGTAGGTAGGGTAAGTTATATCCTGAGTGGCCCCAATTATAATAGGAATAACATTTTCTTCAAGTAATTCGGCTACAATTTCCTTGACTACAAAATAAGTATCCTCTACAGATTCTCCTTCTTCTAAATCACCAAGGTCCACTAAAACTGAATTCCAATTACCCATCATAAGCTTGTAAAGCTGAATCCTGATCGCAGCCGTATCCAGACGCTCTGTTTTCTTTTCAAATGCATTTCTGGACTCAAGAACACCCATTAGGGCAAAAGAAGCGTTGGCCAAAACAGGTAACCCATTTTTCTCAGTATGCTTATTAATATTTCTGCCAAGAGATTGCGGTGGTAATAGCTCACAAAGTGCAAGGGCCATTTCATCTACAGGAAGTAAAAAATCGAATGCCATATGGGTAAGCTAATCTTAGGTTTTCTTGGTCTTCTTTGAGGGTTTTTTCTTTTCGAGTAATGCTTGTACATCTTCCAGCGAAATATTGGCAGCATCTACATCTTTGGCAAGTTCTACCTTAGTCTTTCCTTTAATAATATTATGTCTTCCCCATCGTGCTTTTTCAATTCGGATACCCTCATCACTCCATTCCTTGACAAGCTTTTCCGCCTCTTTTTGTTTTTTAGATTCTATCAACTCAATGATATCAGCCTGAGTAAGATTATCAAAATCATACTTTTTATTGACATTTATGAATATCCCATCCCATTTGATAAAAGGTCCAAAACGTCCTTTGCCTTTGATAACATCTTTATTTTCATAAACCGCTATAGGAGCATCTGCTTTTTGTTTATCGCGAATTAGTTCTATTGCCCTTTCTAAATCAACATCAAAAGCACTTTCGCCTTTGTCCAGGGATACAAATTTTTTGCCGAATCTAACATAAGGGCCATATCTTCCAACATTGGCTTCTACTTCTTCTCCTTCAAACACCCCTAATTTTCTGGGTAATTGAAAAAGTTCCATTGCCTCTTCATAGGTAATCGTATTAAGGGATTGCTCAGGGAGTAAACTGGCAAATAATGGTTTGTCTTCTTCCTCAACTGTACCAATTTGCACCATAGGACCAAAGCGTCCTAAACGAACTGCCACTTGTCTTCCCGATTTAGGATCTGTGCCCAAGACACGTTCTCCGCTGGCACGCAGGGCATTCTCCTCAACATCAAGTACATTGGGGTGAAAATCCTTATAAAAGTCTTTCATTACCTTTTGCCAATCTTCCTGACCTTCGGCAATTTCATCAAAATCTTTCTCCAATTTAGCTGTAAAGTTATAATCCAGAATATGTGCAAAATGATCCACTAAAAAATCATTGACGATCATTCCAATATCTGTGGGAACTAATTTTCCTTTATCTGAACCAATCAATTCAGTTAGTGATTTTTCCTCTATTTTATCTGATTTTAAAATCAATTGCGAATATTTTCTTTCTTCACCTTCAACACTTCCCTTTTCTACATAACCTCTATTTTGAATAGTAGATATTGTTGGAGCATAAGTAGAAGGTCTTCCAATTCCCAGCTCCTCTAATTTCTTTACCAAAGTAGCCTCTGTATATCTATACGGAGGTCTTGTGAATCGCTCTGTTGCCGTTATGTAATTATAGAATAGCGGATCACCAATTTTCATTGCGGGTAGCAGTCCTTCCTGCTCTTCAGCTATATCCTCTTCGTCCTTACCCTCAAGATATACTTTTAAAAATCCATCAAACTTTATGACTTCTCCATTCGCAGTAAATTCTTCCTGATAGGAGTTGGACTTTATTTTTACAATAGTACGTTCTAATTCTGCATCGCTCATTTGTGAGGCAAGCGTGCGTTTCCATATCAATTCATATAATTTAGACTGATCTCTGTCCAATGAAGGAGATTGCAAATTCATATCTGTGGGCCGTATGGCTTCATGCGCCTCCTGAGCTCCTTTAGATTTGCCTTTGTAGTTTCTGACTTTACTATACTTCTCACCATAATTCTTAATGATAGTATCTTTTGCAGCCCCTATTGCCTCTCCCGATAGATTTACACTGTCTGTCCTCATGTACGTTATGAGACCAGCTTCATATAAACGCTGGGCAACCTGCATAGTTCTGGATACTGAAAAATACAATTTACGCGATGCCTCTTGTTGTAAAGTAGAAGTTGTGAAAGGTGCCGCCGGGGATTTTTTAGCTAGTTTTTTATCCAGGCTCGAAACATTAAAAAGAGCCCCTGCATTTCTATTTAAAAATTCAAGCGCCTCTTCTTTTGTTTGAAAGTTCTTTCCGAGTTTTGCCCCAAATACATTCCCATTCTCCGTTTTAAATTCCGCCACTACCCTATAGGATGCTTCAGGTTTAAAAACATCAACGTCGCGTTCCCTTTCAACAATTAATCGAACAGCTACAGACTGAACTCTTCCAGCAGATAACCCTGGTTTAATTTTTTTCCAAAGAACAGGTGATAACTCGTATCCAACCAGCCTGTCAAGAACTCTTCTTGCCTGTTGTGCATTTACCAGGTTATAATTTATTTCTCTCGGGTTCTCAATTGCCTTTAGTATAGCCGATTTGGTAATGGAATTAAATACAATTCTTTTAGTTCTGGATCGATCAAGGTTTAGTGTTTCTGCCAAATGCCATGAAATGGCTTCTCCTTCACGATCTTCATCACTCGCCAGCCATACAGTGTCAGCTTTTTTCGCAAGGTCCTTCAACTTTTTTACCAGAGCCTTCTTTTCCTGGTCAACAATATATTTAGGTTCAAAGTTATTCTCAACATCAACTCCTAACTCTTTGGAAGGAAGATCGGCTATATGGCCAAAACTAGATTCAACTTTATAATCTTTTCCCAGAAATTTTTCTATTGTTTTAGCCTTAGCAGGCGACTCTACGATTACTAAATTCTTAGCCATTCATCAGTTTTTGAAGAAACAAAAGTATATCAAATTTTTTATTTGGTGTTTTCAGTCCATGACAAACCAAAAAAAACATCCCAGAATACGGGATGTTTTACATAAAAGTTTAAAGAAATTAGTTTAGAGCCATAGAACTTATCAGTTCAATGTCGTTATCTAAATATCTATATTGGTAAAGGATTTGATCACCTATCATGATCAAAGATTCATTCATTGGAATGACATCAAAAGTGATGATGTTTTCATAATGATTTAATGATACAAGATTTTCTATATCTGTTTTATCGTAGACCTTAAGACCAGATTTTCCATCACAGATAAATAATTTGTTGTCTTTTATTCCCAACCCATAAGGTTCATCCATGGCATATGATGTAGCCAGCACTGGTGAAGTCAGATCGGAAATATCAACAATAAAGAGGCCGCTTTCAGTTGCTCCACAATTATTGCCACCTCGCAAGGTAACATATGCATAATCTCCATCTACTACAACAGGATCACAAGCGGTACCGTGCTGAAATTCTGAAATAAATGTTGGTGTAGAGGGAGAACTTATATCATAAATATACATCCCGCGCATACTTCCCAGAAACAAATTATTTCCTCTGTTAAAAATAGTTTCAATATCGAATCCTGCGTAAACATCTTCCAAATCCCTCGGATTCTCCAGATCACTAATATCAAACACATTTATTGTGTGACTGTCTACGGCATACAAATAATCATTAACAATTTTAAATCGTGCCAATGAACCCCCTTGGCCGACCTGGGCATCATTAGCAGCTTCAGCCAGGAAAATCTGATCGTCAAATCTATTATTCACTTCAGAGATTAATCTGCTTTCAATCTTGACATCCCATCCTACTAAAATTTCATTTTCATAATCTATTCCATCATATTCATAAATATCAGCAATTGGCCAAACTATATTATCTCGTAAGACATCCTCAAACCGGTTTACAATTCTAATAGCATTAATTTCAGAAATGTCTAATACCATTAAATCTGTTAAACTATCTGCGTAAAGGAAATTTCCTTTAATAGAAATATCTACATTGCCCGCTATTTTTATAAAGGCGATTTTTTGTGGAGAACCCGGGTCACTATTATCAATAACATGCACTCCTTTGTACTTGTCATTTACAAAAATATAGTTCTCGTAGGCATAAATCTTACCGGATTCATTTATAGGTTTCGGAGCAACAATATCCACGCTGTTCTTAAAATCCTCCAAACTCATTGTTATTGGTGTTGCCACTAGATAATCAGCAAAATCACCATCTTCCTTTTTGTCACAGGACACTAAACCTAAGACAATAAGCAGAGTAATAATACACTTTTTCATAGCTTGATTGTTTTATTAATCGTATTGGGTTGTATAATATGAGATACTTGTTTTGAATTCCAGTTGCGTAAATTTTGTTAAATAATTAACTGTCAATTTGTCACTAGTATACAGAATGTATTATCTTTGCAGACTCTCTGAGAGATCAAGGAAGATACTATAGAATGGAGAAAATTATTGAAGAAAAAAATCAGGGTACTGCACTTACGCTGGAAAAAAACCAGAAAAACACCCGTAATTTATATATAGAGAGTTACGGCTGTCAAATGAATTTTTCAGATAGCGAAATCGTTGCTTCCATCTTAGCTCAAGAAGGGTTTAATACCACGAACTCTTTGGAAGAGGCAGACCTTGTTTTGGTAAACACATGTTCTATTCGGGAAAAAGCTGAGCTTACTGTCAGAAAGAGGCTTGAAAAGTTTAATGCCGTTAAAAAGACCAGACCTCATATAAGAGTTGGGGTATTAGGTTGTATGGCAGAAAGGCTGAAGAATAAATTATTGGAAGAAGAACAGATTGTGGATATGGTGGTTGGTCCTGATGCTTACAAGGATCTGCCAAATCTTATCCGGGAAATCGATGAGGGAAGGAATGCAGTTAATGTTATACTTTCCAAGGATGAGACTTACGGGGATGTTGCACCTGTAAGATTAAATTCAAATGGGGTAACGGCTTTTGTATCCATAACCCGGGGCTGTGATAATATGTGTACTTTTTGTGTAGTACCGTTTACCAGAGGTAGGGAACGCAGCCGGGATCCTCAATCAATTGTTCATGAAGTTAACGAACTCTGGGAAAAAGGATATAGGGAAGTAACCTTACTGGGGCAGAATGTAGATAGTTATTTGTGGTATGGTGGTGGTTTAAAAAGAGATTTTGATGCAGCCTCTGCTATACAGAAAGCCACTGCAGTGAATTTCGCTAATTTATTGGCATTAGTTGCGGAAGCTCAACCTAAAATGAGGATTCGTTTTTCTACTTCAAACCCACAGGATATGACCCTTGATGTTATTGAAACTATGGCTAGTTTCAAAAATATCTGCAATTATATTCACTTACCTGTTCAAAGTGGAAGCGATAGAATATTAAAGGCAATGAATAGATTGCACACCAGAGAAGAATATTTTGAATTAATAGATAACATTAGAAAGATCTTGCCAGACTGTGCCATAAGTCAGGATATTATAACAGGTTTTCCAACGGAAACCGAAGAAGATCATAAGGATACTTTATCTTTAATGGAATACGTTAAATATGATTTTGGTTTTATGTTTGCTTATTCTGAACGTCCAGGTACTTTGGCAGCCAGGAAACTTGTGGATGATATCCCTGAGAAAGTAAAGAAAAGAAGGTTAAGTGAGGTTATTGATCTGCAATTAAAGCATAGTTTACTTAGAACAAAACAACACTTAGGTAAGGTTGAAGAAGTCCTTATTGAAGGAACGTCAAAAAAATCTGAATTTCAGTGGATGGGTCGGAATTCTCAAAATACAGTGGTGGTTTTTCCCAAAGAGAATTATACCGTTGGAGAATTTGTAATGGTAAGAGTAGAGGATTGTACCTCCGCAACTTTATTGGGTAAAGCGGTTGGTTATTCTGAAAACAATTAAGCATGGAAAGTGTACAGGCAATAAAACAACGTTTTGAGATTATTGGTAATGATCCAAAACTCAATCGTGCGCTGGAGAAGGCCATACAGGTTGCCCCCACGGATATATCTGTACTGGTTACTGGCGAAAGTGGGGTGGGTAAAGAGGCTGTGCCTAAAATTATTCACTCTTTATCCCATAGAAAACACGCAAAATATATAGCTGTCAATTGCGGTGCCATCCCGGAAGGAACCATTGATAGTGAGTTATTTGGTCATGAAAAAGGCGCTTTTACGGGTGCAACACAAACCAGGAGGGGTTATTTTGAAGTTGCAGATGGCGGTACTATCTTTTTGGATGAAGTAGGAGAACTTCCGCTTACAACACAAGTACGACTACTCAGAATTTTGGAAAATGGAGAATTCCTAAAAGTGGGGTCTTCTCAAGTACAAAAAACAAATGTGCGCATAGTGGCAGCCACTAATATGGATATGTTAGAAGCCATCAAGGAGGGTAAATTCAGAGAAGATTTGTACTACAGATTAAGTACAGTCGACATTCATATTCCTCCTTTGAGAGAACGAAGTGAGGACATCCATTTATTGTTTAGAAAATTTGCATCTGATTTTGGTCAGAAATACAAAATGCCCACTATAAGGCTTCAGGATGATGCTATACAGCTTCTTACAAAATATAGGTGGCCTGGTAATATCAGGCAATTAAGAAATGTTGCTGAACAAATCTCTGTACTGGAAGCGGAAAGAAATATAAGCCTAGCAACATTAAATGGGTATTTGCCTCATGCAAACGACTCTAATCTTCCTGCTGTAATAAGAAGAGGGAAAAAAGAAAACGACTTTAGTAATGAAAGAGAGATTCTTTACAAGGTTTTGTTTGATATGAAAGCAGATTTAAATGATCTCAAAAAACTAACCTTAAAAATGTTGCAAAACAACGATCCCTCTAAGGTGCAGGAAGAAAATGAAAATTTGATTCGAAAAATATACGGTACCAATGGGGAGGATGTTGAGGAAGAAAAATCCCAGGCCTTGAAAGTTTTACCTCTTCCGGAGGCCAGAATTGAAGCTCAACCTGCAATAGTAAAGGAAGACAAATACCATTTTGCAGAGGAAATACAGGAGGAAGAAACGTTTTCTCTGCAGGAAAAGGAAATTGAACTAATTAGAAAATCACTGGAGAGAAACAGAGGAAAGCGAAAAGCTGCCGCTGCAGAATTAGGGATTTCCGAAAGAACGCTTTACAGAAAAATTAAACAATACGATTTATAACTAAATTTTATATTGAACTAATTGGATAACTCTTTGAACTTTATCATTTGAAAAAAAAATTTATTAATATTCTGAGCATCTCCGCGATGTTTTTTTTTGTTGGTTGTGGAGCGTATAACTTTACTGGTGGCGATGTAGGTACAGCAAGTTCGTTTCAGGTAAATTATTTTCAGAATTATGCGACTCAAAGCCCGGGATCTACCTTTGACCCAGGATTGGATAGAGATTTCACTTTGGCATTACAGGATCTGATACTTAATCAAACGAACCTAGATTTAAGAACTACTGATGCAGATTTGATATATGAAGGCGAGATTGTAGAATTTCGCATATCTCCAATGACCGCAACTGCCCAACAGCGGGCGGCTCAGAATAGATTGACCATGGGCGTTAATGTTCGCTTTTATAATAGGACAAAGGAAGATGTAGATTTTGAACAGCGATTCTCTTTCTTTTATGATTATGATGCCAATACACAATTCTCATCGATTAGAGATGAAGCGCTAGGAGAAATATTTGAAAGAATAACCCAGGATATTTTTAATGAATCCCTGGCAGACTGGTAATAAATTGAAATATACATAGTATGAGACGCTTGGTATATTGTAAAAAATCAAAACAGTGATGACCCGCTGATATATATGAACGTAGCAGATTTTACATTTCTATTGCAGAATCCGGATAAGGTCTTAGAACCTGTCCAGACCAATCAATTGGAAGATATCCTAAAAGAATATCCGTATTTCCAGGCTGCGCGTGCTCTTCATTTAAAAGGACTCAAAAATCTGAATAGCTTTAAGTATAATAATGCTTTGAAGGCAACTGCGGCCTATACGGCCGACAGGGATATACTCTTCGATTTTATTACCTCTGAAGTATTTCTTCAAAATTCAATTGCGGATACCATTTCTGGTAAAACATTACCCTTGTCAGAGAAGGAGATCATCTCTGAAGAAGTTGAACCTAATCCGGATACAGACACACACCTAATAGAAGATTCTCAGGACCATCCTTTGCCGCAGAGCACCCAGGATGCAAATAAGATTCTTGATCCTCTTCTTTTTACCTCAAAAGATCCTAAAGTGGATGAATTAATAGCGGCTAAAAAAAAGGCGGAAAAAGAATTAGAGCTTGGGAAACCCTTGCCTTTTACAAAACGCGAGAAACATTCTTTTGGGGAGTGGTTGCAGCTTACCTCATTTAAAACTATAAAAAGGGATAAGGAAAAATTCAAAGAGACAGAAATGAAGGACATTCATTTTCCTTTAGAGGAAGAAGTCTTGAAAAAGAAAAAATTTGAATTAATAGACAAGTTTATAGAAAACAAACCTAAGATAGTGCCATCAGAGAATATGACTTCAAACGTCAATATTAAAGAATCGATCAAGCTCGATAAAAATGAGTTAATGACTGAAACATTGGCGAAGGTATATCTGGAGCAAAAAAAGTATAAAAAAGCCATTCAGGCATACAAGATTTTAAGTTTGAAATATCCAGAAAAAAGTAGTTTCTTTGCAAACCGAATTAAGGCAGTACGTAAGTTACAGCAAGAAAACACAAAATAAATGAGCACATTTTCAATCTTTTTGGTCCTTATCTTAGTAGTTTGTCTACTGTTGATACTGGTTATCATGGTTCAAAACCCAAAAGGAGGAGGCTTATCTTCTTCATTTGGCGGAGGAGGAACACAAATTGTTGGGGGTGTTAAAAAGACCGGGGATTTCTTAGACAAAAGTACCTGGACTTTAGCTACGCTTTTAATAGTTCTTATTCTACTCTCTAATGTTGCCTTAAAAGGTAATTTTGCAGAAACCGAATCCAAATTACTGCAAGGTGATGATATTGAAAGTACAGTTCCAGAAACTGTGCCTGAGGAAGTTCCTGAACAAGTACCTGGATCTGAAGGAAGTAATCCTGCAGATACAATTCAGTAGTATATAAGAAACAAAAAATATCCTAATGCCAGCAAAAATGACAAGCTGGCATTTTTATTTTAACATTATGTCAGTTTTTAAGAAATGGCATAATTTCTGCCCAATAGAAGGAGAAATTTATAAACTAAAAACTAAATAATATGGCTAAAGTAAACATTAAACCACTTGCAGACAGGGTCCTTATAGAGCCTATGGCAGCGGAGACCAAGACAGCATCAGGGATATATATCCCGGATACTGCCAAGGAAAAACCACAAAATGGAAAAGTCGTGGCAGTTGGCCCAGGCACAAAAGATGAGAAAATGACAGTTAAAGTTGGTGATACTGTACTTTATGGCAAATATGCAGGCACCGAGCTAAAGCTTGAAGGTTCCGATTATCTTATGATGCGTGAAAGCGACATTTTAGCAATTATTTAATAACCAAAACTACTAATAGAATAGAAAATGGCAAAAGATATAAAATTTGATATTGAAGCACGGGATGGTTTACGCAGAGGTGTTGATGCTCTTGCAAACGCAGTAAAGGTAACCT
>Ga0316201_10003024_pt1 | contig 12240 bp, 20 predicted proteins | sample CS6wburrow_MG_FD_204516 | JGI IMG/M metagenome (GOLD analysis project Ga0316201, IMG submission 204516) | Coastal sediment microbial communities from Delaware Bay, Delaware, United States - CS-6 worm burrow | ecosystem: Environmental > Aquatic > Marine > Coastal > Sediment | place: USA... | reverse complement strand
TGGCGTTCAGCTTGAACTTGGCGGGCTTGCGGGCCATAACTTATTCTTTATTAAGTTGAGTCTACCAGGCTTGGTAGCGTGAAACTTGCGGCAATGCTCGATCACCCCTGCCCCAGGTGACCGATGTCATCTGCGGTGCTGTGCGCTTACTGCAATAGTTGATTGCCATGGTCAGTGCGTCGACCATGTCATCGTTCTTCGATGCGGGGAAGAGGCTGAACTCGTTAATGAAGGCGTCAAGCCAGGGAGCAGATGCTGGCAGGTAGACGTTGCCAGCTTCAACAATGGGCACGATACCAGAGGCTCGGGCCTCCTTGGATCGATCGGGCCTGAAGCCGATCAGGCCAGGCACCTTCTTCTGCATCATCTGGTAAACAGCGTAGCCTGATGCCGCAAGCTCGATCACGGTACCAGATAAAGCGTGCCGCTTGTACATCCTGGCGATCATGGCCATGGTGCCAACCACGTCTAGCTTCTCGCGCACCAAGTCTAAGACATAGAATTGGCTGCCAGCCTGTCCAACAACGGCGCCGACCACGTAGTCAGCCTTCTTGCCAGCGGTAAAAGTGGCGTCAACTGACAGCATGACACGCTGGAACTCCGGCATCTGGGTATCCCAGTCGTAGTACTGCCACCACGACGGGTCGAACATGTTGCCGCCCTCTGGAGCAGGGCGCTGCTGATACAGGGACGCGAAGTCACGGGAGCCCACGGCCTCGCGGATGCGCTCCAGGTCGTCCACATCGTAGCGCTGGGGGCACAAGGCCTGGCCGATCTCCTCGCGCCAATCAGCGATGACTTCGCAGTGCTCAGGCAGGATTGGACGATCGTCTTCGTCCTCGTACAGTGCCGGCAGATCAACGATAGTCCAGTTCTCGCGGCCTTTCTCGGAGACGTTGTGCTCGTTCTCTAGTAGCTGGCCGATCATGTCGTTCTCGGACCACCGGGTCTGAATCACGACAATGGCGCCCACGTGGGGCTCAAGACGTGTGTACAGGGTTGAGGTGTACCAGTCGTTGAGCTTGTCCATCATGCGGGCGCTCTCGGCGTCCTCGCGGTTCTTCACAGGGTCATCGATGATCAGGAGGTGACCAGATCGACCAGTGATAGCACCGCCGACACCAGCAGCCCACAGGCCACCACCGCCCTCGGTACTCCAGGCGTTAACTGCCTGACTACTGGGATTCAGAAGTCCGCCGGCTTCACGGTAGAAATCGCGAGCCTTGCGGGAGAATCCTTCGGCGAGTTCGGCTGAGTAGGAACTAATGCCGACATACCGATCGGGATGAGCAAGAAGATAAGCAGCAGGCAAAAGTTGGCTTGCAAGCAGGCTCTTTCCGTGGCGAGGCGGGACCTGAAGTATGAGTCGATTGCACTCTCCGTCGATAACCCGCTGGAGCTGCTCGATAACCGTGGCATGAAATTTGTAGAATGAATAATTAGGGAAAACCTTGCGGATGAACTTCCAGAACACGACCTTGTCGCCGCGCTCTAGCCGCTCGGCCTTTTTGGCCTTGACGGCCTTGACCAGGTCCTGTCCCTGAGCGGCCTTCTGAAGATAGTCCTTGCCGAGTTTAGAGCTCATTCGTCCAGGGGGATTTCATAAGGATCTACGTCAGTCACGTCTTCAACGTTAACCTGCTCAAGCTCTTGGTCTACGACCTGCATGAGTTCATTAACGCCAAGAGAGGTTGCCCAAGCCTGTCGACCCTGCTCGCTGATGTTAGCAGCTGCACGCATCAGACCGGAGACGAGGCCCATGGGGATATCCTCACCCTCGGCGTCGGCTTTCTCGATGCGCTTCTGGATGATTACCAGTAGGTCATTGCTGACAGCGGTGAACTTTTCGGCCTGCTCCTGCTGGGTAGCGCGAAACTTCTCGATAGAATCGCGATGCTTGCGGCGCTCAATCTTGCTGGCATCCCTGAGAGCCAGGGTCATCTGGGTCTTGTCGTGGTGCGCTGCACGACGCTGCCACTCGTATTTCTTCGCCCACTCTTGGATGGTGTTCTCGGAGACCTCTGCAACCTCGGCGGTGGCGACATAGCTGCGGCCTGCTCCCATGTTCATGTAGAAGCAAAACGCCCGATATTGTTGATCGGTTTCGTGGCGACCGGCTGTCTCTACTCGATACCCACGACGAAAGTTGGTGATCGGTCCTGGGTTATAGGGTGGCTTGGCCTCACGCCAAGAGCTCGGGTCGCTAGTCATAGCAGTGCATCTCGCGAGCTAGTATGCCAAAGCATTAAAAAAGGCCCAGAGGGCCTAGAGTTTCCAGTCGAGGTCGCTACACGCGGCGTAACAGGTTGGAAAGACCTGGGAGAAGATTGCCCGAGCCTTGTGCGCCACCAGCATGTGCTCTTCCTGGGTGCCATGACCGCCACGAAGGGCGATGTAGTGCATCCAGCTGCGGCAGTTGGCTGTCATGTACAGAGTGGTCTCTGCGGCCTGCGGGAGAATTGCCCGAGCACATTCCTTGGCCACGCCGTGATCCAGCATTGCCTTGTAGATCTCCTCGGCATCGCGGAAGTGCTGATCGAGCTTGGCCTCGAACCACAACTGAGTGGCCTCTGGAAGCTCGTCTACGCTCTTCTGGCGGTTCTTGGGGTGAGGAGCCCTGAGCTGGGGCATATGGATGTTCAAGGGGGCGTCAGCCTCTCCTGCGTAGCGTCTAGACAACTGCTGGAAGCAGAAGCTGCGGTGGCGCAGGATCTGGGTCGCAATATCCAGGGTCGTGGTGACCTTGAGTGTCATCGAGGCATGCTCGAAGACGGACCAGTGCGCGTTCTTGATGCAGTAGCCCAGCAGGCCAGCGAAATTGGGGTTGTCCTGGTTGTTGGGGTTGGACACCCTGGCCACGTAGGCCATGAACTGCTCAGGGTCGGGTGAGTGGCCCTCCAGCTCCACTAAGGGGAAAGAACGGTGATCGGTATTGAGAATTGCCATCAGTACTCAGTGCGGGTGCGGGGGTTGTAGGGGTGGCGCTTTTTGGATCGGACGGTGTCGGCGATACTATCAAGAGCTTCATCAAGGATGCGAGCCCCACCACAGTAAGGGCCCCGCGAATTGCGGTCGCCCTCGACAATCCAGTCGTACCAGCCATCGATCTCTTCAATAGTAATTTTCATTGGACTTCTTGAAATGATTTGCCAAGTTGGATGTTGCTCACGGTGGTTTGGTCGATCGAGAAGAGCTGTCCGATCTTCTCTTGGCTCATTTTACCACGTAGCGACCGGATCCGTCTTACGTCATCCTCTGATAGGTGGGTGCGAGGGTGATCGCAGTTCGCAAGGCGAGTGCCGTCGCGAAGCCTGTCTTGCCCGTTGTTCTGGGTGTACGAACCGAACGACAGGTTTTGCAATTCATTACAATCACGTCCTTTTGGCCCGTGTAAGACGATCTCATTCTCCTTTGGATAGTACCCGAAAGATTCCAGCACGACTCGGCCAAGGACTCTCCTCTCTTGCTTTGCTCCAGCCTGATGGGTCAGGCAGACGGTCCAGTGTCCCCCTGCCGACCGACAGAGAGTCATCATCTTCGCCTTCCTTAGATGCCCCTTGCCGTCGATATACGGCACGGAGCGCACATTCCCCAGATCCGAGGCTTCGTAGCGCGGGAAACCAGGAACTGGCCTCCACTGCTCAGAACAGGTCATCGGACACTCCTCCTTGGTCGATGAACTGATACCATGACGGGTAGGTCAATTTGTTTATCATAGCAGGCTTGTTGGGCCATTCGCCGCTGGCTTCGCATTCCTTATAGATCTGGATGGCGCGATCAAACTTCCTTCGACCCTCAGCTGCCATTTCGTCGTCAACCTCAAAGAGGGTCACGGTGTAGGGAGCTTTTCGCTCAACCGCAACAAAGATAAACCTAAAAGGCTTGCCGTATGCAGCCTCGGCGGCGGTTAAATACGCTCCCGCTTGAAAGTCGTAACCCAGGCCAACCACTTTCTTCTGGAACAGCTCAGGATCCACGCTATCGGTGGTCTTGAGGTCCAGGACAATGCCCTCGTCTACCAGCAGGCTGTCCAGGCGGGCCTTGCAGCGCACGCCTTCCCAGTCCCAGTAGATCGAGACCTCGTTACGCTTGATGTACTCGGCGTCAGTGCCGGAATACCATTGCAGGCGGCGCAGGGAGTCGGCCATGCCTTGCACACTACCCCAGGGGTCGTCCTTGCCACCCTCGGACAAAGCCTTCTTGCGGCCCAGCTCAGCCTTCCAGGCCTTGCCCTCCTTCGTAGCCAGAGACAGGCCGTCAGGCTTCTTGACGTATTGAGCGTCAAACGCCTTCTGGCCGTCCAGCACCAGACAGTGAGCAGCGGTTCCAATCTCCATAGCAGGAGTGGTGATGAACTTTTGCTTCAGGGCGGCCTGGTAATGAGCAGGGCTCTCTAGGATCTTCTTGAGCGATGACTGGTTAACGCCTTCCTCGCGCCGGTAGTCGAAGTCGCTCTGGTTGTATGAGACTTCAGCCAAGGTCAAAATAGTGGTTCGTGATCACAGTCTAATAGCCAGACCCTAATTACCCACTTGGACTCGGCCTTTGGGGCCTTGGTCCACTTGACCTCGAGCTGCGGAATGATAGAGACTCGGTCGTCCTTCCAGACAACGCCGTTTACGGAGTCAAACAGGGCGCCAATGATGTTGTCACCGTCGGCCCGTCCTTCGCCGTAGACGTCGATCTCAACACGAAGAGGCCCCTCGAGAGGAGCCCCCTTGTATTGCTCTTGCACCTGGCGAAGCATTTCTTTTTGCTTCTTTTTGTACTCGGCTGGCATAAAGGTCCCACGAGAGGTCACGCGGGGCCTTGCCTTCGAGAACAACGGCATGTGAACAATGATCTCAATCACAGGTTTTCGACCAGTAACAGGATCAGCTGGAAGAGGCCATACGATGCGAGCATGGCCATGAACAGGTAAGAGAGGAATGTCATAGCAACATCCTTGCGGCCTCATCAGGTGTACTAGCATACCGCCAGAGAGTTTGCTCAGTGTCGCTAATGTAGCCGTGCGCAAAGAGCCGTGCAGAGGTGTCTCGCATGATCTTCTTCCACATCGGACCCACCAGAATCAGCGGCTTGTCCACCATGTGCTCCACCTGGAGCAGCTGAACCACCGTTAGGATTTCCAGCTGAGTGCCATAGCCACCAGGAAGAGCAATGAAAGCGTCGCAATCATCGGTAAATTGCTTGAGTCTGGTAAAGAAATTGTTGTGGTGACTATCCACCTGCACTGATGCGTTTGTCTCGGACTCAAATGGCAGGTAAATTGAGTATCCGAGCGAACAGGTGCTTCCCTCGCATCCAAGCTTTGCGCCTTCGTTAGCAGCCTCCATGAGACCGGGGCCACCACCAGTGGCGATTGTCCAGCCATGTTCAGCCAGCAGGCGGGCAGCCTGTACAGTTTCGTAGTAGATTGCCGTGTCGGGGGCCGGACGTGCCGACCCGAAGAGTGCTACGGTGCTCATGTGGTGATGCTCCAATGGTTTTCTAATTTGAAGGCACAGGCAGTAAGGTGAGCCTTCTCTGCCGTCGGGTGAGTCCCGAGGTAGTACCTCTTGCCTTTCAGCTTAATCCTGGCCGCGAATCTTAGGCCAACTGGCTCAACCCAGCGCAGCCCGCAAGTCCCGATCGGTCGAGAGGTCGAACCTGTGCGGTAGCTGCGATTGTTGGCCTGCTCCTTGCGGGTGGCCCAGCGGCAATTCCACGGGGCGTAGGGTCCGTTGTTGTCAATGCGGTCAAGCGAGTGGCTAGGGCTCGGCTTAGGCCCTACGTCTGCGGCAAAGAGCTCAAAAGAGTCCCACCTGCTGCAGACAACGGTGCCCCTGTTGACGTACCTTGGATCGTGCCGACAGCGCCAGCGCATGCTCTTCCACGTCTTATAGAGTGGGTGCGTTTTCATGTCGTCGGGCCGCCATACAATCCGAGGGTGTAAGTGGTGCCGCTTTTGTCGACGCCGAACATGATGCCGCGGCGCTCAAAGGTGCTTATGATCTCGTTCTCTTCGAACTGATCAAGGTCCTTATGGAGCTCAGCCACATCGAAGTCGCAGGAGGGGTACTCCAGGGCGGCCTCCTCAGGATCGGGGTCGTCAGAGTAGACTTCCACAGGCCCCAGGGAGTCGTCCCAGCCGAAGGTGTCGGCATTGGTCTCGAGGATGTACTCGTAGCCGTCGGCGGCGCAGGCAGCGTAGTCCTCTAGCACGTCCTCATAGGTCGTGGCGTAGGGCACGTTGGTGGCGTTGATGGCCTCGATTTCGCGCTCCAGGTAGAAGATCGACTTTCGCAGATCCTCGACGGTCTTGGAGGGGTCCTTGCGGCCAGCCCGTGAGATGTATTTCAGGGCTGACCCAAGACGGTAGTTCAATTGCCAGTCTTCGATGACCTTGAGCGGCTCGTACTGGCGACCCTCGACGTAATGAGAGGGACGGTTTACCATGTCGGTCATGTCAAATGCTCCAGTAGTGTTCTAGGCGGTGAGCAACGGCAGCAAGGTGTGCCTGCTCGGGGGTGTTGTAGGTGCCGACGTGAAAAGTTTTCCCGTCTAGCCTCCATGCTGCCTCGTAGCGGTCTCCTTTTTTGTACCTCCTCAGTCTAATATACTTGAGACCGAGCGGGTTGGAGGTGGGTCGAGCACGTTGGTTCTTAGCCTGTTGAGTGGGCGTAGCCCACCTGCAGTTGCCTGGTTCGTAGTCGCCGTCGTTGTCTATGCGATCTAGGGAGTGGCCGTCAGGCTTGGGGCCCATGTCGGAGACAAAAGCCGCGAAACCTGGCGCCCACATTCCCTTGCCTCGCATGTGCCCAGGACACCGCTCGCTCCAGGCGGCACAGACACTGACTCCGCGCCCGCCGTATTTGTGCCAGTCCTTGCTACCAATGTTCTCGCAGCGGTTAAGCATGCCAGACCAGGTGCGGTAAAGTGGGTGATCCGATGATCTCATTTCGCCTCCTTTGGCTTAATGTTCCTGGCGTCGTAACAGATTACGCGGCGGGAGCCAATCTTCAAGAAGACAACGCACCGATCGCGGTCTGAGTGTTCCACTGTGCCAGTCATCCACCCTGATCCGCAAAAGACCTTGATTTGGGTGCCCTTGCGGAAGACAGGGAGGGGGTGGGCTGGCTGCAGCATTCGCTCAGAAGCCTTGACAGCACTGGGTTTTGGCTTGTAGGTGCCATCTTTGAGTAGACGTGCCATTACTTCACGTCCTCATCGCGAAGAATGATTGCGTTTTCCAGTGTGTTCCACTTTTCCTGGGCCTGCTTGAAGTTCAAGCCCTTGAACCGCTCTTTGGTGGCTTTATCGAAGACACAGAACTGGCCCTCGGAGGGGCCGTTGCCTAGTGACTCGTTGACCTGGCGCTCTAGCTCTCGCTGGTAGCGCTGTTGGCGCTTTACTTTGTTTTGGCGTCTGGGCATCAGAAGGGCACGGGTAAGCGGTTCTTTTCGTCCATCGACAGGTCAGCCAGCAGGTGGTGCGGCAGTGCGCCATCGAGAGCGGTGACCACGTTGATCACCTTGTGAACGTTAACTCGATTCTCTCCCAGGGTGAGGACCCAGATGTCCTGGTTCTCGTTGTAGCGGCAAGTGCCGTCGGAGATGAGCTCTCCCAGCACTTCGTCGACCAAGATCTCGACGCGAGACCGGTCGCTGTAGTCCCCCTCCAGGGCGTCCCAGGCGCCCGTCTTCAGGTCCTCGGTGGAACATACCGCAGTCACGGCTGCAACCACCTCGTGGGGCCGTACAGCGCCCCTGTAGAGCAGGATTGGCCACACGAACGACCGGACGTGCGCAAGAGTGAGCAGTGGGGTGTCATCGAACAGGAGCCCAGCAAAGCCGGGAGCTTCCATTGATTCTTCGTAGTTCATCGTTTCTCCGATAGGGAGTGGTTCCAGTATAGCACATGAAAAAGGGGCCCGTAGACCCCTTGTGTCTTCTGCAATGAGATCAGAAGGCGTCCCCGCCACCAGAAGCCTCTTTGCGAGGCTCTAAATAAGTTACCCGAGCGTTCCTGACGTCTAGGTACGTGCGTCCGTTATACTCGCGCTGGACGAGTTGGCCATGAACGGCCACCTTGTCACCACGCTGCAGGCGGTCGGCAGCAATCTGGGCAGCCTTGCCGCGCACTTCAACACGGTAGAACTGACCAGGAGCATCCTCGCCGGGCTTGCTGTAGACGTACTCGCGATCCACCACAGAGAAGGTGGAGATAGAGTCACCGCTGTCAAACTGCTTGACGGTCACAGGGGGCTCGCCCTGCTTGCCGGTGACGGTTCCTGCGAGAGAGATTGAAGCCATTGGTTTCGTTTCCTTAGAAAGGTGTACTAACAGTTTACTGGGCGCCGACGTATTCCTTGATCATGGCAACGTGCTTGCGAATGGCCTTGCGGCCCTCGGTCTTGTTGCGAATCTTGAACTTGTACAGAGCGCTGTCAATGTTGCCGATTCGGGCATAGGTCATGACCAGCTGCTGCATCTGCTCGTCGATGCCAAGCCTGTTCATGATGCTGTAGCAGTAGTCGTGGTTGAACGTTTGCTGTTCGCCAGAGCGGTGAGTCAGGGACTGATCCTCGGCAATGGTTTCACCGAGATTGCTGGTGCCGTCGTTCTGCTCAGTAGGGATGTCGATAGAGGTCATGGTGTAGGCCTTGGAAGCGCTCTCGGCGCAACCGGGCACCCAGCTGGCCACCTTCTCGTTGCGGGCCTTGCCGTGCTTCAGGTAGTAGAAGATCTCGGAGGCCGACGACTCGGGAACGCGGATGGTGCTCATTGTGTCGACGTGGTAGCGACTAACGGCACGATGCACCCATGCACGAGCGTATGTAGAAAAGGCATATCCGCGCTTAGGGTCGAACTTTTCAGCAGCTTTACGCAGGCCAAAGAACGCCTCCTGCAGCAGGTCAATACTCTTTGCATCACCCCAGTTCACATCAGCACGGGGCAGAACGTAGGCACGAGTCCACTTGAGGGCCAGGCGCAGGTTGTGCAGCGCAAGCTTGTTGACGAGCTTGTTATGCAGCTTGGAGCCAGGCTCAGATTTCTGGATTCGCTGGCTAAGGATCACAACCTCCGTGTCAGTCAGGATGGGGTAGCGATTAGCCGCGTCGGCCCAGGATTGAAGGGAGTCAAAAGACATTAGCGTTTCCTCGTTGAGGTCTTACCTGTTCATTGTACCACAAAAAAGGGGCCCTAAGGCCCCATGAACGCTTCTTTGCCATCAAAGAAACTTATGAATCCCGCCAGTAGGTCACCACTGCTCGCCTGCATCGTCCGCTGGGGCGTACTTGGCATTGAGCTCTTCGGCGCTCTTGGCTGCGAGGGTCTTGAGACCTGCTTCCCACTTGCCGCCGAGCTTGGCGACGATCGCATCGATGGCGCGGGTGTCGACGCCTTTGGCGAGGGCTGCCTCACGAAAGGAGGCCTCAGAAGCCTCAGAAGTGCCACCAGAACCCGCTGCAGGGGCCGCCTTGGGCGCAGCCTGGGCAGCTTGAGCCTTTGGGGCTGCCTTGGGGGCTTCACGGGGCTCCTCGGCGCCGTAGCCGGACTCCAGGGCGATCTTTGCCCACAGCTCGTAAGCCAGGCCAAAGGTCATAGCAGCTGCCATGCACATGCCGCGCCGCTGAGTATCTGTAATGTCCCGAGCTGCGATCTTGTCGTAGGGGATCGAATTGTTCTTGTGATCCATCACTGCCTGGGGCAGGGCGGGGGTCACGGTGCCGTCGACGTGACGGAAGCGGATCATCAGGTAGCCGCCGACAGGAGCGCGGTGCAGGAGTTCGCCTTCTGCGTTGGGCTCGTAGTCAACCATCCAGCCTGGCGCGTTCTGACGCAGCAGGTTCATGGTGCGGGACCAGTTGATGTAGCTGGCGCTGAAGCGACCGGAGCCAATCGACTCGACGAGGTCTTTGGTCGCTACGCCTGCGAGATTGGGGAGATCAGCCATCTTTACCTTAGAAAGGGACTTCTACAGTATAGCAGCCCAAAGCGCGTGGATGTTGATTCCGCCAAACAAAGCGGAAAGGCCGACCATGTCGAACGCCTTCTGCTTCAGGGCGAACGGGACGAGGAGGGCTTGACAGACTAGGTTGATGGCGACACCGGGAATGGTGTGCTTCTGGATCATCAGGAGGTAGCTCACGACGCTCAAGCACGAGGCGAGCATCCTAAACCGGTTTGCGTTCATCGGAGGGGGTGTGACAGCTCTCCGATCGTATCACCCCAAAAGGAGGATGCGCAAGTTAAGAAACAAGTAGAAACCTGACAAAGCGCAAAGGTCCCACATCTTGAATCTCAGGGCGAAGGGCAGCATGAGCAGCTGACCTGTCGAATTGATCAGGATCCCAGGCAGGAGGAACCCGCTAGTGATCGTCGCGTAGGCCGTGATCAGGCAGACAACACCTGCTCGACGGAGCCAAATGGTTTGAGTGTCAGTCAGCTTCACGGTTCCTCGAAGAGGTCTTGCTTTGGGGTGTGCATGGCCGCGGCCGCGGCTTCACGAGATGCTTCCAGCTTACCGGCCTGGGCCGCCTTGCGCCGACGCTTCGTCCTCCGCTTGTCCTTGATCGATTGGAACTCCTTCGGGTTCTCTAGCCGCCAGATCGATCTGAACGCCATCAGGTACCAGCGAGGCCAGATGCCCGTACCAGCCACCAGGGACCAAATCCGAGGCTCCTCTTCTGGGTGGTAGTTCAGCAGGCGCCCAATGGCTTCGCCTCCCTCCCGGTAGAAGGGCATGGCTTCTTCTCGACGGCGCTTTGAGATTCGCATCACAAAGAAAGATAATTTCTTAGAAGAGTATTTCTTTGTATATATAGAGAGGGTGATCGCCCAGTGATCAGGCTGGGTGATCGGAGAGTGATCAGGGGTGATCGCCGAGTGATCATGATCGGTGAGTGATCAGGGGTGATCGGCGAATGATCACCTGGGCTGGTATGATGGGTCTATCCCCGGCCATGATCCTATGAGAATCATCAAGCCACCCATCGAGCTCTTGAAGGAGCGCGGCGGGTTCGCCTCAGTCCCCAACGAAGTCGTCGACCACCCGTACTGGGTGTCAGCTCGGGCAGACTCTGCCTTTGCTGCGCTGGTCAAGCTTTATCGGGTCGGCGGCTATAAGTTTCCGAACCTGCGTCAAGTGGCCGAACAGACCGGATACAACTACAACACCTGGCGTCACCATCTGCGGACGCTGGTTGAAGCAGGCTTCGTGCGCAAGATCGGACTGGACCTGGAGCTGTATCCGTTCGAGGATGGCATCGAATTACCGGAGGCCGACACTCCCGAGTTCAAGCCGACTGCAGCGCCTGTGGCCCAGGAGCGCATCGTAGCCGAGGTTAAGCCTAAGACCGCTGTCCGTCTGCCGAAGGGTGAACGCGAGGCCCGGATCATGGAAGCTTGGAACTCCAATCTGCCCGAGGGCTGGAAAGAAGCCAAGGAGGTGCCACTTCCGGTCAAGTGCGCCATCGACCACCACATGAAGGAGTGCGGAATCACCTCTGGCGAGTATGACAAGTTCATTCCTGCGGTCCTCCGCATGGCCGAGCACATCAAGAAGCCACCTGTTGGTCAGGTAGAGCTCGGCTGGGTGTTTGGCTGGGACAAGTCACCCGCTAAGCCGCTAGAACAGTGGAAGGTCGACCAAGTGAGGGACCTGTACAACGCCGGCAAGAAGGTCAAGACCTATCGCCGAGCAGATTCCATAACATGGGGCGATGATCAACAAGTGTTAAGCCTGTTCGGCGGCAAGCCCTACCGAGGTGTACAGTTCAAGCGAGTCGACCGTATTCGCATTGAAGAAGACCAGGAGGTTATGCTGTTCGCAGCGCTCAACTACCTGCAGTTCAACGACGAGTACACCGTCGAGCAGGCCAAGACCAAAATTGCTCAGGCGGGCGTTGAATGGAGAGATGTATGGGCAGAGCCCGGTACCCTGGTTCTATTGTATCGAAAGGACGCGAGCAAGATCCCGTTTAACTGGAACCTCCACGAAACTCCCAACCTTTTCCTGAACCCGTGAGCAAATTTCCCTTCTACATCCAGCAAGCCGTCGACCTGGACCTGCTCCAGGCAGATGGCGACAAGATCGTTAGCTGCAGAGAGGATGCCGTCAAAACGGTCATGGGCACGGCTAGGCTCATCGAGAAGATCCAGCCAACCACGGCCGCCAAGACTGAAAACACCACCGACCAGGAGGCAATCGTCCTCTGTCGCGTTCTGTCTTCTCCAAGCGGTAAGGCCCGGGACC
>Ga0316201_10003023_pt1 | contig 12243 bp, 10 predicted proteins | sample CS6wburrow_MG_FD_204516 | JGI IMG/M metagenome (GOLD analysis project Ga0316201, IMG submission 204516) | Coastal sediment microbial communities from Delaware Bay, Delaware, United States - CS-6 worm burrow | ecosystem: Environmental > Aquatic > Marine > Coastal > Sediment | place: USA... | reverse complement strand
TAATAGCCCGGCGCCAAAGACCAACGGTTCAATCTATGAAACCATAGATCTTACAGCCGGCAACTTCCCCGCAGACTCCAAGATTAACGTTTCGGTAAGCTCACCAAAGGCCGACGGCAGTGGTGTCGACGCGGCTTTCAGCTTTAGCAACAAGGAAGTAATCGTTGCAAAGTCCGGCACGGAAAGACCCACAAGCAAGCTTGGCATGGCGAATATGCTGAAATCTGCAATTAACCAGGCCGTTCGCGATGATACGGCAATCGCAGAAAAAATGAAGGGCCATGCAATCGAAGTCCGCTTGCTTGAACAGGGCGGTGCGCTGCATGTTCACACGACACTCGGCGATGGAAGTAACGCCGGAAGACTGGCGGAGGCAAAAGTTACGCTCTCATCGCCAGCGGCAGGCGCCAATTTTTTCAATGACTATGTCAAGCCAGCCGTCTCGGAAATCTCTTCACGATACCGGCTCGGCAAGGCGGACACGACTTCCGGCCAAATTGTCGCAACCAACCTGGTTGCAGGGGTTAATGGTGATGCCAGTGGCCAACCCGAAACTACCGATTTCAAAGATGCCGTAAGCGGGCTGATGGAACGTGATCCGTTCTTCAACCTGCTTTGCCTGCCCGACCTGGTCAGACCATCGGCCAGCGACCCGCGGGCACCCCACCATGCCAGTGCTTCAGCTGTTTATAGTGAAGCGGCATTGTTATGCAGGAAGCACCACGCTTTCTTGTTGGTCGATCCACCACCCAGCGCTTTCGACCTTGGTTCGGCAGAAGCGTGGAAAAATGGAGGCTTCCAGTTTCAGTCGACGCATAGTGCGGCATTTTTCCCAAATATACGTGTAGACGATCCACTGGCGCCTGGTTCGATCCTGTCACACCCGCCATCCGGCGCCCTGGCCGGGGTTTTTGCCCGCACCGACTCGCGTTTTGGCTTCTGGACCTCACCGGCCGGAACCGAGGCGGTGATAAGCGGTACTTATGGCGCATCGGTCGAACTCTCCGATGCTGACCAGGGTGTGCTCAATCCTATTGCGGTTAATTGCATACGAAAATTCCCCGTATTCGGCACGGTCAATTTCGGGTCACGAACGGTCGACGGCTCAAACGCCATGGCCAGCGAGTGGAAATACATTCCGGTCAGAAGGACCGCGAGCTACATTCTCCGCAGCCTTAGCGAAGGCCTGCGTTGGGCGGTACACAAGCCTAACGGTGAGGAACTATGGGGTCAGCTTCGACTGAGCTGTACTGCTTTCATGCAGGGGCTCTTCCGGAAAGGAGCTTTCAAGGGTGTGTCGCCTAAAGAGGCATTCTTCGTCCAATGTGACGCAAGCACGACCAGCCCGACTGATCTCGACCAGGGCATTGTCAACATCGTAATTGGATTCGCCCCGCTCAAAGTTGCCGAATTCGTGGTGATCTCTCTGCGGCAAAAGACCGCCCAAGCGGAATAAAGGAGTAATCTAATGGCACAATTTTCGGTCAATGCACAAAGACTTGACCCATACAAAAACTTCAAATTCAGAGTGAAATGGGACGGTCGCTATGTCGCCGGCGTGTCGAAGGTCTCACTACTCAAGCGTACCTCGGAAGTGATCAAGCACCGTTCCGGGGGTGATCCTTCAACCAGTTTCAAGGCCCCGGGCCGTACCGAATTTGAACCGGTTACTCTCGAGGCCGGTGTCACGCACGACATTGCGTTCGAACAATGGGCCAACAAGGTCTGGAATTTCGGCTCAATGCCCGGGGGAGAGGTATCGCTCGCAGACTTCCGTAAGGACATCATCATCGAGCTATTGAACGAAGCAGGGCAAGTTGTAATGGCCTACAGTATCTTTCGCTGCTGGGTTTCGGAGTACGAGGCTCTTCCTGATCTTGACGCCAACGCCAATGCGGTTGCGATCTCAAAACTCAAGCTTGAAAACGAGGGTTGGGAACGTGATTATGCAGTAGCCGAGCCCAGCGAGCCGTCTTTCGTCGAGCCGTAGCGAGTTGACAACCGGGATGCTTAGTCAGATGGATCTGGTGCGCTATTGGGATTGCAGTGGCGAAAAAGTGGCCTATCGCCGCTTGGACAATCTGCTCACGGGTTGTACAGATAATGCTGCTTTACCGGTGGACACGCCCGGTATGCGTAATCGACGCCACCTGTTTCTCCACCGCCAGCTAATTGGTAGCGAAATGGAGGCGCAGGCACAGTGCCCGCAATGCAAAACCCAATGCGAATTTCAACTGCCTATTTCAGCCATGCTTGACAGCCCGGCACCTGAGCCAGGCCAGTTGCTTGAAGTCGTGCATGCAGGGAAAACTTACAGGTTCCGGCTACCGACAATGGGCGACATAGACGCACTCGACCCTCAAACAGAACCCGGTCAGATCGGTCGCCTGCTGGCCGAGGCATGCCTTGAAGATAAGGCCTGCCAGTTGCCTGATGAAGTCATCACCCGGCTCAAACAACTGCTTGACAAGGCCGATCCGCTGGCGACACCGGTTTTCGACGTCATTTGCAGCGAGTGCAGCCATGCTTTCCTGGCATCAGTAAATCTGGCCAGTTACGTGGCGCGTGAATTTGACCTTTTGGTCAACCGGCTGTTACGGGACGTGCATGTGCTGGCCCGGGCCTATGGATGGAGTGAAGCGGAAATCCTCGCAATTCCACGCTCCCGGCGCGCACGCTACCTGTCCATGATCTCACAATCGACCCACCCGGCGGCGGTCTGAGAGGCTTTCACATGGCGGATTATTGGAACTCGATCAAACAGATGCTCTCGGGCGACAGTGGCGAGGCCGTGCCGCGCAAGCGATCTCTGTTTGAGCCAGCACCGGATGATTTGCAGTTACTTGTCACCGGCGATGTACCACCCAAAGACGGTTATATCGAAAAAAGCGCAGGCCCAGGGGTGGATTATCATTCCCAAAGCGAAACCCGGGGCAATTACTTCAACCTGACCAGCGACCCGGCCGATCAGCCTTCGGCTGGTGAGTTTGAGAAACCATCGGCTGAAGATACCTTAGCTGTAGAGCAGATTGAAACAGGCGAACGGCGTGATTTGCAGAATCTTGCTCCTGGCCTGTTTGACAGAAACGATATACCAAATGCTGAGAATACCGATACACCGGGCGACACGAGGCAGGAGGAAGCAGTTCCGCGTGCAGGCCAAGGTGAAGTGCCGGTTTCGAACGACCTCACAGGGCAGTTGACAGAAGAATCATCTTTCGCCCCGGGCGAGTTCGAAGAGCAAGATCATACACCTCCAGTCATCGAGGAATACGAGCCGCAGGTAGAGGCTGAGGACATCGATATCACAGATGTGGAAATCCAGGTTGCAAGGATTCACAACGAGTTGGAAGAGGTTGATGCTGTTGTACCGGCCACGCCGGTCACACCCCCCCAGGAGCAACCGGAATCTGCACCAATGCAGCCGTTGATAATTGAAATTGGCCAGGTCGATATCACCATTGCCCGGCCGGGTTCACCCGCGCAATCAAGACCGCCAGCACATGAACCAAGCAAGCCTGTTATCGAACTCGATGCTTATCTTGCTCAGTCTGACAAGAGGCGCTCATGAGTGAGCACCTCGCCATTCCCGCAACAACGTTCGTGCTCAATTCGATCATTGAACAGCGATTGAAGAAGGTCTACCAGGGTCTTCCAGCACCAAAAGTCTCCAATTCACCCCCACCGAGACCGGCACAATCCACCGGCAACGGCCAGCCGCAACAACCGGCTGAGGCGCCCGGATTGACTTTATTTATGCATCACGCAGGCCCCAACCCGGCCTGGCGAAACCTCCAGGAACCAGTGGTGGATTTCACGGGTGCGCGTGTGAAAAAAAATCCACTCGTGCTTGACCTGCAATATCTATTGGCTGCTCATGGCAGCAGTCTCGAGCGCGAGGCTGTGCTGGGTGTTGCAATGTCCGCATTTCACCGTAATGCAATTATTCCGCGGCCGATGATTACCGCCATCCTGGGAGCAATAGCAGCACCGAACCCACCTGAAAACCTGCTTGATCTGCTGCCATCCTCGAAACTGGCTGACAAGGATTACCAGCCTGAATCGATCACGATATCTCAGTTACCGGTCGATTTGGACATGTCGACGAAACTCTGGTCCGCCTTCCAGTCCCCCATTCGGCCATCAGCCATGTACCAGGTGACAACCGTTTTCCTCGAGGTCGACGAAGAGTTTGACGAAGCACCCCGTGTCGAAACCGTCAGAATATCCGGCAGGCCTGAACCGGAGGGCTCCGACAGTGCTTTCGAACCTGACATTATCCTGTCGGAGGACCAGGAATGAATGTCACCAGCGCCCAATTCGACTTTGCCTCTGCCTCGGAAAGCTGGGCGCTAAGGGTGCTGGAACACCAATCCAGTGAGTCGGCAGATGACTCGCTCAAGCCGCTGAGGAAATTCCCGGAGTTTGCCAAAGTGTGTGACGGTTTCGGGCTTTCAGAAGCGGAGGCAAGCCTGGTGGCACTGTTATTTGCAGCAGGGCACTCGACCGCAGTTGCCAGCAAGCTGCATACACTTTCACCACAAAGTGAGGCGCGTGGTGTTCCCACGTGGCTGGTGTTGCAAACACTCGCATCTGTCAACATCGCAGATCTTGCCGGAAATTCGACATTACGGCGAATGGAGTTTGTCGTTGTCGAGGAGGGAGTCCTGCCGGTCGAAGCACACCTTCGCCTGGTATCGGCACTGGCGGAGCGCCTGGCCGGGTACAACCCTGTCGATCCGGTGGTCGCCGAACGGGTCGCCCGCCTGCCTTCAAGGCAGGGGTATGCTGACGAATCCAATGCGAAACGCCTGGCCAGTGCGCTGTCCAAGCGCGATGTTGGCGGTCTCTCTCCACTTATTCTGACCGGGTCGCTCGAAAGTGAAAACGTCACAGCCTGCCTTGCCAGTCTTGGCCTGGGGGCATGCCGCCTGTTCAGGGAGGACATTCCCGATGAGCCAAAAGAACGTGATCGTTTTGCCCGAAGCTGGAGTCGCGAGGCCGCGTTAAACGGTGACGTGCTGATTATTATCTCCGGGCAAGACAGGACAGGCTCCCTGGTTGATTTCATCGACAGGGTAGCCGGGCATGTGATTCTGCTTGGTGATGTGCCGGGGTTTGCCCCAAGACGGGGGGTAAGTATGCCCTTTGCCGACCACCTCCAGGGTGACCGCATTATCACACGTTGGAAGGTGGCGCTTGGAACGGAACGCACTGTCAAGGTTGGCGCGCGGCTCGATGCTATCGCCAAACACTTCAACCTGCACAACACGGAGATTGACGCTGTCTGTAGAGATATAGGTGATCAGATTGACATGGCCACTGATACAGAAGCGGCCGCGCAGGTGCTGTGGCATGCAGCGGGGCGCGTGGTCAGTCCGGAAACCGTGCCAGGCGTCGAACTGGTGGAACCGGTTTACAGCTGGTCGGATATAGTCCTGCCCGAACTACTCGAGCAGCGTTTGCGCAGGATCGAGGCTCACGTCCGCCATGCGACAACGGTAATGGATGACTGGGGATTTGCCCAGCGTATGGGTGGGCGCGGACGCGGGATCAGCGTACTGCTGTCGGGTCAGTCCGGCACAGGTAAGTCAATGGCTGCCGAAGTGCTCGCGTCAGGGCTTGACCTGAGGGTGATGTTTATCGATCTGAGCCAGTTGATAAGTAAATATATTGGCGACACATCAAAAAATGTTGCCGCAGCATTCCGTCTCGCCGAGCGCAGTGGAGCGGTGATGGTCTGGAACGAAGGTGATGCTATCTGGGGAGCCCGCGGGGCGGTTGGTAACGCGACCGACAGGCATGTGAATGCCGAAATTGGTGACCTGCTTCAACGGATAGAGAGTTTTCGTGGCTTTACCATTGTCACCACCAACATGAGGCATGCGATCGATGAGGCTTTCACACGCCGATTCCGGTTTTGCCTGACTTTTCCGGTCCCTTCTGAACGCGAACGCTTGCGCTTGTGGGAGAAAGCTTTTCCCGAGAAAGTACCGCTGGCAGGACTTGATTGGGGGGCACTGGCCAAACTTGAGCTCACAGGTGGTGGTATTCGCAATATCGCCCTGGCCGCTGCTTTCCACGCGATCGAACGGGGTGGACCAATCGACCGCGAAGTGATCGCTGCCGAGGTAATCGAAGAATTTCGTAAGCAGGATCGTGCACCACCTGCAATTAATTGGGGAGATGCTGCCGCATGAAGACCACGTCTCTCTCAAATCAATTGGCAGGGGTAAAAATCCGCCGTCTGTCGATACAGGCGGATTCCAGGATCGACGCGCGAAGACTGGCTGATAATTTGCCTGGATTGTTGCGCAAGCGGCTCGAAAGCGGGCCTGCACCACGCCGCCGCGGCGTGCCTGGCAGTTGGGAAGATGTGGCTGATCAGCTTGCGACAGTCATTGAGGCGGAAATGGAGCATCGCGATGATTAAGTCGGCACTGCTTCCAAAACCCGATGTCCAGATGGCGAAACCATTACCAGCAAGCACCCCGTCTCAGGTGTTTTTTGCCCAGCGAAAAGCGACGTTACCCGGACAGGGCGAAACCATGGTGGCAGCACCGCGTGACGCCGGTCAAAAGCTTGCTCCAGCAGTACGAGAAGAAATGGAGCGGGGGTTCGACAGCGATTTTTCCTCCGTGCAGATACATGATGACGCGGCTGCGCATGACAGCGCGCGGGCAATTAACGCCCGGGCTTATACGGCAGGCAACAATATCGTATTCGGCGAGGGAGCCTATCGCCCTGACAGCAAGGGAGGGAAGGCACTTTTGGCGCACGAACTAGCCCATACCCTCCAGCAGGACGGGGTGCAGATGAAGAGCAACGACCCTCTGCCCACGGCATTTGACTCAGAGCTGGAGCGCGAAGCGGACCGCGCAGCACTTACAGTTACTTCCGGCCGCAGCGCAGGTGCAATGACCCGCGTTAACAGGCCGACGGTATTCAAGGCGGAAGGTGATCCACCCGCAGGAACATCAGCAGACACCGTTGATTCAGCTTCACCCGCAGATGATGGCGCACCGACTGCCCCGCCACCTGATATCCCCGCCGACGTTGAAGTGATCGAGGAAACGCCATCCGGGCCAGGCGCGACAAGACTTGTGGTGCAGATGGGAACGCTCAAATTGCCACGCGTGAAAGGTAAAGGTGAGTGGGTCGAACAGGCATACAAGGCCCGGGCGAGTGGTGGTGGCCTGATATTCACACCCAAGTTCAAGGGCGGAAGTTTTGGCGCGGCAACAAGTGTTGCCGCTTACGCTGAAAAGCCGGGTGAGAAGTACAAAAACGTCTGGCTCAACAATTATGGTTTCAAAACATTGAGGGGGATGGCAACTACATTCAAGGAGGCTGCGACCAGGGAGAATGCAGACCCCGAGGTCAAAGCCGCCTATGAGGATGAGGGTGCGAAAAACATTATCAATCAATATTCCTTATCAAATAAGCTGCCTGCCGGGGGATGCGATATCGATCATATCGTTGAGAAACAACTCAAAGGAACGAGCACACCGGGCAACCTGCAATTACTGGTTTCCAGCAAGAACCAGGAATCTGGCCGCGAGACCTACAAATACCTTAAATCCGAAACCGAACGCGTGCTTTCACCCAATCGAAAGAACGTCGTGGATTTTCAGATGCGTTTCAACGACGTACAGCTTGTTGCAGATGATTCGGATGGCAGTTACATCGTCGAAAAAACACTCCGTTCGGGTAAGGTCAAGGGATCAGACGAGGTAGCCGCAAGCGCTGGTGGAACGGCGATTCTGCTGGAAGCAGGAGGCAACCGCGAAGTCGTTTATGGCCGCAAAGGGGAGACAACCGGCATCGATATGGGGGACCGCCGACTGATCCCCGGAATGAAACTTAAAACCTATCAGCGTGCTCGCAATAGTTCGGCGAGTGGTGGGATTGACACTGTCAAAGCAATCCTTGCTTCCAAACCGCTAATCCCGGGTTCAAAAGACATCACATTGCTGGCAACAGTGACCAAGGCACCTGTTGAGAGCGATGGGTCTGCCGGTAAATCCGGTGAGAAAAAGGCCGCAGCCAGTGAGTTTCGCAAACTCCAGCTGCATCCTTCCGCCAATCAGAACCTGCCATTCCACTATCCGTACCTGAGCCCCGGGTACTTCAGGAAACTGGCAGTCGATGAAAACCAGAACCTGACTGGCGAGGGGGTAATCAAACCGTCCATTAAGTTTCTTGGTGACCTGAAGGTCCGTTTCGGCCCGGATCAACTGGACCTGGTACAGGATATTGATGTCGCAACACTCAACAAGAGTGCTTATATGCGGCGGTTGGCAGGCTATTTCAGGTTTACAGACGGTAGTCTCGCGATCGATCTTGTCAATTTCAAACCTTCCGGCAACCTCGGTTTCAGCGTTGGACCCTATAAGAAACCGATTATGACCGGCAATGTGAATGCAATGGTTGACAACGGAAATTTCGTCGCGAAGGGTACACTGGCCCCTGGAGCAGGACTGCCCGGTTCAGGGGATATCTCAGGTGCGGTCGGTTTTAGTCAAACAAGTGGCTGGTCAGGTGAAATCAAGCTTCCACCGAAGATTGAAATCCTCCCCAACGCGACGGTTACCGGCAAAGTGGGCTTCATCGAAGAAGACGGCCAGTTCCAGCCGTATGCGGACGGAGCGATGAATGCGGTCATCCTTGGCCAGAATGTTGAGTTCTCGGTAGGCTGGAGTAACCGGGCGAAAACCATGGTCTACCGTGGTGCTTTGGCGATCAAAAAGCCATTCCCAATGGTCGATCAGCTCAAACTATCAGCGGCTTACACAGGCGGCAACGCGCTGTACCTGAATGGAACAGCCAGCCTAAACTGGCGCAATATTGTCACAGGCAGCGGTAAAATCAGTTACACAATCACCAAAGATAAGCAAAAGGGTTGGTTTTACGGCGAAGTAGACATCAACTTCAAAAAAGACAAGCTTAACGGCAGCGGCAAAGCCATTTTCGGTGACGATGGTATCAAAACAATTGATGCAAGTTGCACTTACCAATTGACAGAAAAGATCAAGGCGACAGTCGGAGTGAAATACAGCCGAGCGGCCGGTAAGAAGACTGAGGATCGCTTCCTGTTCACCGGCGCTGTCAATGTATCAAATGTTAAATTGTTCGACCCATGGCCCAAGACTCCCGCGAAAAAAACTTTCTTGGACATAGGCCATACCCAGTACATCCCAATTCCGCCATTCCCGGCCATCTCGATTTCACTTAGCATGACAGGTGAATTAGGTGCTCGATACCAATTTGGCCCGGGTACAATTGGTGGAACCGTGACCATCGAGGGCTATTTCCTGTCGGAAGATCCGCGGATCAAGGCAAAACTTGATTCGGCTTTAAAACTACCAGCATTCGGTGAACTATACGGCAGGTTCGGAGTGATGATTGGCGCTGCTGTCGCACAAGGGTTAGTCGGTGCAGAAGGTGGTGTCTATCTCAAACCTTCGATCAGGATTGACCTGCTGGGTTCGGTTATTGCCGAAGCTGATTATGTACAAGACAGGGGTTTCAGCTTCAGCGGCCTGGCCAAGGTCGATGGCAGCCTGACAGGCAGTTTCGCAGTGGATGCGGCCGTATCAGTCTATTTCATGCGCGGACTCCTGGAAAAGGAATGGCTTATCCCAATCGAGAAGTGGGGACCCGTTGACCTGATTGATAAATTTACCCTCATACTTGGCAAGGTGTCCTACTCATCTGAAAAAGGCATGACATGGCCGAGCCTCAGCGATATTTCCATTTCTCCCGAGAAATACAGCCCAATGACTATGATTAAAGGAATGTTGGAAAAGCAGAAAGGAGAAAAAAAATCAGCACGCAAAATACCTGAGCATATTCAGTACAACTCACAATACGCCAAGATGCCACTCTACTGATCATGACTGCCTACTCCCGCTCACCCAATGTTCTGAAAGGCGGCTTCGTCGTAATGGATGCCGAAGGAAAACAGGTGCTGCGTGTGCATACCTTCCAGTACAACCCCGATTCGCTTTCCCGCACCCTGTCTTCGCGCGGGGCGGTGACGACGGCTGGAGATAATTTCGAAGGATTGCGACTCACGGGTCCGCCGGTCGAGACTATCGCTTTCGAAATCGAATTTGACGCAACGGATGCACTGGAGCGCCCCGATGAAAACAGCGCAACGGTCGAGCACGGTATTGCACCGGAGCTTGCAGCGCTGGAAACATTTATCACGCCGCTTGTCGACTCGATCGTCGAGTCCAACAGCCTCGCGGATCGCGGGGTGATCGAGATCTTTCCGGAGCCCGGTGAAATGCTGCTGCTGGTACTTGGGCCGGCGCGAATACTGCCGGTACGCATTACTGCTTTCAGCATAACGGAGGAAGCCTTCGACCGGCGGCTCAACCCCATCCTGGCCAAGGTTTCACTTACGTTCCAGGTACTGGGGACCGGCGATCTCGCATTTTCAGGCAAGGCTGCCGAGTTGTTCCTGGCGCACCTAAAGAGACGTGAAGGGCTGGTTGAGGAACTCGGCGGCTCTCTGCGTTCAATGGGACTGGAGACAATCTGATGTCTTATTCAATTAACAGCCGTTATTACATGACACCTTTGCGAAGCCTGACCGGACCAGACGGTGAGGAGCGGCTATTCCTCGCCAGGCGGATTATTCCACAGTCACACAGTTACGAATTTGAGCGGCACATTCAGACAGGTCAGGACAGCAGGATTGATGTTGTCGCAGCAGAGAACTATGGCGACCCATTGCTATTCTGGAGAATCTGTGATGCAAACGGGATTGCAGAACCAGCAGATTCGCTCAAACCGGATGGCAAGAAAATTGGCATTCCGCTGCCCAGGTCCGGCCAGGGAGTTGACGGTGCTTAAGGGTGTTCAGCTCAAGATCCTGATCGGTCCGGTTGCGGTCAACCCGGCACCGCGCGAGGTCATGGAAGCCTTTACCGGAGCACAGGTTACCCAGGCTTCGGGGCAACGCTCCGGCTTCCAGATGGAGTTTACCTATTCATCGAGTTCGCCGATTGCGCAAAAACTTGTACCGAGTGGATTTTTCGACCCGATGAACCGGGTAATACTGGTAGCAACGCTCAACGGTTCCGAACATGTTCTGAGCGACGGGCCAATCAAGCGGCTCGATACGGTCGCCACCAATAAACCAGGCGAAAACAAGCTGACGATCACAGGCGAGGACGTGACCGGTTACATGGATGCTATCGAGTGGACCGGCATGCCGTTTCCGGCCATGCCGCCAGTCGCAAGAGTGTTGATGATGATCGCCAAATACGCCATGTTCGGTGTGATCCCGTTGACGATCCCGCCTACCTTTTCCTCGGTCAGGATGCCTACCGATAAGTACGCACATCAGCGCGGTACGGATTACGCCTACATCACCGAGCTGGCCCGGCAGGCCGGCCACGAGTTTTACGTCACCCCTGGCCCGGTGGCGGGTACGAATACCGCTTATTGGGGTCCGCAGGTTCGCATCGGCCAGGCACAGCCCGCATTGACAATCGACATGGGCCGTCAGTCCAATGTATCAACAATGAGTTTTTCAGTTGATGGTAACGCCGCGGTGATTCCGGTTGCCCATGCAAAAATCGCCCGTGTCTCTGTCCCTATACCACTGCCAAATGTTTCATTGCTCAAACCTCCCCTGTCAGCCCGACCCGTTGTCCCGTCAAAAACCCGCTGGTTGGAGACGGAGAAATTTGATGAGGCGGAAATACTTTCACGACTTATAGGAGGGGCTGGCCAGGTTGACCCATCGACAGCCTCCGGCACAATTGACCTGTCCGCCTATGGTCAGCCACTTAAAGCCCGCAAACTGGTTGGTGTGCGCGGTGCGGGTCGAGCCAATGACGGAATCTATTATTGTCGTTCGGTGACACACCAACTGGCCCCCGGTAAATGGACCCAGAATTTCCAATTGGCTCGGGACGGCATGGTTGCACAGCAGGAGAAAATACCGGTATGAGTTCAGGACCCACTTATTATGGGAAATATCGAGCAACCGTGCTCAACAATCTCGACCCGCAGAGCCAGGGACGAATCCAGGTCCAACTGGCAGACAAGTATGGGCTGTTCCCCTCCACCTGGGCCATGCCAAGCTTCCCGTTTGCGGGCGATGCCCAGTCCGGGATGGTTGCGCTTCCGGCGATTGGTTCAATGGTCTGGATAGAGTTTGAGGCCGGTGACCTTGATTACCCGATATGGACAGGGGCTTTTTATTCCGACCCGATGGGTTTCCCG
>Ga0316201_10003022_pt1 | contig 12243 bp, 13 predicted proteins | sample CS6wburrow_MG_FD_204516 | JGI IMG/M metagenome (GOLD analysis project Ga0316201, IMG submission 204516) | Coastal sediment microbial communities from Delaware Bay, Delaware, United States - CS-6 worm burrow | ecosystem: Environmental > Aquatic > Marine > Coastal > Sediment | place: USA... | reverse complement strand
CTGGCCGCCGGACTGTTTTCCCAGAGCAGGGTTACCTTCCAGGAGATTGACAAGACCATTATATCCTGTGTTGTACCGCCCATGGTCACCATACTGGATGCCTTCGGCCGAAAGTACCTCGGCCATCCGCCCCTGTGGGTGGATGCCAAATCCTACCCGGGCATGCCGATCCTGGGCAAAAACCCCGAAGAAGTCGGCGCCGATCGCATCGTCAATGCGGTGGCAGCATACCAGCGATACAAGACCAGCCTCATCGTCATCGATTTCGGCACGGCCACAACGTTCGATGCCATCTCTGATCAGGGCGCCTATCTGGGTGGCGTCATCAGTCCTGGAATTGGCATCTCTTCGGAAGCCCTGTTTACGCATGCATCCAAGCTGCCCCGAGTAGAGTTCTTCAAAGCGCCCCGAAAAGTTGTGGGTACGGATACCATCGAAAGCATTCAGTCGGGCATCATTTTTGGGTATGCCGGACTGGTGGACGGCATTGTTCAGCGGATGGACAAGGAGATGGGGAGCAACCCCAGGGTCATCGCCACCGGCGGGTTGGCCCCGTTGATGCATCATGTCGCCAACTCCATCGAAGCGGTGGTACCCGATCTTACCTTGGAAGGACTGCGCATCATCAGCCTCGGGCTATGATGGGGCTGACCATCGACACCGCAGAACCATATCGGGAGAAGCCGGCAAAGAACGCGCCGATAAGAGTGACGTCCGCCCCATAAAAGCTGCCAGGCCAGATGGCGGCTGAATAGCCATTCAGGGTGGACGGCTCAGGTGTGCCCAAGGGTTTCCAAATAACCCAGGTATCCCATGATGCTGTTGCTCAGGAAACCACGCTCCCGCTCTTGGACAACCGGGGGCAATCCGGCATATCCGCTCAGCAGCGGATCGTTGTCCACCAGCAAATTCAAGCAGGACCGGCAGGCCTCAGCGTAATCCTGGCCGGCAGCCGGAAGATACGGCTGGATCATCTCTTTCCACCGCAGCAGCTGATCCCGGTGGGCGACCATCAATTCCATGGCATTGGTGCGCTGGCCGACATGGCCATAGCATAGGCGCCGCGGATTCGAGGCCATCAGTTGCTCGAGGCTGTGAAGAGAGGTTTCCAGAAAAAACCGTGGCGGTGTCGCGGGCCTCAGGTAAACACCCTCATCCAGCGGAAGATTGACACCGCACGCCTCGCCGGCGAAGAGCGTATCGCCGATCTGGAAGCTGTAGTGGTGGGCGGCATGCCCGGGGGTTTCAATGGCGACAACACCCTCATGATCCAGCCGGTCGGCCCCCAGCAATTGTTTCATCTCCACAGGCGCTATGGGACCGTAGGCATCGGCAATTTTTCCCAACGTTTTGAGAGACCCCTGCCATAGCTTTTCAGGATCGGCCAGGTGCGAAAGCCCTTTGGGATGGCACACCACCGGAGCGGACGGAAACTGAACTGCCAGCGCCCCTATACCGCCGGCATGGTCGATGTGAATGTGGGTCAGAAGGATCATGTCAAGGTGCGTTACACCCAGATCAGACAGGGCGGATAAAAGGTGTGGAATCGATGCTGCAGGTCCCACATCGACAATCACCACTGGATCGGCTGTATGCACCCAGGCGCCGATGAATCCCTCGAAACCGGGTATGGAAACCGGCAGGGAGATCAAGTAGAGGGTGTCGTCGTATTGTCTTATCTGCGCTGTAGCGGTCATAACATGGTGGTTCCGGCCCGGGAATGCGCGCCGGAGGGCGCCGGCGGGGCAGCTGTTTGGTTCCGCGGGCTTAGTGGGTCAGCGACTCTTTATACACCTTGTAAAAGAGGCCGAAATCAGCCATGCCCCGCTGGATAATTTTATCGAAGTCGTCGATATTGCGGATGTTCAGTACCATGTTCACACTTTTCTGGAATGCAATCATGTAGTCCATGGTCCGAAATCGACTGGTAATCAGCGTCACATAAATATTGCGCCGGGTATCCATCAGCATGCGTTCCAGGTAAATCAACAGCGGGTTGGCGTCCGGGTCCTGGGTGTCGAAGTATTCGTTGACGATGATCAGATCGTAATTGTGATAGCGCATCTTTTTGAGCGCTTCGCGACTGTTGGGCACCTCGGTGGTATGATACTCCATGATTTCCAGACTGGGGCGAATCTTCTCCCGGATCAGGGAGTCCGATTCGCAGACAAGGGCGGATTTGCCTTCTTCTTCAATGAAATCGAAAGGCTTCTCGGTTGCGTCGTACCCTTCTGCCTCGTCTTCGTCAAAAGCGAACAAATCGTCAAACGCCGCACCTGAATCGTCATCGACATCATCTTCCCCCGCCGTGATAACGATCTTTGATTTGCAGCGAGGACACTTGACGGTGGCTGATTGGCCGGGTGGCAGTTTGTCGTCCGCAACTCTGAATTTTCCCTGACAGCTCTTGCATTCAATATCCATGGATGTTACCCGCCTCTACCTTTTCTTATTATAGGCCCGATCGATCTCGAGATCCTTGATGTCCGTGGTCGCTTCGCCGCGGGCGCTTTTGACTTTGTCGATGCCGCGCCCGGCAACGGCTTTATTGGATGCATAGGCCAGCGCCGTATCCTGGGTAATCAGCCCCTGCTCATAGAGGCCGATGATATGATCGTCGAAGGTGGTCATGCCGAAGGGTTTACCGGCCTGCATCATTTCATAATAGGTCTTTCCTTCGGATTCACCCTGCAAAATGGCTTCCTTGACCCGCAGGTTCATCCGCAGCACCTCAAAAGCGGCCACGCGGCCGCCGCCGATTCTGGGCAGCAGACGCTGGCTGACCACCCAGCGAACGGTATCGGCCAGCCGGATGCGAACCTGTTTTTCCTCTTCATTGGTAAACATGCCCAAAATACGGTTGATCGCCTGGCCGGCATCGACGGTGTGGAGAGTGCTCAATACCAGGTGACCGGTTTCAGCCGCGGTGAGGCCGATCTCCACCGTTTCACGATCCCGCATTTCACCCACCAGGATGACCTTGGGTGCCTGGCGCAACGCGGCCCTCAAGCCGCTGGCAAAAGTGTCGAAATCGCGCCCCAGTTCACGCTGGTTGAAGGTGGCCTTCTTGTGGGGATGCTGATACTCGATGGGATCTTCCAAGGTGACCACGTGTGCGGCCCGCTTTTCGTTGATATCCTCCAAAATGGCCGCCAGGGAGGTCGTTTTACCGGTACCGGTGGCACCCGTGAAGATGATGATGCCGTTGAGTTCATTGGCAATATCGAAAAACGACTGGGGCAGTTTCATATCCCGAATAGTGGGCACTTTGGACTCCAGCTGCCGCAGGACAATGGAGTATTGGCCGCTCTGGGAAAAAATATTGACGCGGAAACGGGCCTTGCCCGGAAGGCTGTAGGAGAGATCGCAGGAACCGGTTTCGATGAGGGTTTCGGTCAGGCGGCGGTCGCCGTTGATCAAATTCATGGACACCATCTCGGTCTGGTAGGGCGAAAGCACTTTAATGGGCGGCTTGACATCCACCGGGAGCAGTTCGCCGGCGCTTTCAACCTGAAGCGGCCTTCCAACGGTAAAATTCAGATCGGACACTGCACTGTGGGAATCCAGCATTCTGGTAAGGATATGGTCAATTTCCTGTCTTCGCATCGGCTACCTCCAAACTTCCAGTTTAGGCCTCGGTAAAATCAAGCGGCACGCCCCTGAGCAGCGGCCGGAAGCGGCCCTTCTCGTTAGCCTTCATGTAGGCATCCTCTGCGCTGATCTTGCCTTTGTTGAACAGCTCCATGATGGCATCATCCAACAATTGCATGCCGTACTTTTTGCCGGTTTGAATCATGGAAGGAATCTGGTGGGATTTTGATTCACGGATCAGGTTGCGCACCGCAGGTGTGGCGATGAGAATCTCCAGCGCCGGAATCCGGCCCTTCTTGTCGATGCGTTTAAACAGGGTCTGTGAAATGATGGCCCGGATGCCGTCCGCCAGGGTCGATCGGATCTGTCCCTGCTCCTCGGCGGGAAAGACCTCCACGATGCGGTCTACTGTTTTGGCCGCACTGGTGGTATGCAGGGTGGAAAATACCAAGTGGCCGGTGGATGCCGCCTCGATGGCCTGGGAAATGGTTTCCAGGTCCCGCATTTCACCCACTAGAATGATATCGGGATCTTCGCGCAGGGCCCCGCGCAGCGCGGCGGAGAATGTTTTGGTGTGGATGCCGACCTCGCGCTGGTTCAGAAGGCACCCGCGGCTTGTATGGACGAATTCGATGGGATCTTCAATGGTGATGATATGATCGCTTCGGGTTCGATTGGCCTCGTCGATAATGGCTGCCAATGTGGTGGATTTGCCGCTTCCCGTGGGGCCGGTGACAATGACAAGCCCCCGCGGTAGTCCGGCCAGCTTGGACATCACCGGGGGCAGGCCCAGCTGTTCGCAATTCATGATGGTGCTGGGAATTTCACGAAATACAGCGGCCACCCCATTCTTTTGCATAAAAAAATTGGCTCTGTACCGGGCCAATCCAGGGATTTCATAACCGAAATCCACGTCTCCGGTCTCCTCAAACACTTTGATCTTGTCCGCAGCGGCGATTTCGTAGAGCATGGCCCGCAGTTCATCATTTTTCAGCACTTTGTATTTTACACGCTCCACATCGCCGTGAACGCGCAGGGCCGGCGGTTGTCCAGCCATCAGATGTAAATCCGATGCGTTTTGCTCGTGCATCAACTTAAAAAAAGCGTCAATCTTGGCCATTGGCAACTCCCTGTTGTTCTGCTTTTAGTTGGAAACGACATTCGGAAATTATCACACGGGGTGCTCTTCTTTCCAGTACCATTATCGGCCGGTCTGCTTGGAAAATTAGCTGAAAGTGCTAGGCGGTTGCTTGAGCACGGCGACCTTGTCGTCAGTTGCATCCATGGCATCCATGCTATCTTTGCCGATCTCAAGCAATTTGGAGTGGGCTTCGATAACCGAACGGATCTGGACCTCTATCTGCATGCGCTGCCGCTTCAATTCCGTAATATCTTCGTGCAGTTGGGATAATCGGTTATGGGCACGGTTGAGCACCTTCTCCGCCTTGACTTCAGCGTCTGCGATGATGACCTCGGCCGATTTGCGGGCATTGTCCTTCATCTGTTCAAGGACTTTTTGGGAATTGAGCATAGCGCGCTTGAAGGTCTCTTCACGCTCTTTGTATCCCTGGGTTTCCAACTTGAGTCGCCGGATCTCCTCTCGCAGTGTCTTGGTATCGCTCTGCGCGGAGGCAAAGACCTCGGAGACATGCTCAAGGAAACGGTCCACTTCCCGAATGTCGAAACCGCGGAAACGGACCTTGAACTGCTGTTGTTGGATATCGAGCGGTGTCAGTTTCATCGTATCACTTACCTCATGTTAAGGCTATCGCAGGAACACGGCACTGAAGCGTTCAATGCTCGGCACAAGCCAGCTATTTAAAAATATGATAATTAAAAAAATAACAATGGGCGAAAAATCCATCCCTGCATATGAAACCGGCAGGCGTTGGCGAATGGGGTAGAGGACCGGCTCGGTCACATTGTGAATAAACCGCACAATCGGATTATAGGGGTCGGGGTTGACCCAGGACAGCACCGCGCGGGCAACGATAACCCAGAGATAAATCGTCAGCACCATGCCGATGACTTTGGCAAGGGCAATAAGAAAATAACCGATGAAAAACATATGCAACAACCCTGTTCTGTTTGGCTGTCAATTTCTTCAGAAGAAAAGCAGGATCACTACCGCAACGAAAGTCTCTACTTTACGCAAAAGGATAAGGCCTTTAGCAGGAATAAGTCAAGATTTTTCGTGGGTTGCGGCGCCATAGGTAAACAGGCAGGAACCAAAAGGGACGACGCCTCCGCGACGACACCCGGGGCCGCCGCCGTGGGGCCGCAGGCAGCCGAAACGGCCCGTGCTGTCCCAAGCTGCGCCGCATAGGCGCAGCCGGTCCCACGCCGGGGCGGCAACCACTCGCCCGGTCAACCACCCCGGGCAGTTTGCTATGGGTTGATTTTTCTTGACAATTCAAGCCCATCCCTTAGACTGTCCCGTGCTGGCAGCACTACTGCGGGAAGGGTTTGAATTTGAAAGAGGAGAATGGTCATCATGCTCAGTAATAAAAAAATCGGTTTCATCGGCGCCGGCAATATGGCGGAAACGCTGATGGGTGGTCTGATCAGTTCGACGCAATCCAGGCCCGAAAGCATCATCTGCTCGGATGTACGCGAAGCACGCTTGAAAGAGTTGGCCGGGCGATATGGTGTCACCGCCACCACCGACAACCTGGAAGTTGCCGATACCTCGGAGATTATCATCTATGCCGTCAAACCTCAAATCATCGCAGAAGTACTGAAAGAGACCGCAGATCTTCTGGATATGTCCAAGCTGATCATCTCCATCGCCGCCGGTGTGCCCCTAGCGGCCATGGAAACACTGCTCCACAAGGACCTGCGGTTAATCCGATCCATGCCCAATGTATGCGTTGCCGTAAAAGAGGGCGCTTCCGCCATTGCTGCTGGAGCGCACGCCAGGAAAGAAGATATCGAAATGGCAATGACCATCTTCCAATCGGTCGGACGCTGTATCTTCCTCAAAGAGAACCACCTGTTGGATGCGGTCACTGGACTCAGCGGCAGCGGCCCGGCCTATATCTTTATGATCATCGACGCCCTTGCCGACGCCGGCGTCAAGATGGGGCTGTCCCGCCTGGATTCTCGGGAGTTGTCTGCACAGACAGTATTGGGAGCCGCTAAAATGGTATTGGAGACCAACATCCACCCCGGAGAGCTTAAAGATATGGTCACGTCCCCCGGCGGAACCGCTATCGCCGGGCTGCACACCCTGGAAAAGGGAGGGTTGCGCACCACCTTGATCAATGGAGTGGAAGCCGCCACCCTGCGGTCCAAGCAGCTCGGTGACATTATGATCGACAAATTCAATGGCAATTAGCAGCTGATTTGGAGTTGACCCTCTCCTGCTGTTATCGTCCCAGCCAAGGGGTGCCCATGCGGCTCATACCCGCTAAAAAGGCCACTATCGTCGCCTACACCATCTGCCGACTTCTGCTCGGTGCCGTCTTTGTGGCTGCCAGTTGGAGCAAGATCATGGACCCGGCGGGGTTTGCCATGATCATTGCCAACTATCAGATCGTGCCATCGGGCGCGGGGCAATTAACCGCCCTGTTTTTACCATGGCTGGAACTGGTTTGCGGCCTATGCCTATTGATCAACCGATGGGTGCAGGGAGCCGCCCATGTAGTTGCCGTTCTCATGGTGGTCTTTATGGGGGCACTGGGGTACAATATGGTGCGCGGTATGGACGTCACTTGCGGCTGTTTTACCTTGACTGACGATGCCCCGGCGAGCATGTGGATGTATATGATCCGCGACATCATCTTGCTGATAATGACCTTAGGCATCCTGTGGTATCGCCACCCGGGTCCAGAGCCCCGGATTCCCGCATCACCGAACACCGCATTACCAAAGGGGTCTCAAGGCAATGCTGACTGATGTCACCACACCAATCGCCTTTATTTATGGCATTCTCTCCTTTTTTTCTCCCTGCGTGCTGCCGCTGATCCCGTCTTATTTCTGCTTCATCACCGGAATGTCACTGGACCAGCTCACCGCCGCTTCCCATACCGCCATTCGCCGCAAGGTCATTGTGGCCACCCTGGCATTTGTACTGGGTTTTTCGGTGGTCTTTATTGCCCTGGGGGCCTCGGCCTCCTACCTGGGCAATATCATGGCCGCCCATAAAAACTGGATCCGTTTGATCGGCGGCGCCTTGATTATCATTTTTGGCCTTCATCTCAGCGGAGTGGTCCGCATTCCCTTTTTCGAATTCGAGAAACGCTTGCAAATTAACCAGAAACCCTTACATTTCTTGGGTACCATGCTCATCGGCATGGCCTTCGGTGCAGGCTGGACGCCGTGCATCGGCCCGATCTTGGGGTCACTGCTGGTTCTGGCCCAGGACAAAGAAACCGTGGGGCAGGCCACCGTCATGCTGGCGGTGTACTCGTTTGGTCTGGCCTTACCGTTTATCTGTTTATCGATAGGCATCAACTTTTTGCTGGTGTTTGTCCGCAGAACCACATCTGTATTGCGCTATGTCAACCCGGTAGCCGGTGGCCTGCTGATCATCACCGGCATTCTGCTGATGACCGATAAACTTCAAAAATTAGTCGTATTCTAAGGATATTATGAATACTCTCGTCATGCGGCAGATGGCACTGGCAGCACTCCTGACGCTGTTGGCCGTGCTGATTTCACCATCGCCGCAGGCCCATGCCGCCGGTGGCAATAAAATTAAATGGCTCTCCTACAGCGACGCCCAGAAGCAGAAGAGCGACACCGACAGGAAATTCTTTATCTATTTCCATGCCGACTGGTGCGCCTATTGCCACCAACTGGACCGCAACACTTTCTCCGATGCCGAGGTTGCAGACTATATCAACGCCAACTACACACCGGTCCTCATCGATACCGACAAAGAGAAAAAACTTGCGACACGGTTCGGCGTCCAAGGCCTGCCGGATCTTCGTTTCCTGGATCGTGACGGCAAGGGCATTGCTCGCTGGCCAGGGTTTATCGAGAGCGCCCCATTGCTCAATCTGCTGCGCTTCATCCACACGGACAGCTACGAAACCATGAATTTCAGGGAATTCGTCAAGCAGCAGGGAAAAAAATGAGCCCGCTAGGTATCGGGATCTTTATGCTGATAGTGCCGGCGCATCAGACGGAAAGCGACGGAACAGCCCACGACGGTACAGAGGATAAACAGGGTCCACGGTACCCAAAGGTAGCGGCGGTACCCCTGGTCTTCAAATGCCACGGCAATACCGGCCACACTGAACAGGATGATCACCACCATGGCTGCCAGCAGCCCCCAGCACATCGGAGGGCTGTCGTACCACGGCGTGATGATTCTACGAAACAGCGGATTGGGATCTAGACGCATGCCATCACCCTTTTCATCTGCACTGCGAAAGATGCTATCATGTTGCCAAAGGCAAAATCAAGCGACGGGCGCCAGCCAGAGGCCCCTGCTGGCGTACTGGCTGCTCTGGCTCTTCGTCGCCGGGGGGTGCGGGATGAAACCCGTTCAACTTGACGTCCAGGGGATCGATGACCCCCTGCCGGTGGAGGCCATTCTGGATACAGCCGCCGGCACGATCATTTCCTTCGATCAGCTGATGGACCAACTTGTTCCCGCGCGGGTCATTTACGTTGGAGAACGCCACGACTCCGTCGCCCATCACCAGATCCAGCTGCGCATCATCAAGGGCCTGATCCAGCGCGGTCTGCCGGTGCGTGTCGGTATGGAGATGTTCGACCACACCTATCAACCCCGTTTGAACCAGTGGAGCAAGGGAGAACTGACCTATGAAGCGTTTCTGAAGCAGACCCACTGGTATGCCAACTGGAGGTTCAGCGACACCCTGTACAAGGACATCCTTCTGTATATCAGGGACAATCGCCTCGCCCTGTACGGCCTCAATGTCCCGTTTCACCTGCCTCGCAAAATCGCCATCGGGGGGCTGGACAGCCTCACCCCAGTAGAACGCGCTCTGCTGCCCGAGCAGATCGATACCAGCAATGCCGATCATCGCGCCTATGTAGAAGAAATTTTCAAAATGCACACTGCCAGGGGCCGTGATGATTTTGACAGCTTCTACGCCGCCCAGTGCGTCTGGGAGGATGGCATGGCCAGCGCCATAGCTAAAAACCTGGGCAGTCAAACCATGGTCGTACTGGTTGGAAACGGCCATATCATGAAACATTTCGGAATTCCGGACCGCGCGTATAAACAAACGGGCGCCTCGTTCCGGACCGTCTATCTGGCCGCACCCGGCAGAACGGTTTCCCGGCAAGATGGTGATTTTATCTGGGTCACACCCCCGGCCCCAGCCGGACACCCCCGGCGCTGACGGCGCCACTGCCGAAAAGCCCCAACATTGCCGTCACCACAGGCAGGCTGACGTATCCGGTTGCCGGCGGTCCCTGCAGTTTAACGCACCCCTGTTGACTTAAAGTTGCCCGAAAGATACCGATACTTTCGATGACTTCACAGCTGCCCCGTCCGCAGGAGACGACACCGGCGTCCCGGATCAACATTCAACAACCATGTTCGATTCCGTTGCGACCACACAGGGTTACAGGAGACTGCGGATCACTGTGTCAGCCAACATCGCTCTGATGGCAAACCAGAAAGCGGACACCCTGATTAATGCCCAATAGCTCGACAGGCCGGGTATCGGCATTAATTTCGAAGACATTCAATTGAGTCAGCTTGATGAGCTCGTCGAAAAACACAACCTGACATACAGCCGTCCGTACACCCGGCCATCAACGCGACAGTTCAATCGCACCACCGGATCCCGCCTCAAGCGCCCTGTTGGATGCCTGCAGCAGGGACGCCTTGCCGGCGAGCCGCTTGTCCAAGACGCCGCGAATATCATCAAGGGTGCAAAACAGCTCCGGACACGCTGCCCTGCCCCCTGCAGCACAAGCCAGAAGGAATCCCAGCACAATAAGATTCGATGCCCTGGTATTGCCGATCTCCCTGGAGAGACGATCGGCATCACAACAGTAGATGCTGAAACGATTCTGAACATCGATGGCCTCGGCGCTGTTCACCGCAGCCCATGCCCCCGGCCTGAGGTAATCGCCATGCTGGGCGATACTTTCTGCTTTCAGGGCGACCAGTCCATCGGCTTCACCGGGTATGATGAGGGGGCTGGTGAAGCTCCCAACCTTGAGGTGCGAAATCACTGTTCCCCCGCGCTGTGCCATGCCGTGGGTTTCGGATGTAAAGACCGACAGGCCTTTGCCGATGGCCGCCTCCGCCAGAAGACGGGTGATGAACAAAACCCCCTGCCCGCCTACTCCGCTGATGAGAATCTGGTACTGCTTGTGGTCTCTATTCAAAGTAAAACTCCTTCATCGAGCCGGATCCCGAATCTAAAGATCCGTTATTTCCTGACAATGGCGCCTTTGGGACAAATATCCAGACACACCCCACACCCATTGCAGACCAGTTGGTCCACTTCCGTGTGCCCGTCGTCATCCACGGCGACCAGGGCAGGGCACTCGAAATGCTGCTGGCAAAAACCGCAGCCGTCGCACGCTTCGTCAACCATCACTTCAATAGGGTCAGCGGCCTTGCCCTGCCGGGCCAGGTCAATGATGCAAGGATGGCGCGCAATCACCACGGCCGGCCCCTGGCTGCGGCTATGGGCCACGGCCGCTTTAACCAATGCGATGAACGCACCGGTATCATAGGGGTCGCCCACTTCGAGGAAACCGATACCGCACCCTTTGACCAGGGCCTCGAGATCCACCTGGACTAGCTCGTCTCCGGTTGCGCTGATCCCGGTGGCCGGGGTCGGCTGGCTTCCGGTCATGGCAGTCGTGCGGTTGTCCAGTATGACCAGGACAAACCGCACATTCTGGTTGACGGCATCGACGAGGGCCGGCACCCCGGCATGGAAGAAGGTCGAATCGCCGATGGTGGCGACAATATCGGGACGCTTCTCCTCCTGCTTGTAGACATGATAAAATCCTGCCGCCTGGCTGATGGCTGCCCCCATGCAGAGCACCGTATCCACCGCTTTCAAGTTGAGCCCGAGGGTATAGCAGCCGATATCGCTGGTGTAGATGCCCCGTGGCGCCGCCTTCTTGATGGCATAAAAACTGGCCCTGTGGGGACAACCAGCGCATAGGGTGGGGCGGCGTCCGGGGGGCGGATGCAGCTGTGGAATGGTTGACGCCACACCGGCAAAATCGGCTACCAATGCTTCAATCCGTTCAGGCAACAGTTCACCGACCCGGGGGACCGCAGCGTTCAACTTCCCTTTGACCCGGTTGCGGTCAGCCAGCTGCATTTCAATAATGGCGGTGGTCTCTTCAACCACCAGAACTTCCGCATAAGCCGTCTGCAGATGGTTGATGAATGCGGTATGCAGGGGATACGGCTGCAGCACCTGGTACAACGGCAGCGCATGCCAGAGACCGAGACGTTTGAGCACCTCGGCGGTATAGGCCGAGGCCACACCACTGGAAACGATGGCGCGGGGTCCCGATGCCCCTTGGTTGAGCAGCAGGGGGGCTGTCGTTTCCCATGCAGAGATCTGCCCCAGCTTCGCCTCGAGCTCCAAGTGAAGTTGATAGCGAAACTTGGGCGTGGCGGCCCATCGGGAAGGATCCTTTTTAAAATCAGGCTTCCCGGCAGGGGCGCTGACGGGACCAGGCACAACGTCC
>Ga0316201_10003020_pt1 | contig 12245 bp, 7 predicted proteins | sample CS6wburrow_MG_FD_204516 | JGI IMG/M metagenome (GOLD analysis project Ga0316201, IMG submission 204516) | Coastal sediment microbial communities from Delaware Bay, Delaware, United States - CS-6 worm burrow | ecosystem: Environmental > Aquatic > Marine > Coastal > Sediment | place: USA: Delaware... | reverse complement strand
CTAGGAATCCGCAAGCCTGCTCTTTCGATAGTCTGTCGGCGTTTTCTTGTAATGAGCCCGAAAGGCGGTATTGAACGAAGAGATCGACCGAAATCCGACATCCAATGCGATTGTAAGCACGGGGGCTCGCGGCTCGTTAACGAGCCGACGCGCGGCTTCTTCGACACGATACCGGTTGATGAACTGATTGAAGTTCTGGTGACCGAGGCTTCGGTTAATCGTACGGCGCAGCTGATACTCCGGCACCTTCAGGGTTGCTGCCAGGTCGGCGATACGCAGATCATGGTTGGTATAGGCGAAATCTTCGCTCATCAGTTTATTGAGCGCGTCAATCAGCGAGCTATCTTCCGACGACACCGACGCCAAAGCACGTGACTCCCGCAGAACAAACGAGGGATTGAGCCGCAGGAAAGCCAGATTAAGCATCAGCGTCGCGAAGAAAATTGCCGCCATTCCGAGTAACTCAATCAATGCCGGAACATTCCATCCCGTAACCAGCTCGGTTGCTACGACGGCTGCAACGATGACACCGATACTGGCGGCAAACACGCGCCGCAGCTTTAAACGACTCTCTACAACATCGTTTTCTCGCCCCCTCCAAACAATGAACATCGCGCCGATCGCAAATCCCAGTTTTGTCAGCTGAACAGGGACGAGCAAGTAGATATTCACAGCCACGTTCGTTGCACCCCTCTCGAGCCCAACCCACAACGCCACGACAAGGTAGAGCGCCGCAATCAACCAAACGAATAATGGCGGCTCTCGGTCATCCTCGAACAAATCCCATGTGAAGAAGAACAACAAAGGCGGAACAGCATCGGCCGGCAGGGCAAGCCATGGCCCAACTTCCAGGTTGATGTGGCCGAAAACAGGCGATGAAACCAGGTACGAAACGACGCCCAGCATAACTGCAATACCGAGCAAGCGTGTTCGATAAGGATTTGAAGAAAATAGGAGCGCGGTCGCCGCGAGCAATACCTGGGATGTAGCCAGTATCCGCAGCACCAGGATGGCAGTAGTCATTGTTGTCATGCGACTAGACTACACCTGGCTAAATACGGACGCATCGACAGGCCTGAGAAGATGTCGCCGAATGGCCGGCCCGCAGGTACCTAAGAGAATGGTGACCAGGGGCGGAGCGGTCCGCGAAGCGGGCCACGATATCGTAGGCGCCCGAAGGACGACAATCGACCAAGCCGATTCGAGTCAACCAAACCGAGCATGGAAAGCCGCAATTGCGATCGATTGGCACTAAGTTTTTCCGTGCTGGACACGCGGATTTTCAGTCGGTCGAATGATTAGACAGCCTTCTTACAATCAATGGCCTACAACTGACAGGCTGGCAATACAGACCGTAAACCAAATGAAATACATGCCTGATCTGACTACTCGTGGCACAAAATTGGCACACTCCAGCACGGCGTCGGATTGGGCTTTTCAGGGTCATTTCTGGCTCTCCAAGCGCACTCGAACCATTCAGTCGCACCAAACGATCGTTCCGCCGTCCTGACGGATTAGTTCGTCATAGCGGGCCTCGAGCTTGTCGCGTTTGATCTTCATCGTCGGCGTCAGCAGGCCATTTTCGATCGTCCAGGGTTCCTCAACAACGTAAATCGTCGACAGTCTCTCGTGCGATTCCAGCATGTCGTTAACCTCGCGAAGGGTCGTCTCGAAGCTGCTGTTGTTGGCTTCACGCGACGCTTCCCTGGCCGCAGCCGACGGCACGACCACGGCAACCGGCGCACGCAGCCCGGCGCCCATGACGCAAACCTGTTCGATCAGGGGGTTGCCGGCCAGCTTGCCCTCAATCGGAACGGGCGCCACGTACTTGCCCTTTCCCGACTTGAACATGTCTTTAACGCGCCCGGTTATACGGAATGCCTGTACGTCTTCCTGCCACTCACCCTTGTCGCCAGTGTGAAAGAAGCCGTCGGCGGTAAATACCTCGGCCGTCAGCTCCGGCTGTTTATAGTATTCGGTAAACAGGCCAGGACAGCGAATGAGGACTTCGCCCTCGTCGCCAAGCTTCATCTCGGTACCCGGCAGCGGCACGCCGATCGTACCGATGCATTCATTCCTGAACGGCAGGTTCGTGCATGACAGCCCGGTGGTCTCGGTCATGCCCCAGCCTTCGCTGATGTGCACGCCGATGCTCTCGTACCAGCGCAGTGTCAGGGGAGATATCGGAGCTGTGCCCGAGCCGACCAGGCGGCAGCTGTCGAGGCCAAGCCCCTTTCGCACCTTGTGCGCTACCCGTTTGCCGATCACCGGTATCTTTAGCAACAGGTCGAGTCTGTTCGGCGGAATCTTCTTGTGCACGCCGGTTTGAAACTGGACCCAGAGCCGTGGCACCGAGATAAAAAGCGTCGGCTCCGACCGCAGAAGGTCGGCCAGAAACGTCTCCAACCTGTCGACAAAGAAGAGCTGATAACCGCAATAAATCGCCGGCCCGACGATGACCGTTCGCTCCGTGACGTGTGCAAGTGGCAGATACGAGAGGGCGCGATCTTCCGGCGCGACGCCCATCATTTCTGCCCCGGTCCTGCTCGCATACTCGTAAGCGCCATAGCTGGTGACGACGCCTTTGGGCCGCCCAGTGCTTCCCGACGTGTACAGGATCGTCATCACTTCATCGCTGGTGGGATGATGCAGCGAACCGATTGGCTCGCTGCCATCGATCATTGCCTGCCAGTCGTGCTGGCAATCCACGCCGGGATAACGCAGCCCGATCGTCGCGATCTCCGGCGACAATGCCCGTCGCACCGCATCCAAATCATCGAGCCGACCAACAACGACGGCGCGCGCGCCACTGTGTTCCAGCACGTAGCTGATCGTGTCGGCACCGGCGGTTGGATAGATCGGCACAGATACCAGGCCCGCCATCGAAATGGCGGCATCCACGATCACCCACTCGGCGCAATTCTTGGACAGGATGGCGACCCTGTCGCCGGGTGTAAGCCCGAGCTTCAGCAATGCCGATGCAAACCGCGCAGCGTCGTCGTATGCCTGCCGAAAGGTCCATTCACGAACGCCGCCCTCGAAGGGCTGCGTCAGGAACGTGCGCTCCGGGGTCTTTTCCGCCCACTCCGCGAGGGCGTCAGGTGCAGTCTTGGTATCAGTCATCTGTTGTCAAATTATACGATTCTTGCTGCAGCAAAACAGGAGTCGAACCGAGATTTTCTGAAAACCTCGGTTCGACTCCTGCTATTCCGAAAAGGCGGAGGAACGTCGCGAGCAGCGGTTGCGAGCCAAAGCGGATCGTCGACGATGATCGTGTTAGTGTCGACAAGCTGAAGTACTTTCCCCGATAATGCCGGTGCCTTCACCGAGAATTCCATGTTTCACGTTGTCGATACCACTATCTTCGATCGTCCACTGCTGGACGATCTCTGCGAACTAACCACCCTGGTGCGCACTGTCGCGAAGTCACCTGAGGGGGCTCGCCAGCTACAACAGCTTGCATCGACGAAGCGCGCGATGCTGTATTTCACGCAGCCATCTACGCGCACTTTCCTGTCAATGAACAACGCCTGCCACGTCCTCGGCATCCGCACCAGCGAAATCCGCAACGCGTCGGTGTCATCAGAAGTCAAAGGCGAAACCTTCGAGGACAGCATCCGCACGTTCAGTTCGTATGTAGACCTGATCGTCATGCGCACGCCGGACTCGGGCTATGCCGCGCGCGCCGCAGCACTCATGGGTTCCATTCCGCGCCCGGTGCCGATAGTCAACGCCGGCAGCGGCAAGGATCAGCATCCGACCCAGGCGTTGCTCGACATCTATACGCTGGAGCGCAGCTTCGAGGACTCGGGCGGCATCGACGGCAAAATCATCGGCATGATGGGTGACCTGAAACGCGGGCGCACGGTACGGTCTCTCTCGCGCCTGATGCGTCATTACGAGGGAGTAAGGGTGGTCTTCATTGCGCCGGACAAGTTCGAGATGGAGCCGGATATCAAAGCGTTCATGGCCGAGCACGGCATCCCTTTCGTGGAGACCGGCCGCCTGCACGAGACCCTGCCCACGCTGGATGCCATCTACGTCACACGTATACAGTTCGAGCACGACGTCGACAATGAATCTTCAGGGGTAAACCTCGCACCGTTTACGATCGGTACGCACGAACTCGGCCTGCTCAAGAAAACCGCGGTCATCATGCACCCACTTCCGCGCGGGCCGGAAATCGCAGTCGCGGTGGATCAGGATCCGCGTGCCATGTATTGGCGCCAGGAGCGAAACGGCATGTGGATGCGGGTAGCCCTGATCGCGAAAATATTCGACCTGGACCAGGAGATCCGGGAGCTGGCATCCCACATTAGCTGAGCCGCCACGGGCACCAAACGAGCACCGCCAACAACGACACGTGGAACAGCGACATCGGGGGTGCACCCTGAAGGGCATATACCCGTAGCGTGAGGATCGGCCGAAGCCGAGGTAGCGTATGAAGAATGGGGACCGTCCCTTAGGGACTGTCCCCAGTATTTCTACCGCCCGTTGCCAAATACGCTTCACTGTGCATAACGGCGCAGTGAGAATTAGACCTGCTGAACACAGAGCTGCGCCGCGGCGAGGTCCTGTAGCGCAGAACCAACGGACTTGAAAAGCGTGATTTCATTCGAATCGTTTCGGAGGCTCACGTCCCGGGACGACATGTGATACATGTCGCCGGCGACCTCGTCGAATGAAAATACCCCAGCCTGAACTGCCTGGATCAGGTCGCCAGCCTCGTCTTTCGCACCTTCCACCGTGTCGACGAAAACCTGGTCGGCCTTCCCGATGAGTTCGGCGTCGGCCTCACACATCGTCGGCTTGTAAGCGCCGACCAGATCGACATGCGTCCCAAGATCGACCCAATCTCCTAGTAATAACGGTTGTTCAGACGGCGTTGCGGAACTGATGATGTCCGCGCCCGACGCGCCTGTTACGACGTCGGGCACGCAAACGCAGCTGATGCCGGTTTCCCGGCTGGCCTCGGCGGCGGCGTCCTCTGCATGCGTCGCGTCTCGGCCCCAGATGCGCACCTCTTCGATGGGCCGCACCGAACAGTGCGCCGCAATCAGTTGTCGAGCCACTCGTCCAGTACCAATCATCAATAGCGTTTTCGAATCCGGTCGTGACAGATACCGCGATGCCAGCGCCGACGCCGCAGCTGTACGCCTTGCCGTCAGCACACCGGCATCCAGTATTGCGAGCGGGATGCCGGTCGCACCTGAAAACAGGACGTATGCACCGTGCAACGTTGGATGTCCAAGGGCAGCGTTTGAGGGTGCGATCGTGGCCAGCTTGATGCCGAAGTCGCCATTCTGATTCCAGGCGGGCATCAGTAATAAAGTGATGTCTTCGCGATCGTTGCCCGGAATCGAGTGGTGGTGCCGGACCGGAGACACGCCGCCCTGGCGAAAGGCATCACGGATCGCGTCGATCAGGGCCGGCCACGGCGTTAATGCCGTTATCTGCTCGCCGTCGACAATCGTCAGTTCCATCACTCGGCCGATCGGTGTTTAGCTTCAGTCAGCATAGACGGCCACTGCCTCACCGAGCACGTCCATATCCGGCTCGATGCCGAGGCCCGGCTCGTCTGATGCACGCATCTGACCTGCGACGCGCTGCGGCGCGCCCGTCGCGTTACGAACCGTGACGTAGCTATTGAAGTCGGTCGCCGAGAACCGCAAGGATTCCGGTGTCGAGTGGGCAAGGTGAGCAATCGCCGCGGTGATGATATCGCCGCCCCAACTGTCCTCGATGGTCATGGGCAGATTGAAGCTCACACAAAGGTCGCGAATCTGGCGCGCCTTGGTCAAGCCGCCGACCTTGGAGATTTTCAGATTGATAACGTCCATCGCACCGTCACTGTGGCCACGCATCAGTGCTTCGATGTCCGTAATGTTCTCGTCGAGGATGAATGGTAGGGACGTGCGTCGCCTGACCGTCAGGCAATGCTCGTACGAGCGGCACGGCTGTTCGATGTAAACGTCCCGATCGCGCACAGCGTTGACGACCCGGATCGCGTCGTCGACGCGCCAGCCCGTGTTCGCATCGGCAACAAGTATTTCCCCGGCTGTCAGTACCTCAGCCGCCGCGTGAATGCGTTCAATATCGTCTGCAGGGCGACCGCCGACTTTCAGTTGAAACTTGGTGTAGCCGTCCGCACGATGCTCCGCAACGTTCTGGGCCATCTCGTCGGCCGGTCGCTGACTGATAGCGCGATAAAGTGCAACACTTTCGCCGAACTTGCCGCCAAACAAATCGCAAACCGATTTTCCGCAGACCTTGCCGAGTAAGTCCCAACACGCCATGTCGATTGCCGACTTGACGTACGGGTGCCCTAGCAGCGCCCGGTCCATGAGTTGGTTGATCGGGCCGATCTCGGTCGGGTCTTGTCCAATAAGGCTGGCAGACAGTTCACCGATCCCGGCGCGCGCGCCCGGCCCGAAGGCCGGCAGGTAAAAAGGTCCGAGTGGACAGACCTCGCCGAATCCGGACCGGCCGTCGTCGGTGAGCAGCTCGACGACGGTGCTGTCGAACACTTCGACGTACTTGCCCTCGGACCACGAATACCGGCCCTCGACGAGCGGCAGGTCCACCTGGTACACGCGGATGGCAGATATCTTCACGCTGTTGTCCTTTTCTTTTTATTCATAGCATGAAACGACCTCGACTGCCGATCAATGAAACGACAGGCGTGTGGCAATCCAGTGTCGCATACGGGATAGCCCCGAACCAATCAACCGCCGACATGCGGATCTTCAGAACATTAAATACTGGGGACAGTCCCTAAGGGACTGTCCCCAGTATTTCTGGCGTCCGTTGCCCAATTTGCAGCACAATGCAGGACGATGCAGCACCAGTTCACGCAAATATCACGCGTGGTTCATCGTCTCATTTGTTGAATTGCCGACAAATGTATGACCTGCCCCCTATTACGACTCCAGCACTAAAGTGAGAGATAGGGGGCAGGTCACCGCCATAGCATATTGCCAAGGCACACCACTTCGTAATGAGATTGAAGGGCGTGGCGCCGATCTTCTTGATCATGTCACTGAACGTGCTGCGACAGTGATTTCTGATCGCTTCGGGACCGGCGATGTTTCGGCTAAGATGCGCGGCCATGTAATTACAGCGCTGCGCTGAAGAGGGTTTCTTCGCGGCAGGAACTCAGTCTATCGTGCTTAATGCAAAGGGCTACTTCTAGCGCTTGGGCCTTTTTGTTCGACGTTGCATTGTGCGCTCGCGCCCTTTGCGCTGCCGAACTACGTGTGCGACGCCACTTAGCAGCAGCCAGCCCGCAAATGCATCCCGCATTTCAGGTGACCCGGTGACCTTTATTCGGCCGGATTTCACCTCCTGTTCCAACGAACGAAACCCTCGCCACGAATCTATGAAGCGATGCAGGTCGGACGCCACGCAAACATCCGGTTCGTAACCTGGATGTTTTAGACACACATCGACCTTGCTCTCATTGACGACGATCCAGTAGAAGCGATCGATTTGACGCACGTCCGTGAATTCAAATTGAATCGTTGTTCTGCCGGATGGCATTGCCTCGAGGTTCATTCGCAAATGCACACTCCAGATTAGATGCCGTGGATCGAGGTCCTCCACTTCAAGATCGCGCGCCCAGCGCTGCCCCCACTGGGCCATACTCTTGATTATCGGCACGAAGTCTTCGCCTGAATCAGTGAGTTCATATTCGATCGCGCCACCGTTAACGCTCTTTTGCTTGCTGATGACTTGCGACGCCTCCAAAGATCGCAGGCGCTGCGTGAGCGTTGACGCCGAGATTCGCGGCAATGCGCGCTGCAACTCATTGAAACGACGGCTGCCATCGCACAAAGCGAATATAATGAGGTTCGTCCATCGCTCGCCAAGGATCTCGGTTGCGAGGGATAAAGGGCAATACTGTCCGTACATACTTTTCATGAATCGATACTCGTACGAACCTCATTGAGGTTCAACTTTGAAAATACTAGTGGAATTTGATCTCGTTCGATACGAGACTCGCTGAAACCTAATTGAAGGGGCTAGTCATGCTTAGACGTACATTCTGCAATGCAACGCTTGCAGCCGCCGTGGCCGCTACCTTACCCGGTTGTGGTTCAGAGTCGAAGACTGACCTTGGGACTTTAATTTCCGCTGTTTCGAGTACCGGCGAAGAGCTTTCAATTGAGTCTGCCGCGATATCCGAATTGGCCGGGAGTCTTGAGGGGCGTGTTTTCTTGCAGGCGGATAAGGGCTACGCCGCTGCCAAGAATGTGTGGAACGGCATGTTCGATAGCAAGCAGCCTGCAATGGTCGTTCAATGTATGTCGACAGATGATATCGTTAACGCCGTTAATTTTGGCCGCGAGCGAAATCTGCTTCTGTCCGTCAAATGCGGTGGTCACAGCCTGCCGGGTAAGTCCACCTCGGATGGCGGTATGATGATCGACCTGTCGCAGATGCACTCGGTTGACGTAAACCCCAAAGCAATGAGCATGCGCGCGGATGGCGGCTCGTTGCTTGGCCATCTGGACGTCGCATCAACTGCCCACAACTTGATGACCACAACAGGTATCGTGTCGCACACTGGAACAGGTGGATTCACCCTGGGTGGTGGTGTTGGCCGTACCGATCGCAAGATGGGTTTGGCGATCGACAACCTGCTTGAGGCGACCGTAGTAACTCCGAGTGGGGATATTGTTCGCGCCAGTAGCGAAGAAAACAGCGATTTGTTTTGGGGCCTACGCGGCGGCGGCGGCAATTTCGGCATTGCAACCGAGTTTGTATACCGACTGCACCCATTCAATCCGATGGTGTACGGCGGCAACGTGGTTTACACGGTCGACAAGGATTTCCTGGAGTTCTATGCAGAGTTGCACGAAACCTTACCCGTTGAAGCGAACATTGAGCCACAGTTGGCGCCAGGTGCAGGCGAAAACGGTGAAACGCTGGCAGTCGTCGGCGTCGTCTGGTGTGGCGATCATGCAGCGGGTGAAAAGGCGCTTGCGCCGATGCTGGCGTTTCCCGGTCTCATACGCGGCGAATTGGCGCCTTTTGCCTATCACGACATTCAGACCGGCGCCGACGGATATCTGGGTCACGGTAAGCAGTACTACTTAAAGTCGGGCTTCCTCAACGAACTCACGCCGGGTGCGATCGATGTCATCGTCGAATTCGCGAACCGTGGTGAGGTCGCTTCTTGGTTTCAGCACATGGGCGGCGCAACAGCTACGATCGCTCCCGACGCGACCGCTTTCACACATCGCGGAGCCGCGTTTAACTTCGGCGTCATGTATGCCGGCGACGATCCAGCTCAGAACGACGAAAAAATCGCGGCCGTTCGTGAATACTACAAGGAGATGGAGCCGCACATCGCGGGGTACTACAACAATCTTAATGACGAGTCTGAACAAAAAACCTGGGGCAACTACGGGCCAAACTACCCGCGGCTTGTAGAACTTAAAGACAAATACGACCCGAATAATCTGTTCAGGCTGAACGCGAATATCAAACCGAGCCAAGGTGATAGTTGATGGTCAGCATCCGCGTGTCGCGATCTGAGTGGCTGCTTCTGGTAGCAGACGGTCGACTTTCTCCAAAGCGGACGTTCGAACGACAGCGAAAAAAGGCTAGCTATTACGTCTCAAAACGATGAGGCCAAAGCTCCTGCTTGGCAATTGGCTACGAGGCCGCAGCACCATAGTCGGTGAGGTTCACGCTAGGGTCTTTTAAGAGAATCTTGGAGACGACCTAAGCCGTTGAAAAGAATGGTGGCCAGGGGCGGACCGATTCGCGCGCCGCGAGCTCAGCTGAAGGCTGAGCGAGGAAGTGCCCTTGGGGTGAAGCGAATCAGGGCAGCGCAGCTGCCCGAGCACCGCGAGGGTAGGGATCGATATGAAATCGATCCGAGTCCATCGAACCGCAGTGGATTTTCACGATGGCCAAACAAGAATGGGGACAGTCCCAAAGGGACAGTCCCCTGTTCGATTAGTGGCCAGGGGTAGAATGAATCGCCGGCTTTGCCAGCTCGCACTCTGTGTGCGTCTGTCGGCGCTGCGCGCCTCGGGTGAACCGGCACGCCGATTTTCAGTCGGTATATTTCTATGCCGCACTTCCAAAGAACAAAGCGTTACAACGCAACAGCCAAACCCGCTGCTTGTAAGCGGCTGATAACTGCGCCTTCTTTTTAGCCGTGCGGCACAAAATTGGCGCAATTGATATCGCGGACGAAAAAGGATGGATCGTGACGACTGATGCAAATACGAAGCGTCAGGAATGCTCACGTCACAATGTACGGCTTCGCGGGACTCAGTCACGCTGACCTCACGCATGGACTCGAGCCCAAACGCAGTGCATGCGGGATGATTGAGCAATGGAAGATTTGCCAACCCTTCCCGGCCTGGATTGGCGTCGGCCGTTCTACATCGACCCGGTAAGATTCAGGAAGAAACCCTGGTGGTCATAACTGAGATCGGTCAGGTCTGACGAGAAATCCGTGAAGTTGTAGCCCAGACCAAGCTTCAGGTGGTCGCCGAAGTACCGTGACACGGTTGCCAGCGCACCACTGCGGCCCTCATTGAGGTCGGGCATGTCGAGCAGTCGACCCTCGAGCAGGAACTCCCAGTCCTTGCGGAAACGATAATCGCCACGCACCACGTAGAGGTTCGCGTTGTTATCGAAAAATTCGGGATTCTCACGGTCCAGGCTTACCTGGCCAAGGCGATAGGCATACTTGCCGCCGATAGAGAAGCGCTCGGAAATATCGTAAGTAACGTCGGCGGAAGCGATGTGACTCTTTTGCACGAACTCGGCCGCGACATTTTGCAGCGTAACCTGGCCGGTCGTGGGTACATTGTAGAAGTAGGTGTACTTGACCAGCGTATTGAGCCGATCGTTCATGATGGGACGGTACGCGTATCCGAGCACCGCCTCGGAGAAGCCGCCGTCGTAGAACGTTCCCAGCGAGCTTTCACTCTCTGAGTGATTGAGCTTGCCGAGCAAGCGCGAGCCCGGGTCCATTTGATACTTGAAGCTGTTACGCAGCAGCCACGTCTTGCGCTCGGTCCTGCCCAGATCGAATTGCTCGACGTCATCCATTCGGTATTCGACGCCGCTCGAGAACGTCAACTTCTCAAAGCCAACACCAACCTGGACGCCGGCCGCCACGCGCTCGGTTTCGGCGCCGGTCTGCGTATCCTGCAGCGTGCCAATATCGGTATTAATGCCAATATTCCATTTCTCGGTCGGCGCAAAGCTGATTCCGGTTCCATGCGTGAGGCCCGTCATCGTATCGTTCTGCTGGTAGCGCTCTTCCAGGAACACGCTGGTGCTGTCCGCAATACGTGATTTGACGCCGGCGACAAGGTTACCCTCGCTGCCGCGACCGCTACGCAGGCCGTTGTCCGTGCGCTCGTTCTCCAGCGCATAGTTGAGATACAGACTGGTGCGATCGGAGTGCAGATAATTGGTCCCGACACGACCGCCCGCGCCGAGATCACCGTCTGATACTTCGGCGTCGACACGGAGGCGTTCGGACAGGCGATATGCGCCGCCTATGCCGGCTCTCGCGTTTTCTTCGCGATCGCCCGTGACCGACATCGTGTCTTGCATGAACCCGTAGACGTTCCATGTCGATTTGGAGTCGTAGCCGACTTGCAGGATCGCGTCCTCGCGATCGCCCTGCTCCTGAGTGAGCGCGACGATCGTCGAACGATCGACGCGACTGTCAGTACGGTAGCCCGCCTTGACGTCCCAGTGATAGGAGAGCTGGTAACTCAGGTTCACTTCCTGGACTTCGGTTTCGATACCCTGCTCCTGCGTCCGCGTATCGATTTTTGTACTCACCGCAAATTTCTCCGCGATCGGCATACTGAACGTGCCGCCCCAATTTCTGGCGTCAGCCAATGCTGTAAGCCCTGGCGCCGAGTAACCTGCCTCGACATCCTGCAAGTAGAAGGTCAGCTGGCTATTGCCGAAATTCAGCAGCTCGTTGGAAGACAGGCTGATGTCGGCACGATAGGCATCCGCCTCCGCATTGACGAAGGACGTCGCGTCGTAGCTGTTGAACTCGAAACCACCGTCGCTCGACAGCAGCGGCAGGGAGACGAGCCCTTCGCTACTGGCCTGCTGGATCTTGAGCCAGGATTCCGCGGCGTACCGGAACGTGAGGTCGGCAGCGTTGAGGCCGTTGTCGACGTCGTCCTGCTCATTAACGTTGGACGTCACTCCGAGTTTGACGTAGTCGCCGAACCAGTAATGCGCCTGGC
>Ga0316201_10003019_pt1 | contig 12247 bp, 19 predicted proteins | sample CS6wburrow_MG_FD_204516 | JGI IMG/M metagenome (GOLD analysis project Ga0316201, IMG submission 204516) | Coastal sediment microbial communities from Delaware Bay, Delaware, United States - CS-6 worm burrow | ecosystem: Environmental > Aquatic > Marine > Coastal > Sediment | place: USA... | reverse complement strand
GTGACGCAGCGGTCGGGGACGCGAGTAACATTGTCACAACACCGACCCCGGAATGCGGTAAATTCTCAGTTACTAACGCCAGGTGGGCCATGCCGGAAGTCCGGTAACCCACGGCCGGTCCGCAAGCCGGGTTGGCAAGGCACGCGAACGGGGAGATTCAAGTGTCGAGAAGTACGGTCATCCTGATTGCGCTGGCAAGCCTGCTTTTACTTACATGGGCCACCCTGGTCCTGCGCGCTGAATCGATTGAAGCGGACCTGGTGCAGCGCGTGGAGCAGGCGCTCGGTTCATACGCGATCGAGGATCTTCACATTGAGGCGCAAGGGCGGGATCTCTACCTCACCGGCGAGATCTCACGCGAGATGATGCCGGAGTACGTGGGCGGGATCGCCCGCGGCGTCTGGGGTGTGCGCGATGTGGATGTGTCGACCCTGAAACAGCGCACCTCGCCGCCGGACAAGGGTGATCCGCTGACCCCGCGTTTTGACCCGCGCAAGATAGTACGGCTGGGTGGTGACCTTTCCCATCCGATGGATGCCGCGACCTGTCAGCGCAGCCTGGCACGCCTTGCGTCCGTCAGCAGCGTGCATTTCGAGGCCGGGGGCGCCTCGCCCATGCTCGAAAGTTACCCTTTGCTGAACGACCTGGCGACGATTGCCTATCAGTGCCCTGAGACGCGAATCGTCATCGGTGGTCATACGGATTCTGAAGGTGACCGCGAGTTCAAGCTGCGCTTGATTCTGGCGCGCGCCGAGGCGGTTGAGCGGTTCTTCCACCTGGCCGGGATTAGCGCGGAACGAATGCAGACCATTGCCCACGGCGACAGCCAGCCGATTGCCAGCAATACGACGGCGGCAGGACGTGCCGCCAACCGCCGGATCACCTTCGACGTGCTTCCTGTTCAGTAGTCATTTTGCGGAGCAGACCATGATTTATCTGATTGTCCAAATCTTCATCCTGTTACTGCTTGCCGGGGTACTGGGTCTGATCTTCGGCTGGTATATGGCCCGGATCTCGGCGGCGCAAGCGCACTCCAGCCTGCAGGACCGCCTTCGCACCGCCGAGGTTGATGCGCGTGAGCTGCGGACCGAGCTGGATGCAATGACCACGGCCAAGAAAAACGCGGATATCGAGCGAAGATTGCTGTCAGACGAATTGGCCGATATGCGCGCGCGGCAGGATGCCACTGAACGAAGCACCGACAGTGGCGAATCGATCGCCGCGCTTCAGCGAGAGCTGGAGCAGTGCCGGGAGTCCCTGGTCTCAGCCGCCGCGAGTGGCGGCCCGGAAAAGGGTGAGCACGAGGCCGACTCGGCTGCGATTGCGTCGGCGGCCGCGGCTGCGGCTTCAGGGGCACGGGGATTGATGGCCGATATGGCCATGGCAAAGAGTCCCGTTGAAGATGACGACACGGCGGACGATCTCCAGCAAATCAAGGGAATTGGCCCAAAGATCGCCGGCATACTGCAGGAACTCGGTATTCGGCGGTTCGAGCAGATTGCGGCCTGGTCCCCTGAGAAGGTTGACTGGGTGAATGAGCGCCTCAGGTTCAAAGGCCGCATAGAGCGTGAGGAATGGATCTCCCAGGCCAGGGCATTGATGGACGCGCGCGATGACTGAAACTCAGGAAACCTTCAGGGGCAGGGGCTGATTTGCGGTTCGTTTTTTCTTGGCCCGGGTCAGTCAGCGAGCCATTTGTTCAGTGCTGAAATCAATTGCGCGGCCTGATCAGGGCTGGAGATATTGAACTTGGACTTCTGCTGGTACTCACCATTGCGCTTCTGATAGCGGCGGATCGAATACTTGTCCTTGCTGTATTGTTCCTTGCGGGCGTCCCAGTCCTGGTAGCGGAACAGAACGGTGGTCCAGGCGCCCTTCGATAGCACCTCCTTGTCCAATTCCTTGACGATGTCTATGCCGCCCTCACTGTAGTTGATGCTGAGTTCATCGGGGGTGCTGGGCATGAATGAATCTCCGTTCGGGACTGGTTGCCAAGGCGCGCGACCTTAGCAAAGGAGGGTGTCCGCTGTCACCTGGCACGCGTGTATCCTGGCATTGGCGTATCATCGCGGTAGCATCGCGCCCTGGCGTTCCAGGAGGCTGATCAGCTCAGAGAGCTTCAGTTCCTTCGCGAGGGAAAGCGCCGATTGGCCGTCGGCGGCCTTCGCATTGACGTCTGCGCCGCGGTTGACCAGGTGTGTGGCCAGGCGGTGATTGTCCTGCCTTATCGCTATCAGCAGCGGCGTGTCGCCGTCCGTATTGCGTTTTTCGTGGTCGGCGCCGCGTTCGGTGAGAAATCGAACCGTATCACGGTCGGTAACTCCGATCTCGGCGGCCTTGAGTAGCAAGGCCGAGGCCTCGAGTCGGGCCCCCTGGGCGAGGAGTACCTCGGCGATCTGGGTGCGGCCATTCAGGATGGCCAGATCGAGCGCCGTGTCGCCGTCTGGCGTTGCTGCGGCCATATCGGCACCATGCTCGAGCAACGTTTTGACCATGATGATCTCGCCTTTTCTGGCAGCAAGCTGCAGCGGGTACTGCCCGTTGGGCAGCCGGACATTGATGTCCGTGCCCCAGTGAATATGGCGCTCGAGTTGATCGAGATCACCTCGCTGTACAGCCAGGTAAAGCGACACGCTGGGCTTGTCCGGATCACTGCAGCCAACGAGCAGTGAAATCAGGACCGCCAGGGTGATGGTGATGAGTGTTCTCATGCCTGCCCGATTCCTTGTTACTGCGATTCTGCGACGACAGTGGTGAGACCGAGGGTCTCCCAGGCCTGCATGCCCCCAAGGTACCACTTGATCTTCGATGGCGGGTAGCCCCTTCGCGTCAGACTGCGGATATTGGTCGGCGATTGGCCGCACCAGGCCCCGTTGCAGAACATGACCTGGGTCTCGTTTTGTTCGCGTTGCACACGCACGGGACGGCCCTGATGTTCCACTGTGAGGCCTTCGGGATCGGGTGTGATCTTCGCCTCCGTATCGGAAGCGGAAACAATGCCAATTTGCAGCGCGAAAACGGCACACAGCTGACTGAGGCGGTCGGTCTTGCTCATCATCGTTGACGGCGGATCCTGAGATTGGAAATCTTTGTGATGATATCGAATTCAGGAGCGGGCTGAACGCCGAGATCTTGTGGATAATGTAAGGCATTGGCGAATTGTGGAGAGGTGGAATCGGACGGCATTCGCCCGGCCATGGCGTTCCCGGGTTAGAATCCGCCAATGATCGGAAAGATACTTTTCACCCTCGCGGTGATACTGCTGGTTGCCCTGATCTGGCGAACGCGCAGTCCGCGCCTCCCGAGCCCGCAAGCCCGTCCCCGATTGGTCAACCCAGCGGCAAAGAGACTCTCGCCGGTGCGTGTGCTGGCGGTGGCCACGGTCACCCTGATGTTAGTGGCGTCGGCCTATCTGTTGTACGAGCATTGGCGTGACAGCAGCGACGTCATTTTCATCCGGGTCATTGATGCCGGCAGTGGGCGCACGGTGGAATACCGGGCGCAGCGCGGGGACATTCAGGAACGCGAGTTTTTTACCACCGACGGGCGACGCATCGTGCTTGCGGAGACGGAGCGATTGGAGACCTCGACCATCAGATCGCCGAGTTCGGTGGACCAAAATTGAAAGCCAGCGAAAGGCGCGTCTCCCGGCTGGCGTTTTCTTCGACTTCATGTGGCAGGTGCGGTGGAAAAAGAACCACCAGTCCGGGTCTGGGTGTAACAACGATCTGTGCGTCATCGTCGTGCAGGATCAGGCGACCGCTGTTCTCCGGACATTGCAGATAACAGACCGCCGAGAGCAGCTCGTCGTCTTCCTCGTGACTGTGCAGGGTCGTATGGTGGCCGGGGTGCATCTCATTGAACCAGAATCCATGACGGAGCGGGCTTTTTTGCAGGATCTGCGAGGCCGCCGCCAAGACGAAATCACTCAGCGCTGAGAGTTCCGGCAGACGTTGCCGCGGGACGTATAGGTTCTCGAAGCGCCCCGCGAACATGTGGGTGCGTTTGATGTCGTCCGCGTCCTTTTCGCGTTCGAATGCGGCCACCAGGGCCGGAATGACGACCGCGCAGTCGGGCATCTCTGCGAAGAACACCGGTGTGATGCCAGCGATCGGGATCTCACTCATGGTGCCGCGTTTCTTCCCCCGCACAATGGATGAGCCCTCCGGAGACGGCTGTGCAGTTCTCGGCTATGGGTTGGGCGGTACGACAGACGGCACCGATGTTGAGCAATACGAACAGACCGAGCGTGAGATAAATGATTCGCATGCCGATAGTTTCCGGTGCCGGCCAGCCGATTGCAATCCGGCCAGGGCCGCCTGCCACTTTCAACTCCGCGGGGCATCTGCGCCGGGCAAAGAAAACCCGGCGTCCGCAGTGCGGGGCCGGGTAAATGGCGAGATATGATCTCGCCTGTGCCGAGAGTGAAACTGTTGATCAGACGGCGGGGCGTGCCATCGCGGCCTCGAATGCAGGGGCTTTGATGTTCCCATGCGCCTTCGCCGCCGCTTTTGGTGCTTCGGTCATGAGATCTTTGAGCAGGGCCACCCTTTGTTTGGCTTCCTGCACTGACACGATGGCCGGCTCAAAAACGTCTGCGCTTTCCTGCGACAGACGCTGATGCGCCCGGTCGAGATCGGCGTCGCGAAGCGGCGTGCGTTTCTCAAAGCCAGGCCCAGGCGAACGGGCTGGATTGGCGTCGGGTTTTCGTTGCTCGAGAACCGGCTGTGCCGGAAAAATGTCACTTGAGATAGGGTTTGCCACGTCTTCGCCTCTGGTTCGTCAATGTATTGACGATATTGCCGTCTGCTGCAGGGTTGCCCGATAGAAACGCACATTGCGTGCCAAATGGAACTCGAAGACCCCAACGGGTGACTAATATAGCCGTTACCTTGGTAATCCCGCGCAACAAAATGTCATTCGAATCACCTATCAGGCGGGGTCTTGTCGCACTATCCCTCGCGACGATGCTTCTGGCGCAGGCGCGCGCCGAAGTACTCGATTACCGGTTGACCTACCGCGGGATGTTCTCCGGCGGCGCAGACATGCCGATAGCCGATCTGTTGCTGGAGACGCGTACAGCGCAGGGTTCGCGAGATCTGAGCCAAGCGCGCATCGAGGTCAGCTCAGTCGCGTATCCCCTGGTCGAGACACTGTTTCCCATCCGTTACCGGTTTCGTAACTGGACCATCGGCGGTGAGGGGCAGTTGCTCGGTTTCGAGAGCTACGAAAGCACGCGCAAAGTCCGTCATCGGCTGTATCTGCGTGATGACTCGAGTCTGGGCATCAGGCGTTTCGATTTAACGGCTGGTGCCGGTTGGCGTGAGATGGAACAGTTGGAAGCAGGCGAGATGCCGGTGACCCCGGTCGGCGAACAAAGGCTGCTTGACCGGCTGGGCCTGTTGCAGCTTGTGCGCAGTCAGGATCTGGCCGATCAGGCGGCGTATCGCTTCGCAGTGACCAATGGCCGCGAGCGGCTGGTGTACGATGTTCGGGTCGTGGCCGCTCAGACCCTGGACCTCGCGGGTGTGTCGTTACCAGCCTGGAAGCTGCGGTTCGATGGCCTGGAGTCCGGCCGGAATGGCGGTCTGGAACCGGCCCATCGTCCTGTCTATGTCTGGTTGAGCCAGACACCGGAGCACATCCCGCTGCGTGTCGACAGTCGCAACGCGTTCGGTCGGTTCCGGGTCGAACTGAAAAACCGAGCGCTCCTCAGGCAGATCGCACAGGCGGATTCCTGAGACTTTCTGTGTCCGCTGTGCCTGGTCAGTCGTCCACCAGCCGAAGGTGGCTGATGTCCGGAATCGGCCGGTGAGGCTTTTCGACCCGGCAGTCCTCCAGAGAGCCTGTATTGGGTGGCAATGCCTCGAGTGAACCGGTATCGATCTCTGCCGGTGCCGGTGCCTCGGAGTGGTCAAGGATCGCCCCGGGCTCAGCCAGGCCATAGCCGCCGCTATCGGCCGGTGGCCTGTGGGGGGCCTCGGCTTCTGCGCCAGGGGTGTGGGCGGCCCGCTCATCGGGTGCCTTCGGGGCCGGTGGGGGTGAGCCGCTGGCCACGATCTGCACCAGTGCACCAACATCCCGGAAAGCGGTCCGATACCGGCCCGCAGCCTCCGCATCCACCCCCTGCTTGACCCGCAACGGTTTGCCCGCAAACAGGCGGTCCACGGCGCTCTCCTGGACCTTGAAAAGCTTTGCGACGCCTTGTCTTACGGTGGTCGGATCCGCGTCCGGCAACATCTCACCGAGAAAATAGATATCGAACGACTCCATGCTGGCCTCTTTTTTCAGCGATTCTGCCTTTCGTGCTGTCGCGCGGGTGTCTCCGCTGACACCCTGTTTTGGCGGCAGCCTTGCGCGTAACCTTACCGAAATTTGGTGGTGATGGGCCAGGATTGTGCCCGTCTTGCGGTTGGAGTTTTGCAAGTAACCACACCCGGCGTGGTTCGGCCTCTGGTCGGATTTTCAGATACGCGATCCGAGCCATTTATGAAACTGGGCGACCAGGATTTCGGCACTTTCATTGTGTTCGCCATAGGCGCGCATGATGGTGAAGATCTCGATCAGGGAACGGCGCAGGGCCTGACTGTCCTGTCGTGAGCAGGTCGTATAACCGCCATCCATGGCCAGGTCGATGGCCGCCAGTGAACGGGAACTGCTCCACCACTCGTCGCTGTTGAGCGCCCGGCAGGCCGCTTTGCGGTCTCGTTCGAAGGCGTTGCGTGCGATCGCCGCGAGGTTGGCCTCGTAGGTATGGCCGTAGCCGCGCAGCAATTGCTCGATTTGTTCCAGTGCCTGCTGCATGGGCGAAAGCATAGCGCAGCGCGGACACTAGTTTTCGACCTTCTTTGCAGCCAGGAGATTACCGATGAGATCACCATCCTGCGGTGTCAGCAGGTGGCCGTTGGCCATGGAGTAGGTGTTGACCCGGCCGACAAGTGCGGGTGCCCGGTTCAGGTCCTGGCTCAGCGGCGGAACGACGTGGTCGCCCGGCATGTAGAAGGTGCCGATGCGCATGATGCTCGTATAGGCGATATCCGGGTGTGGTTGCCGATTTAACCAAAACAGGAGGTTGCCGGGGGCTGGCGGCAGCAGGTCGATCAGGACGCCGCGACTGTGTTGCAGGGTGTCGTACAGGGCGTGGCCGGTCGCGCGTCGAACCAGAAACTCTTTTGCGAATCCGAATATTCCGCTGTCGTCGGTTGCATCCAGCGCCTGTATCGCGCGGCCGGTACCGAAATGCGGCGTGGCGATCGTAATCAGATGGCTTACCCCCAGTGCGCCGTGGCGTACAAGGGTCATGCGAGCGACGACACCTCCGGCGGAATGGGCCGCCAGATTGATCTTCTGCTCGGGGTGGCGTTTGCCTATCTCGCGCAAAATGGCTGCCAGCCAGTCCGCCTGGATGACGATGGGCGCCTGCGAGGGCAGGTTAACGGCGTACACAGGTCTTGGTGTCGTTTTGTCAGCCAATTGCTGGTAAAGCACCCCGCGGGGGCTGTATCCGAAGATTCCAACCTGCCTGTAGCCGCGCTTGTGCAGGCGGCCTATCACACCGGATTCGGCCCAGCTTTGGGCGGTACCAAGGTAGCCGTGCACCAGGACCAGTACATCGGCGCTGGCCGGTTTCATGACCATCAGGCCGAGGACCGCCATCGTCCATATCAGCTTTTTCATTGCACATTTCCCCTCAGAGAACCCGCCTTGGTCTGCCTGCTGCGGGTAATAAAGAAATAGCTAATAGGCTAATATTAACGCCTGCCGGTCAGGATATCCATAAAAGCTTACTGAATTTCTAGGGTTTCCTGAGCCATATCTGCGACGACCCGCCTATCGAGCTGGTCGTGATGGGCCCCGCGATTTGCAGCTCAGTGCAGGGCGGAAGGTGGTTGTTCCCGCTTCGGCTCTACCAGCGGTAGCGAGGCGTGGTGCGCCAACATATACCAGCGACCCTCGACGCAGCGGTACACGTTGGTGGCCAGAACCAGGGCACTGCGCTGGCCGGAGCCGCTGCTGACCTTCTCCTCGACCGTGTGCACCGCCAGGTGCTCATCCGTACTCGCCTGGATCAGCCGGTGCTCCACCTGGGGTGCCTGGCTGTTTGCGAACATCCCGGCCCAGCTGGCGAGCACGGCGTCGGTGCCCTGCAGCAGTCCGCCGCCGGGATGAATGCAGCTGGTGGTGCTCGAGTCCAGCCACGCCGCTTTCATCTTTGCCAGATCGAGTTCGCGGAATGCGGTGTAGAAGGCCGTTTCTGCGGCGGCGGCATCAGGGAAAGGCATGTCAGGGAATGGGATCCGATGTCCGTGTCAATCGAGATAACGTGCCTGCCATTGCTGGTACAGACCATACACGTGTTCACAATAACTGATCTTGTCGTGAAAAAGACCCGGGTCGATCGCATCAAACAGGTAATAATTTGCGCGATTGTTGCGCGAATTCATGATGTTGCGCAGGTTGTCGACCAGGCTGTGTGGCCCCCAGTGGAAATCGTGCAGGGCCTCGTAATGCAGATAGACAGGCACGATCGGAATGCCGGTCCGCAACGAGATGGCAAAGGCCCCGTAGCGAAATTTTGGCTGCAGGCGCGGCCCTTTGATTCCCCCTTCGGGATACAGCGCGACGTTGCGTCCGGCCTTCAGATGTTCCTCGATCGCCTTCGCCGCGGCACCACGCGATTGCGTTGATTCGCGTCTGACAAAGATGGTGCCTGCGGCGGCACTGATACGGCCGAGCAGCCACCAATCGCGTACCTCAACCTTTGCCAGGCAGTCGACGTCGAAAAGGGCGGGGATGCCGGCATCCTCGAAGGACGACGGGTGATTGGCTATCAGGATGAAACGTTCGGGGAGCGGATGGGTATTCTTGTGGTGCAGGCGCAGATCGACCCCCAAAGCGTGCACCCAGGTGCGGCTCCAGGCCTGGAAAAGTCTGCGGTACCAGGTGCCACGCCAGTCTGCCGGAAGAAAACTCATGGGGTACATGAGCAGTGAAAACAGGATGAGCTCCGTCCAACCCAACAGCAGCCAAATGGCTCGGGCGATAAATCTGATCATTGCGGTTCAGGCCGCCATTGTCGTTGTGCCTGTGTGGCAGTTTAGCTGCATGTGCTCAGTGCGCGTCTCTGATCCCACTAGGATTCGATGAGCTGCTTCATGTAGCTCGCATTCTTGACACCGATCACCATCCGACCGATGACCCGCTCCTCGATCACTATCAGCGTTGGGACCGCGCGAATGCCGAGTTCACGTGACAGCGCGCGATGTTTGCTGATGTCCAGTTTGAATACGGCCGCACCCGTTGCAGCGACAATGTCGACCTCTTTCGACATGGGTCGGCAAGGCCCGCAACCGGGGCTGAAGCAGTACACCAATGCCTTGCCGCGGGTTTTCGCGAGCGCCGGGAACTGGGTATACAACGGCTCGGCCGGCCGCCCTTCCGAGGCCCGGGTGGCAATGTACACGTAGGTGCTGTAAAGGGCCCAGGTGACAGCGAGGCCGATCACCGTGTAAATCAGCAAATTCAACTGAGCAGCAGACCTCAGATTGGGGAATCAGTGCTTGGGGCCAACCCTAGCCCGGCGTGGCCAGCCTTGGTATTGGGGAAAACGTCCAAGACCGGAGCGGGGTCAATTGTGCCCGTTCGGGCCCGGGTTCTCCAGATGAGGATCGTTGTTTTCTGGTTCGCGTTCCGGCACCAGGCGCTTGTGCCTGAGTTCGCGCAGATTTCGCATCCCCATCAACAGTGCCCCGAGCCCGAGAAGCACCAGAAGGACGGCGGCGTTGCTGCCGAGTTCGCCCTCGATTGGTGCCGCATGGAGCGGGCCGGCGGCCAGCGCAGGGAAAAGGCTTAACCGGTACCCATTGTTCACACTTTGCATAATTTTCGACGGTCCCTGCGCATCTGCGTGCGTTGGGCAGGAACATGCAATAAGCCTGCCTTTTAAAAAATAACGCGATAAAACAAATTGTTAGCGCTATTTCAGGCGTTTTGTTCGGTTTTGGCTGTAAAAATATCTGACAGATTGGGCTGCACTGGTTTCCGGGGCCAATCATCAGGTTTTGTCACCAACTGCCGCTAGGCCAAACGACGGCCCATTGCGGAGGAGCGGGGTGACATTGCTGGAACAATGGGGCGTACCCCTTGCAGTCCTGGGGATGCTTTTGCTGACGCTCTTGATGGCGGCCGTGCTGAGCCGTTACCAGGCCTACCAGGCCGATGCGCGTGTGGCCATGCGTCATCTTCATGCGCATGCGGCCGAGCTGGTCGCCGCGCTGGCCGACCTGGGCAGGGTGCCGTTGTCGCGTGAACTGCGTCTGATACTGCGTAGCGAGGTGCTGGCCACTTACCGCAAGATTCGCAAACTGAACCGACGTTACCCGGGTATCGCCGACGAGATCGAAAACGCGGAGACCGCGTTGAACGCCGAGGGTGCGACGCTGGCCGGTGGGGTCGGTCGGATGGACAGCGAGCAGGTTTTCCTCGAGACCATTGCGGCGCTGGACTGCCTGATTTCTGCGCTTGGCCGCGGTGGCACGCTTCAGCCCATTCCTGCCGATGTACGCGCAATCTTTCGGCGAGAGTTGGGCGAGCGGCGTGCAGAGGCCATGTCACGCTATCACCTGGTCGAGGCAAAGCACCATGACGGACGGGGCAACGCCACCAGGGCGCGAACCCACCTGATGGCCCTGCTTCAGGTTCTTCGCCAACGTGGGCCGTCGACCGATTTTGTCCGTGAACTGTATGCGGAAGCCGAGTCCGCATTGTCAGGGCTGAATGAACGCCAGCTCAACTCCGACACGGGTGTTTCTGACGCCGACGCGGCCTGAGCCTGCAAGCAGCGGGGCAATGGGTATGTCGGATCCTTAACCTTGACGCGGTTCGCGCATTTCCTTCAGATCGTCGATATTTGCGCAGAAGCCCAGCGACTCGACATCAGGCGTGGCGGCCTCCTCCAGTACCTGATCGCAACGTGATTTTGAATCGCAGCTATCGCAGCGTTGCATGTGTTTATGTATATCCAGCGCCTGCTCCTTGTGAAGGTAGGCGGCGCTGTCGATGCCCAGGTGCTTCAACATACGCGCAAGCCGCAAGTCATCCAGGGCCTGGGCGAGGCCTTCGCGAAAGCGATGTCCGGCGCGCAGATTACCGAGGATGGCCAGCGGGAGGCGAACCAGCAGATACAGCATGAGCCCTGCCAGCAGCGCGGTAATGATAAGACTTGCAATGTCCATAGGCCGTCCTCTCAGGTAATCCGGAGAATTTTCAGGTGTGGTATACGGTCTTAACATGATCTCGATCGGCATGCGAGCAGACGCTTGTCCACATGTCTGTGACAGAATTTTGACAAGGCCGCCCGTTATACCGGGCGGCCGGGAAAATAAACAGTCAGATATCGAACAGGCTGTCCGCGGCCGCTTTGAGCGCATCGGGGTCTGCGCCGGCCTGGTAGGCCTTTGACGAAGGTTCGAAATAGTCACAGAAATTCGCACGTTCCTTGGCTGTCACAGGCTCTGCCACCGGTTCCTGACAGTCATTGGGCCGCCCGGGTTCGTAAAACCTGCAGTTTCGGCAGACATGGGTCTGTTTGCGACACCGCGGGCATTCACCTTCACGCTGATAATCGCCTGCCGTGAGCTGGTTGCCGCATGACCAACACATACCCTCTGCATTTGGCGACATGGTGTCCTCCCTTGCCCGTTCCGCACAAAAGGCTTCAGATTCCTGCCGTTCCAACCGATACCAAACAATAACCATTGTAGTCGGAGACGCCTGTCTGTCGTGAACGATCCGCTCGAGATGAACATCGCCGGCCGCGTGATGCTCCTGCTTTCGCAGCTGGGCATGAGGGACGCACGCAGCCTGTCGGTCTATCTCGATGCGGTCCGCGCGGTGGTGCGGCACCAGGCAAGCAGTGATCAGCCGATCAGTCTGGGCAACCTTGAGCCTTTCCTGAGCGAGCAGTTGGAGATGCTGGTGACGGCGTTACGGAAACACCGGGGTCTCCTCCGCGTTCCAATGCAGGGGCAGGGATATGGTGGATCTGGGCAGGCGCCCGCGTCCGCTGATGAACGCGATTCTGCGCCAAGGCGACCAGCGAGGCCGGCCAGCGGCTACGTACCGGTCGCCAAGACCATGGAAGAGAAACTCAAAGATGATCGCAAGCCGGTGCAAAAATTGCTCCTGGAGGATTGTGTTGCAGAGCATCTGCTGGACCTCCCCAAGGCAAGGGAGTTGATCGCCGGCA
>Ga0316201_10003018_pt1 | contig 12248 bp, 12 predicted proteins | sample CS6wburrow_MG_FD_204516 | JGI IMG/M metagenome (GOLD analysis project Ga0316201, IMG submission 204516) | Coastal sediment microbial communities from Delaware Bay, Delaware, United States - CS-6 worm burrow | ecosystem: Environmental > Aquatic > Marine > Coastal > Sediment | place: USA... | reverse complement strand
TTGCAACACTTCGGCCCTTTCATCTGCCCGGCGGCGAGCGCGCCAGTCGCGAACCCTGGCGCAGTGCTGCGGCAGTTTGCTGGGAGACCAGCACCTGCTGGCCACGGATACCGGCTACCCTGGCGCTGCTGCGCAAGGCCTGGAAAAAGCGTATCAACTCACCGCAGACCACCTCTGCCGGCCGCCTGTTCGATGCCGCTGCCGCGCTGACGGGTGTGTGCACCGAAGCAAGTTTCGAGGGGCAGGGACCGATGCTGCTGGAGGCCCTGTGTCATGGCAGCATGACGGCAGTAGACATGCCGTTGCTGCAGGATGACAGCGGCACATGGGTGGCTGACTGGGAACCGCTGCTGGAAGTACTGCTGGATGATTCCCGTTCCGGCAAGGAACGCGCCACCGTATTCCATGCCAGCATGGCAGACACCCTGCTGCAACAGGCACGGCTGGCGCGCAGCGCGCAGGACATCAGCGAAATTGGCCTGTCGGGCGGTGTATTCCAGAACCGGGTACTGACCGAGCTGGCTGTTTCGTTACTGGAAAATGACGGTTTTCATGTCACACTGCCGCAACATATCCCTGTCAACGATGCCGGCATCAGTTACGGACAGATTATCGAATACGCAGCAAGCAGCTGCAAACCAACAGGGCAACAGACCTGACCATGGAAGACTCACACATTTCTCTTGCGCACGGTAACGGCGGTCGCTTCATGCGCGAGCTGATCGACGACATTTTCGCACGCCACCTGTCCAACCCGGACCTCGATGTCCAGGCAGATGCCGTGCCGCTGGACCTGCATGGCCGGGATATCATGTTTACCACCGACGGTTTCACGGTGCAGCCGCTGGAGTTTCCGGGCGGCAATATCGGCTCACTCGCCGTTCACGGCACCACCAATGACCTGGCTGTTGCCGGCTCAATCCCTAAATACCTGAGTCTCAATGCCTTCATTGAGGAAGGCATGGAAGTCGAAGTACTGGAGCGCATTATTAAAACACTGGCGGACAGCGCCCGTGCCATCGACGTACAGGTGGTGGCCGGCGACACCAAGGTACTGCGCCGCGGCGAAGGCGGCGGCCTGTACCTTGCAACGACCGGTATCGGTATCCGTGGCAGCCACACGCTCGGGCTCGACCGTATTCGTGGCGACGACGTCATCCTGGTCAGCGGCCCTGTCGGTGACCATGGCATTGCGGTACTGCTGGCGCGTGAAGAGTTCGGCCTGCATGGCAACGTATCATCCGATGCCGCCAGTGTACTGCCACTGACACAGGAAGCTCTCAAGGTTCCGGGACTGCGTTTCATGCGCGACCCGACACGCGGCGGACTGGCAACCGTTGCCCATGAACTGCAGCGCGCAACCGCCATGGGAATCAGTCTCTCAGAATCACACATCCCGGTGCGTGATCCGGTGCAATCAGTATGTGACATGCTCGGTTACGACCCGATGTACCTGGCGTGCGAAGGCCGGGTGGTTGCCGTGGTCGCACCCGGGGATGCCGAATTACTGCTGCAGCGCTGGCAGGCATTGCCGCAAGGCAAAAACGCCGCCATCATTGGCAATATCAATGCACAGGGCGCACATGTGCTGTTGCAAACAGTACTCGGTGGCGAGCGTATACTGGAAGAACTCGAGGACGACCCGCTACCACGCATCTGCTAGGCGGCAGCCGGTTGCGTTGCCACACGGGTGAACTTTCGTCAGTATCTGACTTACATGGAACACCGCAACCAGGTAATCCAGCCATGTCCAGCAAACTCCTCAATCTGTTGATCGGCCTGTCCGGCGTCTCGGCGACCGAAACCCCGGCAGCCCGGCGCTGGGCCGGGCGCTTCGAGCTGCCGATGATCCTGCTGGCCATCTGGATATTTATCGAATGGTATCTGCGTGCAAGAGGCGTTTACCCTGCGACGTTTGATCGCATTACCGACTGGGGTATCTGGCTGTTTTTTGTGGTGGAAATGGTAGTACTCGTGAGCCTGGTGAAGGACAAGTCACGCTACCTGCGCAGTAACTGGATGAACCTGCTGATTATCGGCACGGGGGTGCCCCTGTTGTGGGGTGGCGGCAACCATGCCGCCGCGCTGCGGACACTGCGCCTGCTGCTGATGTTTCCATTGTTACTGAAGTCCTCGAAGACCATCCGCAAAATTCTGACGCGCAACCATCTAGGTACCACCCTGCTGGTGGCGCTAACATTCACCCTGATGTCCGGGTTCCTGATCGCCGGCATCGACCCGACCATCGACACGGTCTGGGAAGGCATCTGGTGGGCCTGGGTAACAGTGGCGACGGTAGGATATGGTGACGTGGTACCGCAAAGCACGGCTGGCAAGGTGTTCGGCGGCATCGTTATTTTGTTTGGTCTGGGCTTCTTCTCGCTGCTGACTGCCAGTTTTTCAGCCTACTTTGTGTCACGTGGCGAGATGGAAATAGAGGAAGAAGAGGTCGAGGAAATCTACCGCCTGAAAGATATTGAAAAGCGTATGCAAACAATCGAACAAACGCTGCAGCGTATAGAACATCGCCTCGATGAAAAACGGGAGCAAACATGATGTTCGATGCCACAGCAGGTAATGTCAATCCGCCGCAGCTCCTCTGCCACCGATCAACTGACCGGGAAACTGGCCAGTGACGGGGCATCCGTACCGGCTGCAGTCGCTGTGTCTGCTGGCACTTGTGGCCATGCCGGGTACCGCGTCAGCCCTGCAGTTCCACACTCCGCACAGCGACCCGATTGCACCCGTCCTGCTGGGTGTAACCGGTATCCTGTTCATGGCCCTGCTGGGTCGCTTTGGCGCTCGCAAGTTGCAACTGCCCTCGGTTCTCGGGGAACTCGGCATGGGCATCCTGATTGGCAATCTTGCCTACCTGTTCAGCTTTGATCTGATCATCGTGCTGCGCGAAGGGCCGGCCCTGTTTGACACTATCGGCAACCTGCTGCAAGGCGAGGCACTGGAGCTGGCCTGCTGCACGCATGCGTTGGCTACGGAAAAGACTGCACATGTACTGTCGCTATTACGAGGACCTCACGGCAGTGAACTGATTCAGGTGGCGCAGACACTGGATATCTTTTCCCGCTATGGAATCATCTTCCTGCTGTTCATGGTCGGCCTGCGCACCAGTATTGATGAAATGCGCCAGGTCGGTCCGGACTCCCTGCGTGTCGCGACTATCGGTGTGTTGTTGCCCTTCGCACTCGGGTTTGGCTCTTCGTGGCTACTGATACCGGATATTTCCCTGCACACCAGTCTGTTCCTCGGCGCTGCCCTCGGCGCCACCAGTATTGGTATCAGTGTCATGGTCCTGCAGGAACTGAAAATGGAGAGCACCAAAGTCGCACGCATTATCCTCGGAGCCGCAGTGCTTGATGACATTCTCGGCCTGCTGCTGCTGTCCATCGTCAGCGGCATCGTGGTAACCGGCGGCGTCAATGCAGAACAGATACTAACCGTGATCGCGATGACGGCAATTTTCCTGACCGCGGCTGTGTACCTGGGACCAATGCTGCTGAAGCTCATTATTGCCCTGGTACGCCACCTCGATCTCATGGAAGCGAAGATGTTCATCTCGTTTCTGTTTGTCATGATACTGGCCTGGATGGCAAACCTGGCAGGACTGGCGACCATTATCGGGGCATTTACTGCGGGGCTTATCATGCATGACGCCTATTTCAAACACTGGGGCAGCGTCAGCGAACACACCGTTTGCATCAAGGATCTAATCATGCCGCTGGAAGTCATCCTGGTACCGATTTTCTTCGTATTGATGGGTATTCAGGTAAAGCTGGAGACGTTTCTCGACTGGCATGTAGTCATTTTATCAGCCGGCCTGCTGCTCTCGGCAATCATCGGAAAAGTGTTTTCCGGACTGGGTGCAGCCAGTGGCAACAATCGCTGGGCAATCGGTATCGGCATGCTGCCCCGCGGTGAAGTCGGTCTTATTTTCGCGGCCATTGGCAAGAGCCTCGACGTCATCAATGACGCGTTGTTCTCGGCCATCGTCCTGATGGTCATTCTTACTACGTTGTTGGCGCCGCCCCTGCTAAAATACAGTTTGCAGCGGGATTCCGGGAGAGCCGAATGAGCAAGCTGAGACATACATTAAACCTGGCACTATTCCTGTTCGCAACCTGGCTGCTGTTATCCGGTCATTACACCCCGTTGATGCTGGCACTTGGCCTGCTATCGACACTGCTGGTGGTGGTACTGGTGACCCGCGCCGACCTGATCGACCAGGAGAATCAGCCGATTCTCATCAAGCCATCGGTGCTGTTCTACTGGCTCTGGCTGGGCCGTGAAATCTACCGGTCAAATATTGATGTCGCGCGGCGTATTCTGCATCCGGCCCTGCCCATCAGTCCCAATATAATCACTGTCCATGCGGGACAGAAAACCGAACTGGGGCGGGTCACCTACGCAAACTCCATTACCCTGATACCGGGCACAGTCACCATGGACGTTGATGAAGATACTTTGATAGTACATGCCCTGACGCAGGCTGCTGCGACCAGCCTCAAGAACGGGGACATAAACCGCCGGGTGTGCGATATCGAGGATATCTTTTAATGTTTATTACGGTCTCGGCAGTGATCCTGGTTGCCATAGCCATCGGCCTGGTGCGCGCCTTCCGCGGACCGACACTCTATGACCGCGTAATGGCAGCCAATATGATCGGCACCCTGACCGTGCTGATGGTAGCTGTGCTCGGCTTCATGACCGGGCGCCCGGAATTTCTGGATATTGCCCTGGTGTACGTGCTGATCTCTTTCGTCAGCACGATTGCGGTGCTCAGGGTGGTGAACACCAGTAATGACACGACGGAAGACAGCAAACAATGATGGCCCTGGCGCTGGACCTGCTGAGCTGGATTTTCCTGCTGGCGGGCGCCGCCTTCCTGCTGATTGGCGCCATTGGCGTGTTACGGTTTCCGGATTTCTATACGCGTCTGCATGCGGTCAGTGTCTGTGACACCATGGGCGCAGGACTGGTACTTATCGGCCTGATGCTGCAGGGTGGCCTGAGCCTGGTAACAGTCAAGTTACTGCTAATCTTTTATTTCATGATGTTCACCTGTCCAACGGCCGTACATGCACTGGCCCAGGCGGCCCTGCAGGGTAAACTGAAACCGGTCGTCGATGATCGGGAATCGTAATGGAACACTTTATAGACATCGTCCTGCTGGGGCTGTTGATGATCACCGGGTTTGCGATTGTGCGCCTGAGGAGCCTGCTTGCGGTGACCATGCTAACCAGCATCTACAGTCTGCTGTCAGCAGCATTGTTCGTGGTTCTGGATGCGGTGGACGTCGCTCTCACCGAGGCCGCCATCGGCGCAGGTATTTCAACCATCCTTATGCTGGCAACGATCGCACAGACCACTGACAGGGAAAAAGTGCCGCGACATACCCCGTTGCTGCCACTGATCGTGGTCATCACCACCGGCGCAGCACTGATTTACGGCACCCTGGACATGCCGCACTACGGTGACCCGGACGCCCCAGTGCACCGGCATATGGCAGCAGCCTATCTACACGATACCCCTTTAGAAATAGGGGTGCCGAACGTGGTCACCTCGGTGCTGGCCAGTTATCGCGGCTACGACACACTCGGCGAAGTAACGGTTATTTTCACCGCCGGTATCGGCGTACTGGCGCTGCTTGGTTACCACACCCGCAGGCAAAATATACAGCCCCCCGGGATCAAAAAAATCGTGGTACTGCGCGTCATTGCCAAACTGTTCCTGCCATTGATACTGCTGTTTGCACTTTATATATTGTTTCATGGAGATTATGGCCCCGGCGGCGGCTTTCAGGCGGGGGTGATCTTTGCGACCGGGTTTATCCTCTATGCACTGGCCTTCGGACTGGGCAATGCACAGCGGCTGATACCGCAGCGGCTATTGCATGGCCTGGCGGCAGCCGGCGTACTGATTTATGCCGCAGTCGGTATCGAGGGTATGTTACTGGGCGGTAAATTTCTTGAATACCGCGTGCTGGCAGATGACCCGGTAACCGGGCAACACCTGGGTATCATGCTCATTGAACTCGGTGTCGGCATAACCGTTGCCGCCGTCATGCTCATCATCTACTTCGGCTTCGTCAGCCGGCAGAATTCCGGAGACAGCTGATGTCCAACCTGTTGGGACACTATAATTACTGGATCGTTATTGTCCTGATGATGACCGGTTTCTATATTGTCATCGCACGACCCAACCTGATCAAAAAAGTCATCGGTCTGTTCATCTTCCAGACGTCGGTGTTTATCCTCTTCATCAGTATGGCAAAGATCGAGGGTGGCTCCGCGCCGATCATAGAAGAGGGTATCAGCGTGTATTCCAACCCGTTACCACACGTACTGATACTCACGGCAATCGTTGTCAGCCTCGCAACCACCGCACTCGGACTCGCCCTGATAGTGCGTATCAGGGAAGCCTACGGCACCACCAACGAGGACGAGATCCACGTCCAGGACGAGCAAGACTGAGGCCTCCCGCGTGCTGTTAGCCAACCTTCCCGCACTGCAGGTCGTCATCCCGCTGGTCTCCGCCCCGCTATGCCTGCTGTTACGTAATCCCCGCCATGCCTGGGCATGGGCTACCCTCGTCAGCACAATGGTACTGGCGGTCGCGGTCATGCTGGCACAGCGCGTCTATGCAGAGGGAACCATTTCCTATGCCATCGGCGCCTGGGCAACACCCTGGGGGATCGAGTACCGGATCGATATGGCAGGCGCCCTGATGATCCTGTTAATTGCCGCTATCGGCGCCGTGATAATGCCATATGCCCGACGCAGTATCCGGCATGAGATAGCACGCAAACACATAACGCTGTTCTACACCAGCTACCTGCTGTGCCTGACCGGGCTGCTGGGCATCGTGGTCACCGGTGACGCCTTCAACCTGTTCGTGTTCCTGGAAATATCCTCGTTGTCTTCCTATGTGCTTATCAGCCTCGGCTCGACACGCCGCGCACTGACGGCTGCCTTCCAGTACCTGGTCATGGGAACCATCGGCGCCACCTTTATTCTGATTGGTGTCGGCCTGCTGTACATGATGACCGGCACACTCAATATGACGGACCTTGCACAACGCCTGCCTGAAGTCACAGATACCCGCACCATCCGGGTGGCATTCGCCTTTGTGACCGTAGGCGTCAGCATCAAGCTGGCGTTGTTCCCGCTGCATATCTGGCTGCCGAACGCCTACACTTTCGCGCCTTCAGTTGTATCGGCGTTCATGGCCGCCACAGCAACCAAGGCAGGCGTGTATGTATTGCTGCGCTTCTTCTTCACCGTCTTCGGCAGCGAGTTCTCCTTTACCGCCATGCATGTCGGCGAAATCCTCATGTTGCTGGCCTTTGCCGCCATACTGGTTGCCTCGCTGGTTGCTGTTTTCGAGAACAATGTCAAACGCATGCTGGCCTACTCCAGTGTGGCGCAGATCGGCTACACCATTCTCGGCATCAGCCTGGCCTCCACGGCAGGTGTAAGCGCGGGCATAATCCACCTGGTTAACCATGCCCTGATCAAGGGTGCGCTGTTCCTTGCACTGGGCTGCGTTTTTCTGCGCCTGGGTTCGGTGACCCTGAAAGACATGCACGGGCTCGCGCGGCACATGCCCTGGACCATGGCAGCATTCGTGGCTGGCGGCCTGAGCCTGATCGGTATGCCGCTGACGGCCGGGTTTATCAGCAAATGGTATCTCGTCAGTGCGGTGCTCGCAGCCGGCTACTGGCCACTGGCAGTACTGGTACTGGTGAGTTCGCTGCTGGCATTGATCTACATCTGGCGCGTGGTGGAAGCCGCCTATTTCAATGTGCCCGGCGCTGCCATGCAGAAGGTAAAAGAGGCGCCTGCCAGCATGCTGATACCCGTCTGGCTACTCATCGGCGTCAACCTCTATGTGGGCATTGATGCCAGCCTGATTTTCTCTATGGCACAACAGGCTGCCGATACCCTGATCGGACAGGCGCTGCAGTGAAACCCGCGCAAGCCAACGCCGCATGAGTCCCGAAATAACACTACTGGCCTGCATCGCCCTGCCGCTGCTGGCGCCGGCACTGATCACGGCCTTGCACCGCTGGCCCAATCCACGCGAGGCTGTGACGTTGCTGACCTCCGGGGGCCTGTTCCTGCTGGTGTTGTCACTGCACCATTTGGTCCTGCAGGGAACACGGCCGGCGATCAATATCGCAGAACCCATTCCCGGACTGAAAATCGGCTTCGAGATAGAACCACTGGGCATGCTGTTTGCCCTGTTGGCCAGTTTCCTGTGGCTGGTGACGTCGGTGTACTCGATCGGCTACATGCGCAGCCACCATGAGTCGCGCCAGACTTCTTTCTACAGTTATTTTGCCGTGGCACTTGGCAGCGTCATGGGTATCGCATTTGCCGGCAACCTGTTTACGCTGTTTATTTTCTATGAACTGCTGACCCTGTCGACCTATCCGCTGGTAACCCATGCCGGCGACGATAACGCCCGTGAAGGTGGTCGCATGTACCTCGGTTACCTGCTGGGTTCCTCCGTTATCCTGCTGTTGCTGGCAATCGTCTGGACCTGGTCACTGACCGGCACCCTCGACTTCCGTGCCGGAGGCATTCTCGAGGGTACAGTGACACCCGGTGTTGCCAGCCTGCTGCTGGTACTGTTCATTTTCGGCATCGGCAAGGCGGCCGTTATACCGTTTCACCTGTGGCTGCCCGCTGCCATGGTGGCTCCGACACCGGTGAGCGCCCTGCTGCACGCTGTCGCCGTGGTGAAGGCCGGTGTTTTTACCGTACTCAAGGTCGCCATCTACATCTTCGGCATCGATTTCCTGGCACAGGTCCCGGCCACCCAGTGGCTGACCTATGTGGCCGTCGCAACCATACTGCTGGCCTCACTGGTTGCGCTGCGGCAGGACAACCTCAAGCTGCTGCTGGCCTGGTCTACTATTAGCCAGCTGTCCTATATCGTACTTTGCGCCCTGCTAATCACGCCACTCGGCATCGTCGGTGGCGGCCTGCATATTGTCATGCACGCCTTTGCCAAAATCACGCTGTTCTTCTGCGCGGGTGCAATCATTGTAACCACGCACAAGACCCGCATCAGTGAAATGAACGGTATCGGGCGGCGCATGCCCTGGACCATGGCGGCTTTTACCATCGGCGCACTGTCGATGATCGGCTTACCACCAACGGCCGGCTTTATCAGCAAATGGTATATTCTGCTCGGCGCCATCGATGCCCAACAGATGTTTGCCGTTGGCGTGATTATTATCAGCACACTGCTCAACGCCGCTTACTTCCTCCCCATTGTTTATACTGCCTTCTTCCGCTCGCCAAAGAACAACATGGAACACGGACTTAAAGATACACATGGGGAGGCGCCAGTTGCGATCCTGCTGGCAATCACCGTGACGGCACTGGGCACAATAGTTTTGTTCTTCTTTCCGGACTTGCCCCTCGATCTGGTATTGCAACTGGCCGGAGAAAGCAAATGAAGCAGCACTGGCTTGTGCGTCCCGGGACCATCCGTTTGTTGTGGGTCATCTTCCTGTTTGTGCTGGCACTAACGATCCTCGCGAGTCTTTCCACAGAGGTGCATGGCTGGTTCCGGATCGACGGCAGCTTCGCGTTTTATGCGTGGTACGGCTTCTTGACCTGTATCGGCATGGTCATCGTCGCCAAGCTGCTCGGCCGGCTGCTGCAACGCAAGGAAAATTACTATGACCGGGATTAGCGCCATTCCACCAGGCCTGCCGCTGATTCTTGGTGCCCTGTTACTGCCACTGCTTGGCTTGAGGATTCGGGCCGCCCTGGTGCTGGGGCTGCCACTGCTGACACTCGCCCTGATCTGGCAGATCCCGGATGGCGTCAGTCTGCGGCTCACCTTCCTCGAGTATCAACTGGAACCCGTCAGCGGAGACAGGTTGAGCCGTTTGTTCGGAACGGTCTTCGCAATCATGGCCTTCGCCGGCGGACTGTTCGCCCTCAACCGTGCACGCACTCTCGAACTCGTGGCGGCTCTTGTCAGCGCGGGCAGTGCGGTTGGCGTCACCTTTGCGGGCGACCTGATTACCCTGGTGGCCTTCTGGGAACTGCTGGCGCTGTCCTCGGCCCTGCTGCTATGGTCTGCCATGACTGACCAGTCCTACCATGCAGGCATGCGCTATCTTGTGATACATCTCCTCGGTGGCGTGATACTGATGGCCGGTGTCATTGGCCATATTGCCGACACCGGCTCAGTGACGTTCACAAGCATGGCACTGGACAGCCCCTCACACTGGCTGATGCTCGCCGGTTTTCTGTTGAATGCCGGCGCACCACCGCTTTCTGCATGGTTGCCGGATGCCTATCCCGAGGCATCGCCGACCGGCATGGTGTTTCTTTCCGCCTTCACCACCAAGACCGCCGTCTACGTGCTCCTGCGCGGATTTCCCGGTGCCGATATCCTCATCTTTGTCGGTCTGTACATGATCTTCTACGGTATCGTGTACGCCTTGCTGGAGAATGATATGCGCCGCATTCTGGCCTACAGCATCGTGAACCAGGTAGGTTTTATGATTTGTGGCATCGGTATTGGTACCGAGTTGTCCATGAACGGCGCTGCCGCACACGCCTTTGCCCATATCATCTACAAGGCCCTGCTGCTGATGTCGGCAGGCTCGGTCCTTTATATGACAGGCAAGCGCAAATGCACCGAGCTTGGCGGTCTTTTCCGGAGCATGCCCCTGACGACGGCCTGCGGAATAATCGGTGCCCTGTCTATATCTGCGTTCCCGCTCACCTCGGGCTTCATCAGTAAATCGATGATCTCACAGGCAGCAGCAGATGAAACCATGGCCATGGTGTGGTTCCTGCTGACCGCGGGCTCTGCCGGCGTATTTCTGCATGCGGGCATCAAATTCCCGTGGTTTATCTTCTTTCAGAAAGACTCCGGCCTGCGTCCCCCGGATCCTCCGCTGAATATGCGACTGGCCATGATCCTGTGCGCCTTTATTTGCATTGCGATCGGCATATGGCCGGCGCCGCTCTACGCCATCCTGCCCTTCCCCGTTGATTACGTTCCCTACACGCGTGCGCACGTCATCGAAATACTACAGCTACTGCTATTCTCGGGCCTCGCTTTTTTCATCATGCTGCCGTACATGAAGCGCACGCTCACCATCACACTCGACTGGGACTGGTTCTACCGCTGGCTGGGCCCGCGCGCCATCAACGGGTTAACACAGGTACTGAGCCGCTGGCATACACACAGACGCACTGATTTCCTGAGACACCTGGGACACTTGTTTGGCACGCTGTTCCTGTACCACGGCCCCCGTGGAATCCTTGCCCGCACCTGGGCCACCGGCAGCATGGTGCTGTGGGTGGTTATCCTGCTCGGGGTCTACCTGGTAGCCTACTACTTCTAGGCCCGTTACAAATAATCAGCTTGTCCGACTGGCAATACACTGCCGCCGTTACGACGACAGAAGCAGATGGCAAGTAGCCATCATTCTTCTGATAAATTTCACTGATATATCGGTGTTGGTATCGTCTACAGATACATTAGATATTGAGCACGGGCAACGTTACTTGTGTTGCCAATCAACTATAACGTGCATGGTTTATAGCTTTTACACAGCAACACTGCTGCTGATGTCATACTACACACCCCGGCAATATTCCTGCGCAGGCAGCTGCCGCGTATCCGTGCAATTCATATATGTGGAACGCAGATCTCCACGCCGTGCGCGTCTGGCGATACCTCGACAGGGCTTTGTTTACCCGTGAAAAAACACATGGTAAACAGGGTTTAATGCGGTATCACTGTTCATTAATAACAGGCACTGGCATGTTTTGGGTTTATACTCGATGGCACTTTTATTTTATTTACCCCCCCTGGTTTTTACAGGAAAGGAAAAATGTTCACACTACAGCACCTATTAATGAGCTCGGCAGGAATAGTGGTTATTTCAAGTACGTTGCTGTTATCCGCTGCACCGAGCATGGCTGACACATCCGGTTTCCAGGCCGTGCGTTACTCTGGTGGTTCTCGTGAAATGCGTAATTATCGCGGCGGTAGCAAGCGATTCTATCGTCATCGTTCCACCAGATATAACAGATGGTATCCCTGGCAGCGTCATTATAAAGGCAAGGGTTACAATTACTACGGCGATTACGGTGATCGCTACAAGGGCGATAGTTACCGCAACCAGGATGACAGCATCAGCGAGAATGCTGATTTGTTATCTGATACAGACTATTCGGACATCAGCCTTGGGT
>Ga0316201_10003017_pt1 | contig 12248 bp, 11 predicted proteins | sample CS6wburrow_MG_FD_204516 | JGI IMG/M metagenome (GOLD analysis project Ga0316201, IMG submission 204516) | Coastal sediment microbial communities from Delaware Bay, Delaware, United States - CS-6 worm burrow | ecosystem: Environmental > Aquatic > Marine > Coastal > Sediment | place: USA... | reverse complement strand
AGCTCGGGACATTGTAAGTGCGGCCCCTGAAGACGAGCCCAACAAGTTGAATGAGGAGATTCGGGAAGCCGAAACGGCGATTCGAACAGCGCTGAAGAAATTTCTTTCCTAGAGTGTTTCGCCAAACTTCCCATATGAATACGTGCCGCGCCGCTCGGTCTCGCATCCAGGTTTCAGCAAGTAGAGTTAATCGCCCCCGGGAATTGACGCCGGGTCTGTCTCTCTTGGCGCGGACGGCGGAATACCAAACAACATGCGCCATCGACTGTAGTCGTCGCCAAGTCCCAACGCGTCGTCGGCCGGGACTGTATCGGGATCGGTAAAGGTTCCAAAGAGGTGGTCCCATACTGACAAAACGAAACCGAAATTGCTGTCCGAGAATTGCCTGTTGGCGCTATGGTGGACGAAGTGCATACGGGGTGTCACAAGGGCTTTTTCGAGAATTCGTTGCATCGGGAATCGTATGTTCGAATGCAAGTAATGTTGATTGACAATTTGCAACAGGAACACGGCGAGGCCGATGGCGCCGAATTCAGGAAACGGAAACACCCAGAATGCGATCATCGGAGGCGCCAAGAACATGGCGAGGTGAACTGGTGACGCACGCAGACCTGCCAAAACGTTCAAATGTCGCGCCGAGTGATGGAAAGCGTGTGTCGACCAAAGCACTCGTGTGTGAAGCAGGCGATGTGCCCAGTAAGCGCCAAAATCGGCCAGAATAAGGTAACCGATAAGAAGGCTCCACCAGGGCCACGTGTCGGCTTCGGAATGCCAGGCAGCCATTCTTGGCGCTACCCAGTCAGCTGATCTGTCAAGTAGTTCGAAGATCACGATCGTGAGAACAAAAGAGAAGACAACAGCTATCGTATCCCACCGCATTTCGGGCTTTGCCTGAACCGTCCGAAAAGGGATGACAAAAGTCAGTGACCAGATCAGCGCAGCAACCGCCATTTCGATAAGAGTGGACTCAATCATCAGGCAATTTAATCAGCAAACAGTGTGGCCTTTCAACGTTTTGGCGTACCCGTCGGGCTGCATGCCAGCTTGACGCCCGAAACTAAAGGACACCAAAGGAAACCGGGCCGCGTCAAAACACATCTTCATGAATTCGAGCGCTGCCTTTATCAAGCGTTATGTAATTAACGGGACGCAGAACCTAAGCTGTGGCCGGTCTTCTGCCACGACGCTAGGCATCAGGGAACTGATAGTCTGCAAACTGCTCGCGTAGTGCGAGCTTGTTGATCTTGCCAGTCGCCGTGTGCGGCAGCTCATCGACAAACGCGACGTCGTTTGGTTTCCACCACGTCGCTACTCGGCCATCAAACCACTTGAGCATCTCGTCTTTGGGGATTTCTCCGCCGTCTTTTGCGACGACTATCAATAGGGGCCTTTCCGTCCATTTCGGATGATAACGACCGATTACCGCGGCCTCTGCGACTTGCGGATGATCGACTGCAGCGTTCTCAAGGTCGATCGAGCTAATCCACTCGCCGCCTGACTTGATAACGTCTTTTGTTCGGTCGGTTATCTGCATCACGCCGTTCGGATCGATCGTCGCGACGTCGCCGGTATCGAACCAGCCGTCGGCATCCAGTGGGCTGTCGGCATCTTCAAGACGGAAGTAATTGCTGGCTACCCACGGGCCGCGAACCTTGAGCGTCCCGAACGCCACGCCGTCCCACGGTAATGGCTGGTTGTCCTCGTCCGTAATGCGCATTTCGATCCCGAACACACCACAGCCCTGTTTCGCCTGCAACTCGTAACACTGTTCTTTGCTCAAATTGCCCATGTCCGGTTTGATCTTGAACACCGTTCCAAGCGGGCTGGTTTCCGTCATGCCCCAGCCCTGGTGTACGGTGACGCCGTGTTTCTTGTCGAAGTCTTCGATGATCGAGCGCGGGCAGGCTGCGCCGCCAACGCTCACGCGACTGACGGTATCAATGGTGTTGCCGGTCCGTTCGAGATAGGCCAGCAGTTCCAGCCAGATCGTCGGCACACCGGATGCAACGCTAATGCTCTCCTTTTCAATAAGCGCGTGCAGAGTTTCACCGTCTGCCATCTTCGGCCCTGGCATAACGATCTTGGCGCCGACCATGGCGGCGGCGTAGGGAATACCCCAGCCGTTTACGTGGAACATGGGAACAACCATCAGCACGCAATCCTGGCCCGAAAATGCCAGCACATCCGGCAGGCACCCGGCGTAGGCATGCAGGACGACGGAACGGTGGCTGTAAAGAACGCCCTTGGGGTTGCCGGTGGTACCGGAGGTATAACAGAGCGTAGACGCCGTTCGTTCATCGAATTCGGGCCACTCAAATTCGTCGGACTCATTCGCGATCAACGTTTCGTAGCAAAGGACGTTGGGTAGATCGCTCGCGGGCATGTGTGCCTCGTCGGTCATGACGACAATACCCTCGACACTCTTGAAGTGCTCCGCCAGCTTCTCGACGAGCGGCATGACTAACGGATCGACAAACAGGTAGCGGTCTTCGGCATGATTGACGATGTAGGCGACCTGCTCGGGATACAGGCGTGGATTGATCGTGTGACACACGATGCCACAGCCCGATAACGCGTAATAAAGCTCAAAGTGTCGGTGATCATTCCATGCCAGGGTGCCGACGCGGTCCCCGGCTTCGATGCCGAGTTTCTTAAGCGCATTAGCTAACTTGCGAGTACGTGCGAACGCCTCTCGGTACGTGTAGCGCTGGTTTGGGTTGTCCACGGTCACAGAGACGATCTCGCGATCCGGGTAATTGGCGTCTGCGAATCTCATCAGCGAGGAGATTAGCAACGGGGTGTCCATCATCAGGCCTTGCATACGGGTTCTCTCGCCTCCGTTTTTTGTTGTTCTGGTGGCCGGCCGAAGAACGGCCGCTGATTATTCTTGCGCAGGCTTTGCCGTCTTCTTTTTCGATGCGCGTCTACGCTTTTTCTTGGTTTTGGCGCCGCTCTTGTCGGATGGTTTTGCAGCGCCGTTGGTTTTCACGCGCCCACTGCCGTTTGCCTTCGCGGCTCTCTTCTTGCGGCGCTTCGCCGGGCGTTTCTTCGCAGGTTTCAGCGCCGCCTTTTTCAAGTCCTCGAATGATTCGGTGAGGTAATCGCAGTATGTCCCGGGGTCCGGCATCATCTCGCGACAAGAAATCGCACTGACTGTGATCTGACCGTTGTAACCGATCACCGGCTGAAACAGACCAATCCCGTGCGTAACAGGGCCAAGGCCGAAGTTGGCAACCATCCGCGAACCCATCGAATACAACGGGAAATTGGGCCCGGGTACGTTGGTGATGATTGTGTTGAAGATCGGCGGCAGACGATTTGCCAGACCATAGCGACCGTAGGCAGTTGCCATGAGGCCGGTCGTAGTTGATGGCAGAAAATGCGCCAACTCGGTGCCAAGCGAGGCGCCCAGGGTCCGCGTCAGCTTCTTGGCATCCTCGCTTTCGCTGTGCACGGCGCGCAAGCGCTCCAGGGGCTCCGCAATGTCACTGCGCACGGGCAAACTCATCGTCGACACCATGTTACCGGCCGCTTTGCGCATTTGTTCAGGGCGGGCAGAAACCGGTGCCATTGCCACCAGCGATTCTTCCGGCAGCTCGCCCTTGGAGTCGAGGTAGTTCCTGAGGGCGCCCCCGCAAACACTGACGACTACGTCGTTGACGGTAGCTCCTTCGACGCGACTCTTGATCGCGCGAATTTCGTCGAGGGAAAAACTGCGACCATCGAAAACACGGTGCGGTGAGACGTTACCGTTGAAGCGCGTACGCGGCACATTCGTCGTAAGGTGTATCTCCTTGTTGAGAAGCCCGCGACCGAAGCGCCAAGCCGTCGACGCATTGCGCCCCACGAGTGAAACGAACTCGAACGGTTTCTTGGCCGTGGTCACAGCCGTTCGGCCGAGCAGTTCCATAGCCGTTGGGAATCGCTCCGGACTCCATTCTTTGTCCGGTGGCTCCACGCTGTCTTCCGGGGAGGCATCATGGATGGCTGCGCCGATTTCTGCGCCGGACACGCCGTCAATTGCCGAGTGGTGTATTTTCGTCACGAGCGCAAAGCTGCCTTCGGGCACGCCGGCGACGTTGTCGAGCCCCTCGATGACGTAGGCCTCCCATAGCGGTCGACTGGTATCCAGCGGCCTTGCGTGCAGGCGCGCTGTCTGGATGCAAAGTTGTCGCCAGTCGCCGGGTTTGGGAAGTGCGATGTGCCGGACGTGAAACTCCAGGTCGAAATCCGGATCCTCGATCCAGTAGGGATAATCGAGACTCATCGGTACGCTGACCAGGCGCTGCCGAAATGCACGTGCCTTGTGCAGGCGTTTTTCAAAAAATCTCAGGATATCCTTGAACGTTACCGCACCGCCTGGCGCGGTCGACTGGTCATAGATAGCGAGGCTCCCAATATGCATGGGCATATTGCCCGTCTCAAGGTAGAGAAAAGATGCGTCGAGTCCTGATAGTTGATCCATTAGTGTTGCCTTGAGTGGGTGCCGCCAGGCGCGCATTCCTGTTGCTCCGCTGCGCGTCTTCGCTGTCCGGGCCGTCGCTTGCCGTGATATCGGGTGCAGGCATCTTGACGCACCATCGATTCGGTCATGGCTTCGAACGACTCAATCTTGCGGAATCAGATCGGCATCCAGCTTACTCGATCTGTAGTTCGTTTTCAGCGAGTTGCCTCGGTAGTTACCTCGATTGTGTCCAAGAGTGCATTAGTGCTAGATATCGGGTGTCATTAGTGCCTGGTGCGTCAGGCAAAGGAGGAGCATATGGGCACGGTTACGGTACTGATAATCGGGGCGCTTATTGCCACCGTCGTTGTACTGGTCTTGGGACTGCGTTCCATGGCGCACGGCGGGAAATACGACGAGGAGCACGCCGAGAAGTTCATGTGGGAGCGGGTGGCGCTACAGGGGCTGGTCGTCGTGCTGCTGCTGGCTGCAGTATTCCTGGGCGCCTGACGTATTTCAGTCTATATTCCTGGCCCGCTGCGCTAGCCCGGCATGTCGGTCTGCATTGGCACCACGGCAACAGCCAAATATCGTGAACCGGTCGCAAGAATCGGCGTCTGTCACATTGCTATCATTTAGCCTCGAATCACGCTAACTGGCAGGGCTTCGCGTTGTGTGAGTTATTTGCAATGTCGAGTCGGTATCCGACGTCCGTTGGGTTCTCGCTGGAGACCCTTGCGCGTCGTGGCGGGCGCGAAGGTCCGCACAGGGATGGCTGGGGCGTCGCCTATTTCGAAGAGCACGATGCGTTCCTGCTTCGAGAACCAAGTCCGGCTGCAGAGAGCGGACTGGTGCACTTCATGGAGCGAAACGGACCACCCAGCAAGCTCGTCCTTTCGCATATCCGTCTAGCGACCCAGGGGCAGCCTGCGTTGCGCAACACGCAACCCTTTCAACGTGAGCTCGGCGGGCGGGCGCACGTATTCGCTCACAACGGCAACATGCCTGGCATACGCAAGCAACGTGCCCTGGGGACATCGCGCTTCACTCCGGTAGGGGACACTGACTCGGAATTCGCATTCTGTTGCCTGCTTGAGCGATTCGAGGCGCTCTGGGCCGACGGAAACGGCAAAGTACCGTCGATCGACGCTCGTCTGGAGATAGTGCGCCACTTCGCCGAGGCGTTTCGGCCGCTTGGCGCGTGCAACTTTGTCTATACCGACGGCGATACGCTGTTCGTCCATTCGCACATACGCAAGCAAGACGACGGCGAGGAACGGCCGCCCGGCCTGCACCTGCTGGTGCGATCAGGCAACGAGCAAGCGATTGACCTGAGCGAGTCCGGCGTCATCATGGCTCCCATTGCGCAGGAACTGGCGCTGGTCGCCAGCGTTCCGCTGACGGATGAACCCTGGGAGCCACTCGTCGAGGGCGACGTCATCGCAATAAAAGGGGGCGTAGTCCTGGCGCGGCACGCAGCCGCGACGGCGATCGCCGTCTAAGGGCATACAAGCCCGCGCATCGCGGGGCAGACTTTACTCGAGTGACATCGCAGCAACCGCTGCGCCGATAATGCCGGCTTCGTTGAGTTTCTTCGCAACGTGAATCGGTGTCGGTACAGTCAGCGTGTGTTTAAACTCGTCGAACTTTTTGCTGGCGCCGCCACCAAGAATGTAATGGTCGGGTGTCATGACACGGTCGACACGTTCCAGGAAGTAGTTGAACCGCTCGCCCCATTCATCCCAGGACAGGTTGTTAACTTTTCTGGCGCGATTGCCCGCGTACCTTTCAATCGACTGGCCGTCCTTGCCCGGCATGTGCCCCAGCTCCGTGTTTGGAATGAGGGTGCCATCGTAGAAGACACCGGAGCCAAGCCCGGTGCCGATGGTGACCATGATGACCAGCCCCTGGAGGCCTATACCGGCGCCAAATTTCATTTCGGCGATACCGGCGGCGTCCGCGTCGTTCAGCACGATAAACGGATGACCGGTCGCCTGCGCGAACGCATGATCGGCGCGTGTGCCTCGCCACGACTTGTCAATGTTGCCGGCCGTTCGAGCGACACCATCGACGATAACGGAAGGAAAGCAGCAACCAACCACGCCTGAGTAATCGAACTCGTCTACCAATTGCTTGAGCGCGCTGGAGACATTATCGGGCGTCGAATCAGCCGGCGTCTCGATACGATGCCGTTCGCTCGCCAGTGTCCCCGTGGCCGTATCGACCAGTGCGGCCTTGATACCAGTGCCGCCAACGTCTACGCCGAGTATTGTGCTCATGTGACTGGATCCCGGAAACAGCAGAAAAACACTATGGCCCGATAATACGCAAGAACCGGTGCAAGAACATGCATAGGCCATGTCCGGAGCCACATTCCTGCCGGCGCGATCCGAGGCCTGCGCAGCTTCGAGTTCTCGTCAGCCGTTGAATAGGGCGGCCTTGCCCCCACATCGAATCGAGAACGATACTTCATCGACGTGTGCCGAAAGAGAGCTTATTGAGGCAGGCGCTGGAGCGAGCATGGACTTCAAGGACTACTACGACATCATGGGCGTCAAACGTGACGCCAGCCAGGACGAGATAAAGCGCGCCTACCGCAAGCTGGCGCGCAAGTACCATCCTGACGTCAGCAAGGAAGCGGACGCGGAAGCACGCTTTAAGGACCTTGGCGAAGCTTATGCCGTGCTCAAGGACCCCGAGAAGCGCGCGGCCTACGATCAGCTCGGTGCCGATTGGAAAGCCGGCCAGGAATTCAGGCCGCCACCGGACTGGGGAACCGGCTTCGAATTCAGTGGCGGTTTTCGCGATGGCGATGCCTCTGCCTACAGTGATTTCTTCGATTCACTTTTCGGCCAGGACTTTCAGTCGGCGATGGGTGGTCAGCGGGCGGGAATGCATGCGCACGGTGAGGACCACCATGCCAAGGTCCTGATTGATCTTGAGGACGCGTATCGTGGCGCCTCTCGCGGTATCTCACTGAGTGCACCGGAACTCAATGGTTCCGGTCATGTCATTACGCGACAGCGCACGCTCAACGTGAAGATCCCGAAAGGGGTCAAACAGGGTCAACGTATTCGCCTGGCCGGTCAGGGCTCACCCGGAATGGGCCAGGGCAAGGCGGGCGACCTGTACCTCGAAATCGAGTTCAAACCGCACAAGCTGTTCCGAGTGGAAGGCCGGGATGTGTATCTCGAGCTGCCGGTCGCCCCTTGGGAAGCGGCGCTTGGCGCGACGGTGAAAGCGCCGACGCCTGACGGCGCCGTCGACTTGAAGATACCGGCGGGCACGACGCGCCCACGCAAGCTGCGTTTGAAGGGACGCGGCATACCCGGCAAGCCGCCGGGCGATCTCTTTGTTGAGGTGGTCATCACGCTGCCGCCCGGAGACAGCGATGCCTCGAAGCAGCTTTACGAAACGATGCAGCGCGACCTGTCGTATAACCCACGCAGCAAACTGGGAGTGTAGAGCCGATGACCAAGCAAGTAATAACAGGCGTCATCGTGGAAGAAAGCACAGAGCTATCGCTGAGCGAACTCAGTCGTGCCTGCGCGACCTCGACCGAGTGGCTCATTGAGCTGGTCGATGAGGGCGTGCTGGAGCCGGCCGGCCGCAAGCCGACAAACTGGCGCTTCTCCGGTGCAAGCCTGAAACGAGCGCGCACGGCGCGTCGGCTGCATGAAGATCTGAAGATCAATATGGCGGGCGTGGCGCTGGCGCTGGAGTTGATCGAGGAAATTGAAGTCATGCGCGAGCGGCTGCGCCGCCTGGACCTGGACGATTAACCTTGAACTCGAGCCGGTGCGCAACAACATCTGCAGCATCGAATTGAGAGGTGAGTAAAGTGGGTGATTCAAAGCACATTGTATGCCCCGGCTGCAGCGCGGTTAATCGCATCCCGTCAGCGCGCATGGCCGAGGCCCCGAAATGCGGGCGTTGCGGCAAGCCGCTGTTCGACGCACATCCCGTAGAGCTGAATAGCAATAACTTTGACAAGCACGTGAGCCGCAACGACATCCCCGTCGTCGTTGATTTCTGGGCGCCCTGGTGTGGTCCCTGCAAGATGATGGCGCCGGCGTTCGAACAGGCAGCGTCGGAGCTGGAACCGGTGGTCAGGCTCGCGAAGCTGAATACCGATGCTGCGCAGGATATTGCCCAGAAGTTTCGTATCCAGAGCATCCCGACGCTCGCCGTCTTCAAGAACGGCACAGAGGTTGCGCGGCAGCCCGGCGCGATGGGCGCGGCCGATATCGTTCGATGGGTGCGGTCAAATACGGATTGACCACAATGCCCGGCACCTTTTCCTGATAGACAGCCGTTGATCACGCCCAAACAATGAACAGGGCGGCAGAGGCGGCTGCCGTTTTCTAAGGTCTTCGCAAGGAAGGCCGGGGAGGCGTCAAATGGGTTTTGACCTCACGTTCTTCGGGGCAACCGGCGAGGTAACCGGTTCGTTGTACGTTATTCAGGCCGGTGGCCATACGGTCCTCCTCGAATGCGGTCTTCTTCAGGGCGGCAAGGAAAACGAGGAGCGGAACGGCGATCCTTTCCCGGTGCCGCTGGACACTATCGATGCGGTCGTCCTGAGTCACGCGCATATCGACCATTCGGGTCGAGTACCCCTGCTGGTCAAGCGTGGCTATACAGGCCCCGTTTACGTACAAAATGCGACCAGGGCACTCTGCGAAATCATGTGGCCCGACTCCGGTTACCTCAACGAGAAAGAGGCGGAGTGGAAGAACCGGAAACGCCAACGCAAAGGACGGCCGTTAATCAAACCGCTGTACACGCTCGAAGACGCGGAAGTTGCACTCAAGCGCCTGAAGGGTGTTGCCTACGGTGACGAAATGACTATCGTGCCCGGTTTAACGCTGCGCTTCTTCGATGCGGGCCATATCCTTGGCTCGGCCATTGTCGAACTCACATACAGCGATGACTCGGGCAGCCGCACGCTGGCATTCAGCGGAGATCTTGGTTATCGGGACGCTCCCGTCATGGACCCTCCCGCCGTTTTGCCTTATGCGGACGCGGTGCTGCTAGAGAGCACCTACGGGGATCGACTGCACCGTCGATTCGACGAAACCATCGACGAACTGACAGAAGTGTTTGCCGCTGCGAAAGCAGGGCATGGCAATATCATGATTCCGGCATTCACCGTCGGCCGGACGCAGGACCTGCTCTACCTGATGGCGGAAAATTACGATCGCTGGAATCTCGATGACTGGCAGATCTACCTCGACAGTCCGATGGCCATCGCAGCGACAGATGCCTATGCGAGGTATCGGCATTTGTACGGAGTGAAGCTCTTTGGGCCGGATTCGAATTTGCCCGAGCTGCCAAATTTCCACCAGACATTGACGCCGGATCAGTCGATTCGCATCAACGAAATCGACTCAGGCGCAATCGTTATCGCCGGCAGTGGTATGTGCAGCGGTGGCCGCATCCTGCACCACCTGAAAAACAATGTCTGGCGGCCCGAGTGCCATCTCGTGATTGTCGGCTTCCAGGCCTACGGTACGCTTGGCCGACGTCTCGTCGACGGCGCCGACACGATCAAGCTGTTCGGGGAAGAGATTCGCGTGCGTTGCCAATTGCACACGATTGGCGGTCTGTCCGCGCATGGCGACCAGGCGGATTTGATGGCGTGGTACGCCGCATTCCAGAATCACCCGCCCGTTTACCTCATTCACGGCGAGCCTGATGCACAGCGGGCGCTTGCAAAGAAGATGCGCGCCGATCTCGACGCGCCGGTATCGATTCCCGAAAGGGGCCAGAAAATCCAGATATAGGAGGCACGGTCACGACTATTGAGCTCAAATTGCCTGAACTTGCTGGACAAGAGATACCGTCGGACGCGCTTGATCGTGCAAGCCGGCTGGCAGCCGGCTACTTGCAGGCCGAGCTGGTTATGCGCAAGTACGGCATTCAAAAGACCATTGTTGTCTTCGGCGGCACGCGGATTTACGAAACTGGCAAAGCCGATGAGCGTGGGTATCGGGACTACTATCGGATTGCGAGGGAGTTCGGTGCGATCGTTGGCCGTTCCGGTCTTGGCCCGGACGACTGCCGTCTGACATTGATGACGGGCGGTGGCCCCGGGATCATGGAGGCGGCGAATCGCGGTGCGAGCGACGTCGGTGCTAAGAGCATCGGCCTGAATATCCGCCTGCCTCATGAGCAGGCGCCGAATTCCTACATTTCTGACGAGCTCAGCTTCGACTTTCAGTATTTTGCAATTCGCAAACTTCACTTCCTGTTGCGCGCCAAAGCGCTGGTCGTGTTTCCTGGGGGGTTCGGCACGATGGACGAACTGTTCGAAACCCTGAACCTGGTGCAGTGCCGCAGGATCGATCCGCTGCCTGTCGTACTCGTTGGCCAGACATTCTGGCAGCGTGCCGTCAGCCTCGAATTTCTCGAAGCCAGTGGCCTTATTGATAGCGAGGCGACAAGACTTTACTGGTACGCCGAAACCGCCCAGCAGATCTGGGACAGCATCATCGCCTGGTATGCAGCGGCCGGGGAACCGTTGCTGTGCGAAACCCTGTGAGAAGCCCCGAGAGCGGGACTGGCGGTCGGGAACTGTCGGCCTGGGCCCGAACGTCAGAGACGGTCCTGCAGGCGCTCGCTGTCGACCCGGATCGCGGTCTTGATGAGGCCGAGATCAGAAAGCGGGCGGCGACCTGGGGCCCGAATAGCCTGGAGCCCACCCGCCCCAGAAACGTGCTTTCTATCCTGTTCGGCCAGTTCAAGAGCGTCGTTGTGGTTTTGCTGCTGGTCGCCGGAACGCTGGCGCTGGCATTCTCTGAAATCGTTGAAGGGCTCGCGATATTCAGCGTGATACTCATCAACGCAACTATCGGTTTCTTGACGGAATGGCGCGCGATTCGCTCGATGGAAGCGCTACGGCAATTCGCACGTGCCGAATGCGTCGTTCTTCGAGATGGCAGGGCCGCAAGGGCGCCTGCCGACATCCTGGTACCGGGTGACATCGTGTTGTTTGAAGCCGGTGACCTTGTGCCGGCTGATCTGCGTCTTTTCGAAGCTGCAAAACTCGCAGCCGACGAGTCCACGCTGACGGGCGAATCCTTGCCGGTGAAAAAGACGGATTCGGTACTCGACAAGGAAACGCCGGTACTTGACCGGACGAACATGGCTTTCAAAGGTACCTGCATTACGCGCGGCGCGGGGAAGGGCGTTGTTACCGGCACGGGCATGAACACTCAACTTGGCAAGATATTCAAGCAGGTCGTGGTGGCCGAGGAACAGAAGACGCCGCTGGAAGAGCAACTCAATACACTAGGAACTGGCCTCGTCTGGTTGATCATGGTCGTTGCCATACTTGTCGGCGTCGCAGGCGTTGTCGCGGGACGGGAACTGTTTCTGGCGATCGAAGTAGCCATCGCGCTATCAGTCGCCGCGATCCCCGAGGGGCTCGTTATCGTGGCGACAATTGCGCTCGCGCGCGGCATGTGGCGACTCGCCAGGCAGAACGCACTGGTGACCCGGTTGTCCGCGGTCGAAACGCTCGGCGCGACCAGCGTCATTCTCACTGACAAGACCGGCACGCTGACCGAAAATCGCATGACCGTATCGGCTGTGTTGTTGAATGGTTTCGATCTTGACCTTAAGACACAGCAAGAAACGGGCACAACAGCGTTCTGCGTCGCTGGCAATAAACCTAATGCAGTCCAGGAAGCCATGCTGCGCGACCTGCTTGAATGCGGCGCGCTATGCAACAACGCGTCGCTCGAGCAGGACGGCGAGAAGAACGACAAGGGGGTTGGCGATCCTACCGAGCTGGCCCTGC
>Ga0316201_10003016_pt1 | contig 12250 bp, 10 predicted proteins | sample CS6wburrow_MG_FD_204516 | JGI IMG/M metagenome (GOLD analysis project Ga0316201, IMG submission 204516) | Coastal sediment microbial communities from Delaware Bay, Delaware, United States - CS-6 worm burrow | ecosystem: Environmental > Aquatic > Marine > Coastal > Sediment | place: USA... | reverse complement strand
CCACCAGGTCATGTTCGCCCCCCGTAATCCAGATTTTGGTTCCTTCAATCCGGTAGGTGCCGTCTTCGTTCGGATGCGCCCGCGTGCGAATCATGCCCAGGTCGGTACCGCACTGGGGTTCGGTCAAGCACATGGTGCCCGTCCATTCCCCACTGACCAGCTTCTCCAGATAGGTCCGTTGCAACTCCTCCGATCCATGGGCATGAAGTGCACTGATCGCACCGTGAGTCAGGCCGGGATACATACCGAATGACAGATTGGTGGAGCAGACCATTTCATCGACGATAAATTTCAGGACATGGGGCAGACCCTGCCCCCCGAACTCCGCCGGCGCATCCAGGGCAGTCCAGCCCGCTTCTGCGAACATCCCGTACGCTTCCCTGAATCCGTCCGGCGTGGTGACGGCATGGGTGCTTGCGTCGTAACTGCAGCCCTGCTCGTCGCCCACCTTATTCGTCGGCTGGATCACTTCGGCTGCGAACTTACCCATCTCCTCGAGGATCGCGACAATCAGTTCCGGCGAGGCCTCGGCATACCTTTCCTGCGCCTGCAGGTCGTCTATGCCCAGCACGTCGAACAACAGGAATCGCAAATCGTTTATAGGAATCTGGTACTGCATAGCAAACTCCTTGACCGGTTAATTGACGCGCTGCCCACAGCGCGTTTGTTCAGGCTTCGCTATCCAGCTTCCAGACACATCGGGACGCGCCGCTGAGCTCCCCCGAGGGGACTGGTGCGACTCCGACCTGCTTGTCTGCCTCCCGGAAAATAGCCACCGTCATGGCGATGCCACCAATGACCAGCAGGTGTGCGAGCCAGGTGAAGCCGAACTGGAAAATGGACAGGAAGGACAGGCTGAAAACCATACTCCACATCCACCCAAGGACCTGCATGAAGTAATGTTGTGATGCCAGATCGAGATGCCGCAGGGGATTGTGGTGATTGTCCATCACCGCATCCCAGCTGTTCACAATAAACTCTTTCATCAGACTGCCCTCCTTAGGCGTTTCACCTCAATGTACGTCGCCCCCGCACCCACGGTTCAGGAAAAACGGCAGTTGTCCATGTTTTGTCGTGTATCCTGTCCAGGTTCAGGTGGCCAAACAGCGATCACACGCGCCCGAACTGCTCCGCACGCCGAGCTATGGCCCGCGTGAACCCCTTGAAGATGAAAAGGTGCGCAGGCACCAGCGCATACCAGTAGGCAAGCCCCCAGACTCCCCGCGGATGCCAGTAGGTAGTTGCCGTCACCCGGGTTCGCGCCCCATCCTCCAGCGGTTCCAGCTCGAACTCCAGGACGCCCGAGCCGGGGGCGCGCATGCCAAAGTGCAGTGTGAGTCGGCGCTCCTCTTCCAAACCCACAACGGTCCAGTAATCGACGACGTCCCCGAGGCGCAAATCGGTCGGATGACGCCGGCCGCGAGTGAGACCGGGGCCGCCGACGCACCAGTCCATCCACTCGCGGATCAACCAGAGCACGTTCATATAATAATAGCGGTTGCTGCCCCCGATCGCGGTAACCTGGCGCCACACCGCCGCAGGAGGGGCTTCCGCTACCGCACTGCCCCCGGCACGTTTGGCGTAGTAGGCCACCTCGTGGCTGAAACCACGCATGGCAAAAGCGCCCTCGGTCCAGCGCGCTGCAACGGCCTGGTGGCGCTCTGCGGCGAAGGCCGCATCGATCGCCTCGCGCACGCTGAGCAGACGCTGGGGAACCAGCTGGCGTAGTGCGGCGTCATCCGCGCTGAAGTCATGCTTCAACCCCCCGATCAGCGCCCGCGCGACATTGGCAGGCACCGCGGTGGTGAGGCCAAGCCAATAAGCAGACAGCCCGGGTGTCAGCACGGGTACAGGCAGAATGAGGGGGGCTCGCCTGTCCACCGCGGCGGCCACCTGACGCATCATTGCCTCGTAAGTGCACAGTTCGGGCCCGCCGGCATCATAGACCTGGTCCGCCGCTTCCGGCAGCAGCGCCAGACGTTCCAGGTAAACGAGCAGGTTTTCGAGGGCTATGGGAGGAGACTTGGCTCGCACCCAGCGCGGCGTGATCATGATTGGCAGGTTCAGCACCAGGTCGCGCATCACCTCGAAGGCCGCGGATCCCGGACCCACGATGATGCCCGCGCGTAGTTCGGTCACCGGCACAGAGCCCTCCCGCAGGACCTCTCCGGTTTCACGCCGGGAATCGATATGCTCGCCGGCCGCGACGCCAGGCACCAGCCCGCCGAGGTAAACGATGCGCCCGACACCCGCCTGTGCTGCGGCCCGGGCGAAGTTCTCCGCGGCCTGCAGATCGATACGGCCGAAATCGCGGCCCGCGCCCATGGAATGAACCAGGTAGAAAGCCACCTCGATACCGGCAAGCGCCGCAATCAGCGTATCGGGTCGCAGGGCATCTGCCTGCACCAGTTCGACCTGGCTCCAGCACCGTGCCTCCAGTACCGACGGGTTGCGTGCAGCAGCGCGCACCCGCCACCCCGCGGCAACGAGATGGGGAACCAGGTTGCTGCCAATGTAACCACTGGCGCCAAACACCAGTGCAGCGTGCTTCATCTCTATCATTTGTTGCGCCTTCGGGGTTGATCCATCGCCCTTAGATATACCGATCCGGACTCACCCTGGATTATGACCGAGACAGGACCTGTTTCGTAATGATCCGCCGTTCAATCCGGTTTACCCCGCGACTCGTACCACTCTCATGCAAAAATCTGATCTCATACTGGTTCTGGGTGACCAGCTTACCCTGGATAAAGGCGCGCTGAAGGGTGCACGGCCCGGCCAGGACACCGTCGTCATGGCCGAGGTCGCGGAGGAGGCGTGTTATGTGCGTCACAACCGACACAAGATCGCGCTGATTTTCGCTGCCATGCGGCACTTCAGGGACGAGCTGCGGAAGCTCGGCTTCTCCGTCATCTATTTTCAGTACGAGGACGGCAAAGCATCGCTGCTGGAAGCGGTCCGCGAAGCGCTCGAGGCGTGCAACGCAGATGCGGTGCGCTGTTGCGAACCGGGGGAATGGAGACTGTTGGCCCAGCTCCGCAGCTGGGAATTACCCGTGCCTCTACAGCTGGCGGACGATGATCGCTTTCTCGCTTCATCCGACGAGTTTGCCGACTGGGCGCAGGGACGCAAGCAGCTGCGCATGGAATACTTCTACCGGAGGATGCGCAAGAAATACGACCTGTTGCTGGATGAGGACGGGGCCCCCGAGGGAGGGAAATGGAATTACGACGCCAGCAACCGGAAGGGCTGGCGCAATAGCGAAGACCTGCCCGACCGGCCCGGTACCGACATCGATGCGACGACCGCCGAGGTGCTGGAGCTGGTCAATCGGGAATTCCCGGATCACCCCGGCGACCTGTCCCGGTTCTACCTGGGTGTGACGCCTGCGCAGGCAGAGGAACATTTCCAATGGTTCCTGGAACACGCCCTGCTCCTTTTCGGCACCTACCAGGACGCCCTGGCCGAGGAGTCCCCCTGGCTGTTTCACAGCCTGGTCTCCATGTACATCAATATCGGACTGCTGGACCCCCTGCAGGTCTGCCGCCGTGTCGAACACGCCTGGCGTGCGGGTCAGTGCGAGCTCGCCGCGGCGGAGGGGTTCATCCGCCAGATCCTCGGCTGGCGGGAGTACGTGCGCGGCATCTACTGGCTGAAGATGCCGGAGTATGCGGATCGGAACAGCCTTATGGCACAACGCCCTTTGCCGGCATGGTTCTGGACCGGGGAAACCGAGATGCGCTGCCTGCAGGTCGCCCTGAGTCAGACGCTGGACCTGGGCTATGCCCACCACATTCAGCGACTCATGGTGATCGGTAATTTCGCCCTGCTGGCCGGGCTGGACGTAGAGCAGGTCTGTACCTGGTATCTGGCGGTGTACGTCGATGCCTTCGAATGGGTGGAGCTGCCCAATACACTGGGAATGGCACTGCACGCCGATGGGGGGCTCATGGCCAGTAAACCTTATGCGGCGAGCGGCAAATACATCCAGCGGCAGGGCAATCACTGCAAAGCATGTCGCTACACCCCAGCCCGGGTTACCGGGGAAGCGGCCTGCCCCTACAACAGCCTGTACTGGCATTTCATCCATCGGCACCGGGAGCGGCTCGAGGCCAATCCACGCATGGGACTCACGGTGAGAAACTGGGCGCGCAAGGATCGGGAGGAGCAGGCGACCATCCTGCAGTGGGCGGACAAAGAACTGCAACGGCTGGCCCCGGAGGCATAGATTCCATGGCATCGGGTCCCCTGCAACTCAAGCGAATGAACGCCGTCATTGTGGGCGACGGTGCGATCGGTGCAGCCCTGCTGGATGCCCTTCTGGAGCATCCGGGCCTGGAAAGGGTGGCCATACTCCGACGCGGCACCGCGAGCCTGGCGGGCGACCACCGCGTCGCCCCGCTATCCTTCGACGCAGAGGATCCAGACTCTGTGGCTGCGGCGGCTGACGCCGCCAATGACGTTCTTGGGCGTGTTCACCTGCTCATCAACACCGTGGGCATGCTGCACGGCTCCCGGCAACAACCGGAGAAACGAGTCCGCGATGTCCGGCCAGAGGCACTGCTGCATTCGTTTGCCATCAATGCCGTCCTGCTGCCCCTGCTGGCGCAGTCTTTCAGTTCCCTGCTACGCCACGACGAGCCAGCCGTGCTCGCCTCTCTGTCCGCCAGGGTGGGCAGCATAGAGGACAATGGGCTCGGGGGCTGGTACAGCTATCGCGCCTCGAAGGCTGCACACAATATGCTGCTGCGTACACTGGCCAGGGAGTGGCGTGTCAGTCATCGCAATGCAACCGTCGTGGCGCTGCACCCAGGAACCGTAGACTCGCGACTATCGCGCCCCTTCCTGTCGAGTGGCTACCGCAACAAGGTGCTCACGCCGGGAGAGTGTGCCGATTCCTTGCTCGGGGTCATCGACTCCCTGGGCCCGGAGCAGTCCGGGTCTTTCTACGACTGGCAGGGCAAACCTGTTCCCTGGTAACTCGAACCACAGGGCTTTTACCAGGGACCTAGACAATCGGCCAGTCCGCCGCATCGGCGATGAACTCTGGCTGTGGGGCACAAACGCCCTGCCAGCGCTGCACGAACTCACCCTCCGGGTCGTACAGGGATGCCTGTTTATCGATATTGAAGTGCCTGCCGCCACGCGGATCCGCTCCCACGCCGGCGATGTATTGCCAGTTGCCGTAATTGCTGGCCACGTCGTAGTCGAGCAGATGCTTCTCGAAGAACGCGGCCCCGTAACGCCAGTCGAGGTTGAGCTCATTGACCAGGCAGCTGGCAGCAATCTGGCGCCCGCGATTACTGAGCCATCCCGTTGCCACCAGCTGATGCATGAGCGCATTCACCAGCGGATAGTCGGTTGCTCCGGCACACCAGCGGGCAAAGCTGCGCGGCTCGAAGGTTCTCAAGTGTCGCCGCCGCCCCCGGCCACTCGCGCGGAACAGCGTCGGGCCGTCCTCGTAGGCGCGCCAGTGAAAAAATTCGCGCCACAGGAACTCACTGAAGAGATGTCTGGTCGACTCATTGGACCCATAAGTCCGCTCATAATCTCGCAACGCCTGGGCGACCCGGCGTATGGACAGACTGCCAGTGGCCAGCCAGGGTGAAAGGAAGGAGGCATAGAACAGGCCCTCCAGCTGATTCCGCGTGGCCTTATAGGTGTCAACGGCACGCTCTCGCAACATCCAGGTGTGCAATCGCTCCTTCCCTGCGGCGGCTCCGCCGCGCACGACAAACGACGGGTGGGGACGAGTCGCGGGCTCCGCCACCGTTTCTGCGTTGAAACGCTCCGGCCTGGGCGGCAGCTGTGGCTCACCTATGGGACTTTCAGGACTGACATCCTCTACCGACATGCAGAAAGGTGTGTATTGCAGTGGCAATCCCGCGGGTGAAGGGGACAGCTGTGCGGCCGAAAACAGGGCGTTTCCTTCGTGCTCAAGCAGGGGAATATCGAGCAGCCGCGCGGCCCGCTCGACCTCCCAGCGCTCATAGACTCCGGGCGTGCGGGACACGCCAACCCGACTCACCGAGAAGCGTTTGACAAGATCAGGCAACCACTGGGTCGGCGAGCCGTGCAGGACCATCAGGTCCTGGCCCCGCTCCCGCAGATCCGACTGCAGCGCGGCCAGCGATTCCAGCAGGAACCGTTTGCGCTGTTCCCCCATGCCGGTGAGATTGCACCAGGGCAGTTGACGGGGCCAGAAGTAGACGCACAGCAGGCGCGACGCCTCCCCCGCATGGACCGCCAGACCGTGATTGTCATCAATCCTGAGGTCGTTTCTAAACCAATACAGTTCTGTCATGGCGGCACCCGGCAATAAGCAGCCTCAATAGGTACGGGAGCAGGGATCAGTCGGTTCAACCCCCAATGGTCCGGTCCAGGTCTCACGGCGTAACAACCTCCGAAACCGAGGATCCCCACATGAAATTTACATCCGGCGACATACAGAGTATGGACCGGCGACGGCGCGCCGCCTTTATCAATTCCCTGTCGGGCTTCAAGCCCGCCAACCTGGTGGGGACTGCCGACGCCAACGGTCAAACCAATCTGGCCATCATGAGTTCCGCCGTACACCTCGGATCGGATCCGCCACTGCTGGCACTGATCGTCAGACCGGGCGGGGAGGAGCGACATACCCTGACCAATATTCTGGCAACGGGTCACTACAGTTTCAATCACGTCACCGGCCCCCTAGTCGAGGCAGCGCACCAGACGGCTGCACGCTACCACCGGGACGTTTCCGAGTTCGACGCAGCCGGACTGACGGCGGCGTGGCGTGAGGGCTTCGCCGCACCCCTGGTGGCAGAGGCCGATATCCGGCTGGGCCTGGTGTTGCGGGAGCACCAGCACCTGCGCATCAATGACACCCACCTCGTGATCGGCGAGATCATACTGGCGGAAGTTCCCGATCACTGCCTGCGTGACGACGGGGCGGTAGACCTGGAGGAAGCCGACACGGTAGCCCTGAGCGGGCTGGACACCTACTATAGGCCCTATACCCTCAAGAGAATGGCCTATGCCAAACCCGACCTGCCTCCCCGGGTTCTCCCGGCCCCGCTCGCGGCGGCTGCCGCCAGGTAGGTGCGTGTGAACCACGTCCCGGCCACTGCCAGGGGCCTGGGACGTGCCGGTTTACTGCCCTTTATCGCGGCACCAGCACTGCTCGCTGCGCTTCCCGCCCACCGGGAGCTGGTCTGCCAGGTTCTGGCACATTACGCCCTCGGTATCGTCGCGTTCCTGCTGGGCATCTGGTGGGGACTGGGCCTGATTCGCCGCAACGCCGGCGCCCTCGTGATGAGCAATGCAATCTTTCTGGCAGCCTTTGCCGGCCGCTCACTGCTCGCAGACCCGCTGTTCCTTGTCCTTGCTGCGGTCATACTCTGCATCACCCTGGTCGTGGAGCGATCCCACGCCCTGTTCAGGCCGCAACCACCCTACTATGCCCGGATGCGCCTTGAACTCACTGCGGTCGCGGCAATCGCGCTGCTGCTGTCCGCGGCCCTTGCGGTGCAGACACACTAGGTCTCCACAGGGGACGGGTTGCCCCGGGGCTCACGCTGTTTCAGGTGGGCCCTGACATCGAAGAGAACCTTGAGGCCGATGACGATCACCAGGACCGGGGTAGGCTCACCCAGGACGAGGGCCAACCCACCGCCAAAGATCAACACCATGTGCATGAAGATGATCCGGCTGTAAGGCTCCGACATCTGGTTCTGCAGCGTCCTTCCGAGGTATTCCCTGCGCCCGATGAAATTCCTGAAAAATGAGTAGCAGTGACTCAGGAACAGGGCCGCAAGGGCGGGCCACAATTCGAGAAACAGCCCCGCCACCTGCTCGAGATTTCCGGAGGACGCCGGGTCGCTGAGGGCACCTTCGATAAATATCGTGTAAAGAAACAGAAAATGCACCGCCATGAAACCCCCGAAATGACCCACAAAAAAAGGCCCGGCGAACAGCGCCATCCAGCGGCCGATCACGATGATTTTGCAGAGGTTGAAAAAGCCGATCACCGCACTCTCCGCCCAGTAGAGCACCATCACAAGACCGAGATTCCAGCCCCAGAAGGCCGCGCCGGCGAGAGGCACCATGTTGGCGAGAATCAGCGCCAGGGTCGATGGAGAGGAGAGGGAGACCGGCTCATCCTCCTCCGGTTCGAGCGCAGGGGCAGGGGCAGGGGAAACTGCATTATCCGCGGCGAGCAAGCCCTGCACCTTGTCCTGCGCCCAGTCGCCCTCGAGTTCCTCCGGCCGCGCGTCCCCACGGCGCAGGCTGGCACCGGTGCCCATCTCTATCCGGCCCCGGATAGCGGCAAGATCCAACTCCGTGAGATCTGACCCGAATTCACCGGTGTTGGCACCGTAGTCGAACACCGCGTGGGGTCCGCGCCAGGATTTTCCCGATTTTGCCGCGGGGCTCTCCAGCCGCAGGTTGCGCATGTGGGGGGCCTGGTAGCGCATGGCCAGACCGATAAACGGCAATCCCAAAAACACGTCCAACGCCCCGGGACGAGCACTGACGATCTCCCGGCCGAACAGCAGAACTGCCAGCAGCGCCGTCATCACTAAGGGGGCGAGGGACCAGCCGAGCAGCCAGAAAGAGATAAACAGCGCGGCAACGATATTGAACAGGTCATCCGGCCTGCTCCACAATTCCACCGCTTCCCGGAAGGTGGTGACAGCCGGAATGAGGAAAATGACATCGAAGACCAGCAGCACAGCGATGGCAATCCACGATTTCCTGAAGGGAAAGACCTCGCGGTATCTCTCCCCCCTGTCCGGCATGCCCCAGGCCAGTCTGAGGCGGGGTCGAAGCCCTTTCCTGATCATATCGGGTCCTGTGCGGGCACTCTTTCCTGGTACAGGGTCATCCGTACGCATCTGCGCGATCAAAGACCCCCTGAAGATTCCACGAAGAATAAGCTAGTATGGTGTCGTTTGACATCCAGGTGGACATGAGGACCGGCACAATGACCCATACCGAACGGAACCGGGCGACAACCAGACAGCTCTGGCAGCACCTGTACGAGCGCGATTGGGATGCAGTGGGGCGATTGTTTGCCGAGGACGGTCTTTACCAGGACGTACCGACCCCCGACATGGGCGCCGTGGGGCCAGAGGCGATCACCCGGCGGCTGCGCATCGGACATGAACCGGTAGACCGGCATGAACACCTTATCGAGCGCATTGTTGCGGAGGGCAACTGTGTGATTACCGAGCACCGGGAGGATTGGTATTTTCATACCGGCGAAGTGGTCAAACTGCCCTTTACCTCCATCCACGAATACGACGACCAGGGCAGGATCAGGCTGTGGCGCGATTACTGGGACCTGTCCACGTTGATGAATAACGCGCCCGCCTGGTGGCTGGAACAGATCATGGCGGCCGACGGTGAGGAGTTCGGTTCCAAGGAGCCCACCTGACAGCCCGATGCCGATAACCACCCGAGAGAGCAAAGTCATGCCTGACATTCTTGCAGAACCGCTGACGCTGCCCTGTGGCGCAGTCATCCCCAATCGACTGGCGAAGGCGGCCATGACCGAGGGTCTGGCCACTGCGCAGGGCGTCCCCACGCCGGAGCTCGAGCGCCTCTACGGCCTGTGGAGCGACGGCGGGGCAGGTATGCTGCTTTCCGGCAACATCCAGGTGGATGCCGATCACCTGGAACGCCCGGGCAATGTCGTCATCGATCGGGAACCCGACGCGGCGATGCGGTCTGCGCTGGCCGCCTGGGCCGCGGCAGGCACCCGTAATGGCAATCACTTCTGGGCGCAGATCAGCCACGCCGGCCGCCAGACACTAAAGGTCGTCAATCCCCACCCGAAAGCGCCATCGTCGGTAAAACTGGGCCTGCCCGGGGGGCAGTTCGGTGAGCCGGTCGCGCTCTCAGTCCCGGAGATCGAGGAGATCGTGCGCCGCTTCGGCGTGTGCGCGGCCGCGGTGAAGGAGGCAGGTTTCACCGGAGTGCAGGTGCATGCCGCTCACGGTTACCTGTTGTCCGAATTTCTGAGCCCGCGCAGTAACCGGCGCAACGACCAGTACGGTGGCGAGCTGGCCAATCGCGCCCGGGCGTTGCTGGAAGCGGTCGCCTCGGCGCGCAGGGCCGTAGGCCCGGACTTCCCGGTCGCGGTCAAGCTCAACAGCGCCGACTTCCAGAAGGGGGGGTTCGCCTTCGAGGACAGCCTGCAGGTGGCACAGTGGCTGGAGCAGGGGGGTGTCGACCTGATCGAGATCTCCGGCGGCACCTATGAGCAGCCCAAATTACTGGGTGTGGAGGGCGTGGAGGAGGAAGAAAAGCAGAATGTCGCCCGGTCCACGCTGATGCGCGAGGCCTACTTCGTTGACTTCGCCCTGGCCATGCAGGAAAAAGTATCGATTCCTCTCATGGTGACCGGCGGGTTCAGGCGGCGCGACGCGATGGAGCAGGCCCTGGCCAGCGGCGGCGCGGACCTGATCGGACTGGGCCGCCCCATGTGCGTGGTCACCGATGCGCCAGCCCAATTGCTGGCCGGCCTCGAGGAACTGCCGCGCTATGAAAGCCGGCTCTCACTCCTGCCGGATTGGCTGTCCTTCCTGACCCGCATAAAGACCGTAAAGACCCTCGCCACTTTCGGGGTGCAGTACTGGTTCTACGCCCAGATCGACGAGATCGGCCGGAAGAGCCATGCCGACCCCTCGATGTCCGTCATGTCGGCGACCCGCCGCGTAATGGCCTTGCAGAAAGAGCTGCTGGCAGCCTCCGCCCAGTGACATCACCCACTCGGGAAAGCCATAGCCCTGCCTGAGCAATGGTTGTTGACGCTCTCGGGTGAAACCCCTAGTATCGGTGTGGTCAACGGTAAAAACAGCCACCGATAACATAATGAAGGCAGTTTACTCGATCGGACATAGCGCCTGTTCAGCGGCGATTGTCACCAGGAACCCGATACGTCATTCGGGGTCCGCCAACCCCGGTTTCCCCTGGTTTATAACTCCCGATAATTAAAACGACAGGAGGTCTTATGCCTGCCAATCTTGCCTGCAACACCAGAACCATCGCCCTGGCCGTCAGTCTCGCGTCGGGCGTGCTGCTCAGTAACGCCGCCAGCGCACAGCTGGAGGAAGTGATCGTCACCGCCCAGAAACGCGCTGAATCGGCCCAGGACGTGCCGATAGCCATCACCGCCTTTGACGAGGAGGCGATGAAGGCCAAGCAGATCACCGGCTTCGCGGACATGCGGTTCACTGCGCCGAACGTGACTTACTCAAAACAGAACTTCGCCGACACCAACTTCCAGATCCGCGGTGTGGGAACCAACCTGGTGGCGGCTTCCTCGGATCACGGGGTGGGTATACACGTCAATGAAGTGCCGCTGATCTACCCGCGCCTGTTCGAGACCGAATATTTCGACGTGGAGCAGGTAGCTGTCCTGCGCGGCCCCCAGGGCACTCTCTATGGTCGCAACTCGACCGGAGGGGCGGTCAATATGGTCACCAATACCGCACGTATCGATGAGCTGTACGGGAATATCGAGGGTCAGTACGGCAACTACGATCACAAGAAAATCACGGGCTCGATCAACATACCGCTGGGCGACCAGTTCGCCATACGCTTCGCCGGCCTCTGGCTCGATCGCGAGGGTTACACGGACAACAAATACACCGGCAACGATGTGGACGGCCGGGACCAGTACTCGCTCCGCGGGTCTCTGCGCTGGACGCCCGGTGATCGCACTACCATCGATTTGATGGCCTCCTACTTCGACGAGGACAGCAGCCGCAGCCGCAGCCAGAAAACCCTCTGCCACAACGACCCCAGCGCATTGCTGGGCTGCCTGCCCGACAAGCTCGACTTCGACCAGCCCAACCCCTCAGCAACCCTGGGCTATATCCTCTCCTCGGATATCGTGCTCGGCCCGCTCGGCATCTTCGAGTTCGGCAGCAACGAGCGCGCGTTTACCCCCCGTGATTATCGCGAGGTGTACTCTGATCGCGATCCGACCTACGAGGCGGACGAGACGCTCATCACGCTCCAGGTCAAGCACGAACTCGAGCGACACACGCTGGCAATGGTTGCCGGCTACCAGGACACCTCCGTGGTATCCCAGATGGATTATTCCTGGGCGGTCGGCCCACCAGTGGAACTGTCGCCGCTGTTGCCGTTTGTTGCGCCCGAAAATTACGCGACTTTTTACAGTGACGGGCTGCTCCCCGTTTCCGGTCCCTCCAGAAACTCGACGGGCAGTATCGGCGGCTATATCGGTGAGTACAAC
>Ga0316201_10003015_pt1 | contig 12251 bp, 11 predicted proteins | sample CS6wburrow_MG_FD_204516 | JGI IMG/M metagenome (GOLD analysis project Ga0316201, IMG submission 204516) | Coastal sediment microbial communities from Delaware Bay, Delaware, United States - CS-6 worm burrow | ecosystem: Environmental > Aquatic > Marine > Coastal > Sediment | place: USA... | reverse complement strand
GTACAGCGGGATCTGGGATACCTGCCGGAGAATCTGCCCGTTTACCCTGATATGGTTGTCGCGGATTATCTGGATTTTGCCGCCAGGCTCAGGGGGCTTGAGGGACAGGCGGCAAGAGACGAGATGAGGCGCGTGGTGCACGCAACGGACATCGGAGCGAAGTTTCTCTCGCCCATCGCCACACTGTCTCGCGGCTTCAAGCAACGGGTGGGCGTTGCCCAGGCGATACTCGGCAGCCCCAGGCTGCTTATTCTCGATGAACCCACCAACGGCCTCGACCCGACCCAGACAGAGCACATGCGGCAGTTGATCCGCCAACTCGCCGAAAACGCTACGGTTATCCTGTCAACCCACATCATGCAGGAAGTCGACGCCCTGTGTGACCGCGTGCTGATTCTCAGCGGCGGGCAGCTGGCGGTGGATGCGCGTCTGGAAGAGCTGCGAGCCAGTAACCGCGCTCTTCTTACCACATCCCTGCAGCCATCGCGGATACAGCCGCAGCTTGCCGCCCTGGAAGTCGTGCAAGCCGTCACCCTTGCAAACGCCGATGACCCCGGGAGCGCCTACCAGTATCGACTCGAACTGCACCACCGTGAATCTCACCAGACCGCCTGCGCGCGCATCGCCAGCTTGGTACAGGAGGCCGGTGGCGACCTCTATGCCCTGCACATGGAGCAACGCGACCTGGACAGTCTTTTTGCAGAGGTGAGCAGAGCACCGTCGAGCAGCCTGGGAAACAGTCGGGAGCAGGAGGTGGCCAGTGAAGCGGCATGATATTCCGGCGACAGCGTCGATCGTTCGCATAGCCAACAAGGAGATTGCGATCTTTTTCGCCTCCCCGACGGCCTACCTGTTCCTCGCCAGCTTTGCGGCGGTGACCCTTTTCGTGTTTTTCTGGGGCGAGGCATTCTTCGCGCGGAATATCGCCGATGTGCGGCCTCTGTTCGAGTGGATGCCGATCCTGCTGATCTTCCTGGCCAGCACGCTGACCATGCGCCTGTGGAGCGAGGAGCGCCGTACGGGCACCCTGGAATTCGTCCACGCCCAGCCGGTACCCCTCTGGTATTTTGTGCTGGGCAAATTTGTGGCGTGTCTCACGCTGCTTGCAGTAGCGCTGCTGATCACCCTGCCGCTGCCTATCACGGTTTCCCTTATCGGAGACCTGGATTGGGGCCCTGTCTGGGCGGGCTACCTCGCAACCTTGCTGCTGGGGGCAGCTTATCTCAGCATCGGACTGTTCGTTTCGGCGCGCAGCGACAACCAGATCGTCAGTTTGATAAGTGCCACCGCCTTGTGTGGTTTCTTCTACCTGCTGGGCACCAGCACGCTGACCGACTTCTTTGGCGTACGCACTGCAGAGTGGCTAAGGTTGCTGGGGACCGGAGCCCGTTTTGATTCGATGACCCGCGGCGTGATAGATCTACGTGATTTCTATTACTACCTCAGCCTGATCGCGGTATTCCTGGTCATGAACACGCTGGTCCTGGAGCGGGAGCGCTGGGCCACCGGTAAAGCGGTACCGGTTCACCGCGCTACCTATGTGCTTGCCGCTCTGCTGGTTGCCAACGCCCTTGCAGGAAACCTCTGGCTGGGCCAGATCAAGGCCGCCCGTCTGGACGTGACTGAAGGCCGGCAATACTCGATTTCGGAGGCTACCGAAAGCTATCTGCAGCAGTTGCGGGAGCCGCTCCTGCTGCGCGGCTATTTCAGTGCCAGAACCCACCCGCTGCTCGCGCCTCTGGTGCCGCGACTCAGGGATTTGCTGCAGGAATATGAGATCGAAGGTGGCGATCGGGTCCGCGTGGAGATTATCGATCCCGCCAACCAGCCCGAACTGGAGGAGGAGGCCAACCGCAAGTTCGGCATACGACCCGTACCCTTCCAGATAGCCGATCGTTACCAGTCCTCGATCGTCAGCTCCTATTTCAATATCCTCGTGGAATACGGCGATGAATACCAGGTATTGGGTTTTGAGGATCTGGTAGAAATCCGCGCCGGAGGTGACGTGGATATCGAGGTGCTCTTGCGCAATCCGGAGCACGATATCACCCGAGCCATCAAGAACGTGCTGAACAGCTACCAGGCCGGCGGCAATCTGTTTGATACGGTCGAGGAAGACCTCGTTTTCACTGCGTACGTCTCGCCCGACCCACGATTGCCTGAAGGTCTGCGCGAATTCCGCCAGACCGTTGCCGAGATCGCTGAAGAGTTCAGGGCGCAGTCAGGTGGACGTCTCTCGGTGGAGGTCATCGACCCCGATGCTGCGGGCGGTGAGGTCAGCCGCAGGCTCGCCGAGGAGTATGGTTTTCAGCCGATGGCAACCAGCCTTTTCAGCGAAGACCGGTTCTATTTCTACTTTACCCTTTCCGGGAGCGACAACGTGGTGCAGGTGGCCCTGGACGATCTGGATAGTGACAGTTTCAGGCGCAATATGGAGGCCGGTATCAAGCGCTTTGCCCGTGGTTTTACCAGGACCGTGGCGGTGGTGAAACCACTGCCCGATCCGATGTACGCGCAGATGGGCATGGGCGCCGGGGCCGAATTCAGCCAGCTGGAAAGTTATCTCGGCGTCGACCTGAATGTCATCGAGGAAGACCTGACAGACGGCCGGGTCTCTGGAGAGGCGGACGTCCTCTTGTTGCTGGCGCCTCAATTGAGCGACGACCGGCAGCTGTTTGCGGTGGACCAGTTTCTCATGCAGGGTGGTACCGTGATCGTCGTCAGCTCCCCCTTCAAGGCGCGTTTTCTGGGGGGAGGCCTGACCATGGAGCATCACGACAGCGGATTGGTGGAGTGGCTGGAGCACAACGGACTGAGGGTCGAGCCGCAGCTGGTCATGGACCCACAGAATGCCGCGTTTCCGCTGCCCGTGTCCCGCGATGTCGGCGGTTTTCAGGTGCAGGAAGTCCATATGTTCGACTATCCCTACTTTATCGACATCCGGCCGGGGGGCATGGCGGGAGATAATCCGATTACCGCAGATCTCCCCCAACTCAGCATGGCTTGGGCCTCTCCGATAACCCTGGTGGAAGCCGGGCAGGGGGAGCGCGCGTTGACCAAACTGCTCAGCAGCTCACCGGACGCCTGGGTGTCGGACGCCACTGACGTCATGCCACGGGTGAACGCCGGCGGCCAGACTGCCTTCCTGCCAGAGGGAGAAACCGGGCCGCGGCTGCTGGGCGTGGTCAGTGCCGGGCGATTCGATTCATTTTATGCGGGTAAACCGTCACCCCTGCTGCCGCAAGAGGCGGAGCAGGAACAGACAGGGGAGGCTGCTGATGAGGAGTCGCAAGTTGCGAATCCACCCGCCGCGCAGATTGCAACAGGCGTGATTGAACGGTCGCCTGAATCCGCCCGCATCATCCTTTTCAGCTCCAACGATTTCCTGCGCGACCAGGTCATCGGTATGGCAGGGTTCGCGGGCGGCAGTGACTACCTGAACAGCCTGGAGCTCATGGCTAATGCGGTAGACTGGTCGCTGCAGGATGAGGGTCTGCTGGCCATAAGATCGCGCAGCCACTTCAACCGTACCCTGCCGCCCATGGAGCAGGGGTCACAGATGTTCTGGGAATTTCTTAATTACGGTCTTGCAGCCCTTGCCCTGGGGCTTATTGCCCTCGTCCATCACCAGCGGCAGAGCCGCCGTAAACAGGCGTTTACCGATTACCTGCAGGAGGAAGTAGCATGAAGCAGAGTCGTATCTGGCTTGCAGGATTGCTGGCCGTGCAGCTTGTGGCGGCCCTGCTGATTTTTAACGAAAGTCGAACCAGTGATAACGAAGCTGTGGATGAGCCGCTGTTGACGACTGCGCCGGCAGAGGTCGACCGCATCGTCGTCAGAGGCAGTGACAGTGAGGCCAATCTGGTCAAGGTGGATGAAGCGTGGGTGCTGCCATCGCTGGACAATCTGCCGGCCAGCCCTTCCAGGGTCAGTGAGATACTGGAGGAGCTTGCGGCGATCGACACCCGTTGGCCGGTGACCAGGACCCGCGCCAGTCACCAGCGTTTCGAGGTGGCGGATGAGGCCCCCCAGCGGTATGTGCAGTTGTCGGCCGGAGATGCGCCCGTAGCGGAATTCTATCTAGGGACATCCCCGGGGTTTCGCAAAGTGCACCTGCGCCGTGTCGCCGAAGATCCGGTCTATGCCGTCGAATTGAGCGTCCACGACCTGCCTGACCGGGACGGGGACTGGTTGGATAAAACCCTCCTGGCGGTGCAGGACCCCACACGGATAGAGGGCCCGGATTACACTTTGGTGCAGTCCGGGGAAGACCACTGGTCCATGGAGAACGGGGCCGATCAGGATGCAGCGACGGTACCCCCTGTGGATGATGAGCGGGCCCGCCAGCTGGTGTCTGCCCTCGCCGGTCTGCGGGTGCAATCGGCGGTCGAAAAGCCGCAAGAAAATGATCCCGGTAAAACGAAGACACTCAGCCTGGGCGTTGAGACGGCCGCCGGGCATCTGGATTTCACGTTCATGACGGCGGACGGCGAGTACTTTGTACAGCGCAGCGATCGCGACACGCTATTCAGTATCAGCCAGTATGACTATGAGAGGATTACGGAAATCAACCGTGCCGAACTCGCGGCAGATAGCGGCGCATCTGAGGATGGTGAGGAGGGCGCGGGGGGCGAGGAACCGCTGGCGGGATAAAGCTGTTGCCAACGGGGGAATACGCCTGGACCGCTAGACCGAATAAAGACTGCGGAAAACCATGTACCCGAGGTAGATGACGACAAAGGTCAGCCCGACGGTCCTGTTCATACGGGTATTGCCAAAAAAGAAAATAGGGAGGAGGAGCGCGCACAGGGCGAGTGATACCAGAATGTCCATAACACCGCCGGCGGGAACGGCGACGGGGGCAAACAGGGTCGATATCGGCAGCACGACCAGTGCATTGAAAAGATTCGAGCCGACCACGTTACCCACACAGAGGTCGGACTCGTCATTCAGCGCGGCGATGATGGACGTCACCAGCTCAGGGAGGCTGGTGCCGACGCCAATGACAAACATCCCGATGATGACCGGTGGCACCCCCATTGCCTCTGCCAGGGAGCTGCCACCGGTAATGGTCATGTGGCCCCCCAGGGCAAGGCCTGCAATCCCGAAGCCGATATAACCCCAGAGGGCAAGAGTGCCGCTGGCCGGTGATGAGGGCAGCTTGCCTTCTATTTCCCTGATATCGGCCATCAGGGCGTCATATTTCTGGTCCACAAAATCTTTCACGGTGAAATAGACAAATACGCTGAAGAGAAGCAGGAGCACCAGGCCGTCGGCCATGGTCAGCACCGGTGGCTGATTGAGCAGGGGCAGGTCGAGTATGAGTACCAGTAGAACGGTGGTTCCCAGCAGTAACAGGGGTAACTCGCGACGCACGAGCTGACCCTGGATCGTCATCGGGTGAATCAGGGCCGCCGCACCCAGCACGAGGCCGAGGTTGGCAATATTGGAGCCGGCGATGTTGCCAAAAGCCAGGTCTGTCTCGCCGCGAAGGGCGCCAACGATATTGACCACCAGCTCGGGCGAGCTGGTACCGAAAGCCACGACCGTCAGGCCGACCACCATCGGCGGTACGCCGTAGCGAGCGGCGAGTGCAGAGGCGCCATGAACCAGGGCTGTTCCTGCCAGCAGCAACAGTACCACGCCGCCCGCGGTTAGAATAAATGACAAATCGGACCCTCCTTTCAAGAGAGTAGCCGACTTGGTCCCGACTGGCCACCGGTCCGCGACTGCAGCAGGGGCCGGCGGACTGCAGCCGCCGGCCCGAGATGGTTCAGCCCGCTGTAATCTCGATCTTGCGAGGCCGCACTTCCTCCCGTTTAGGCAGGGTCACGGTCAGCAGGCCATTTTTCAGGGACGCCTCGATCCGGGCGGTATCCAGCTCGTTGCTGAGGGTAAATGCGCGCCGGTAGCGGCGGGACCGAACATCCGCGTGCAGGGATTTCATGCCCTCGGGCATCTCGATACCGATATCGCCCTGGATCGTGAGCGTACGATCATCGACCTCGAGTTGGAGACTCTCTTCGCTCACGCCCGGCAGATCAGCAAAAAGCCTGATGGCATCGCCATTTTCGAAAATGTCCACCGCTGGCCTGAGCGCTGGACTGCCGGAGCTGTCAGCCGGCTCGGATTGGGCGCCCTGGGTGGCGACATCTTTCTCTGTGTTCATCTCATACCTCCCGTCACTGGTTGATGCGGATTTGTCGCGGCTTCGCTTCTTCCTTGCGTGCGAAGCTGACGTGCAACACGCCATCGTGATAGTTTGCCCTCGCCGAATCGGGGTCGATATCCTCGGGCAGAGCGATGACGCGACGGAATGAGCCCGAGAAGCGTTCCTGCAGGTAGGCGTTGGCGCCCTCCGGCTGATTTGCGGGGCATTCACCGCTGATGGTCAGGAGGTTCTGCTGCACTGAGAGGTCGATCTGCTCCTGGTCCAGACCGGCAGCAAACACATATATCTCAGCCCCATCGGCGGTCACGCCCACGTTGATCGCGGGGTAGCTGCCGCGCGCTACGGCGCGAATATTGGCAGGGCCCGGGGACGCGCCCCAGAAATCGTCCAGGTCCCGCTGGAGGCGGCTGAACTGGTCGAACAGGTCGCCCTCCCAATTGGTAATTGAACCGAACATAGTTAAATCCTCACAATACCCGTTGTTACCATGATAAAGCCCGGCAAGCCGATGCTTTGCCGACCGGGATGGCGAGCGATACCACCCGCCTCCTGAGCATACAGGTAGGGTTGGTTCCTGCCTTTTTCAAGCCCCTCAAGAGATGATTTTCAGCGCGTCGCCGCAGTGAAGGATCTGGAACATGTGGGCCGGGATCGATTGGAAGCGGTCCCGTGCCGGAGGGGCTGGCCGCGCCTCAGTCCTGTGTGAGAAACCTCGCGAGCCGCTGTTTCAGCCGGCGGTTTTCCCGGTCCAGTCGTTCGCGCTGGCGCAGCAGGTCGACCAGCATCGACACGGCAACCCAGTCGAGTTCCAGGTCCCGGTGGAGTCGGACGGCCTTGTACACCCACTGGGCACCGGTTGCGTCAAATACCCAGTCCTCGGCGCTGGATCCCGCGATCGGCCTGGCGATGTCGTGTTCCACCAACCTGACTACAACGGTTTGAGAGACCCCCTCCCGCTCGCACAGCTCTGTTACCGTCACGCGTGTCACACTTGCCGTCATGATCGAGTCCCCCAGTTAGCGCGTGGATCGAAGTCAGTCTTTTCTGCGAGCGACTCCCACAGAGCGCGAACCTCTGGCGTGGCAGATCGGGGCATGACAACCTTCAGTACCGCGTAGAGGTCTCCCTTGCCGGTCTTGCCTACCAGGCCCTTGCCCTTGACGCGCAGCTTTTGGCCGGATTGGCTCCCGGGAGCCACCGTGAGATTGATCTTGCCCGACAGGGTGGGGACGGTCACCTTGACACCGAGCGCAGCCTCCCAGGGTGCAATGGGGACGGTCACCAGCAGATTGTGTCCTTCGACGTCGAACAGGGGGTGGGGTACGAGCCGTATATGCAGGTAGAGGTCGCCCGCCGGACCCTTTCCCTGCCCCGGTGCGCCCTGGCCCTTTACACGGATGCGCTCACCGTCCGTTACCCCTGCAGGAACCGTGACGTTCAGTGATTTTCGCAGAGGTCTGACGGTACCGCCCTCGAAGACAGGGATCTCATAGTGCACCGGCTTGACGCTGTCCTTGATGGTTTCTTCGAGAAACACGGGCATTTCGATCTCGACGTCCTGGCCTCGGAAACCGAATTCGCGTGCGACCTCTTCCTCACGAAAGCCACCACCGAAGATGGAGTTGAAAAAGTCGGAGAAGTCTCCACTGAAATGCTGGAAGTCAGGTCGGGCTGAAGATTGCCACCCGGGAGGGGGCTCGAACTCCTGTCTGCGCTGTCCTCCGTAGCGCCGCAGTTCATCGTATTCGGCGCGTCGTGTATCGTCTTTGAGGACTTCCCAGGCTTCGGCGACCTCCTTGAATTTCTCCTCCGCCTCTTCACCGGGGTTGAGATCGGGATGATACTTACGCGCCAGCCTGCGGTAAGCCGCCTTGATATCGCTGGTTTCCGCTTCCGGGGCAACCCCGAGTATCTCGTAGTAATCCTTGAATTCCATAGTGGGCTGGGTTTTTCCCGGTTGACGCTTCTTGTATCGGGGACGTTATCACTCGTTGGTCAGTGGCGACAACACCTTGTCGGTGTAGAGTTTGAGACATCGCCAGGCCCGGTCCAGGGGCATGCCGCCCACCAGCGGATGGATGGTGGCAAAGAAGTCGGGCCGTTCACGGTGCCGCTGCAGGCACTCCGACGGGGTGATGATTTCATAGCGCTGTTCCGCACGCAACGCCTCCACGGTGTCCCCACGCATCTCCAGGGGGCGTTCGAGTGTATCCGAGTGCCAGCTGCTGTACTCGCGTGCTTCGTTGAGGAAGTGGTCGCCAAGCTCTGCCCAGGCTTGGTCCGGGTTTTCATCGATGAACAGCACCGAGAAATCGGCGGGCGGTGAGTAGACGTAGCCCTGTTTGTCATGGGCCCTGAGCTGCTCGTGGTAATAGGCTTCCAGCTCCGGCATTGCCGCCGGCGGCGCAAACGGTAACCCCAGCCTCGCCGCGCGCCTGGCGGCGGGCCTGCTCATACCGCCGACCAGGAACGGGGGGTGCGGGCGGGAGCATGGCTTGGGCGTGACGTTGATCGATGTGCCGCGATAGTCGAAGTCCTGCTCGCCCCAGGCCTGTAGCAGGGTTTCCAGCACGTGATCCATCCACTCACCCCGCCGTGCGTAGGATTTGTTGGCGATATGGAACTCCACTTCGCGGTAGCCCAGGCCGGCGATGAAGCTGAAGCGCCCCTGGCTCAGGAGGTCGATGACGGCGATATCTTCCGCCAGACGCACCGGGTCGTAGAGTGAGACCAGCAGCGCCATGACGCCTATATTGGCCCGCTCCGTGCGTGCCGCGATCGCGGACGCCATGATCAGGGGGGAGGGCAGCCAGCCGTTCCTGGCCACGTGGTGCTCTTCGACGTTGATGTGGGCGAAACCGTGACGATCTGCAAATTCAGCCATGTCAAGCGCAGTGCGATAGCGCAGGGATCGCGCCTGGGGATCGGCTTCGGCGCCTGTCATGTTCAGCCTGAGGTTGCTGTTTATCTCAGTCATTATCTCCACCTCACAATCAAAACCGATGACGCCTCTGTTCGTCCAGTCCAGTAACCGGGAGCAGGCGTGCCGTTGCCCCCTTCATACAAGTGTACCGAACAACGTGTCACAGAACAGCGTGACGGTTACCCGGGTGTCCTGTTGCATAACAAGGTGGTGCACAGCGCGTACCCGCCATCGCCCGTCCCGGCGGGTGCCGCATAAAATCCTCGCGGTTGGCTGCAGCACTATACCGGCAGTGCATCAATGGATTGTGAAATTCGGCATCAACAGACTATGCTGGTACTGGAACAAACAGCTCATGCCAGGGGGCGACTATCAGTGAAGGGTGCGATCGACGGTCTCAATCTATCGGTGCTCAAGCAGTTCACACCGCGGCCGGGCCGCAGGCCGCTGCTGCCAGAGCTCAGCGCCAAAGCGCAGGTGGCCCTCATGTGCCGTATGTTGTTCTGCGAAGGCTGGAATGACCATATTGCCGGACATATCACCTTTCGGCTGCCTGATGGCAATGTGCTGACCAATCCCTGGGAGCTGGCCTGGGACGAGGTGACCGCCAGTGATATTCTCACCCTGGATGCGGAGGGGCAGGTGATCGATGGGGAGTGGAACGTGACCCCGGCGCTCGGCCTGCACCTCAGGCTGCATGAAGCCCGCCCCGATATCTCTGTCGTCATCCACAATCATGCTCACTGGAGCGGCATCTGGGCCAATCTCCACCGGGTTCCTCCCGTGTACGACCAGAGCAGCGCCTATGTCGATGGGCCACTACCACTCTACAGTGAATACGCCGGTACCTTCGAGGGTGAAGACCCGGTCGCCGCAGCCGTGAATGCACTGGGCGACGCCAAGTGGGCGCTGCTGGCAAATCATGGAGCACTGGTGGTCGGTCAGAACCTTCGGCAGGCGCACCTGCGGGCCATCACCCTGGAGTGGCGAAGTCGCCGGGCCTACGAGGTGGAACTGGCGGGCGGGGGTGTTCCACTGACCGATGAGCAGGTTGCCGCCATCGCGCTGCCCGATGCAAACGGTTTTCCCTTCCTCTGGGAAGCCATGGCGCGACGTGAATTAAGGCGATCACCGGATGTATTGGACTGAGGAGTACTACCCCTGTGGCACTTGAAACCATCCCGCTGGACAACGTTGGCGTGGAAGTCCGCGGATTTGATATCCGCGAGCCGGTTACCGGCGACCTGCGTAACGAACTCGTCGATCTCTGGAATGAACACGCCATTCTCCTGTTCCGCGGCCAGCAGGTCACACCGGAAAGCCAGATCGCCTTCAGCCGTATCTTCGGCGAGCTCGAGATGCACCCTCTCAAGGCGACGACCTCCCTCGAGTATCCCGAGCTGTTCATGTTGGTGAACGATCCTGAGAAAGAGAAGTTCATGGCCGCCAGCTACAACGGTCAGACCTTGGTGAACCGCTTAGACTGGCATATGGACCTGCACTATACGGGCAAGCCCAATCGCGGCGCGCTGCTGCGGTCTGTGGTCTGTGCGGAGCAGGATGGCCTGACGGGCTTTGGCGACCTGGCGTTGGCGTACGAGGCCCTCGATGCGGAAACCCGGGAACTGCTGGAAAAACTCGAGGTAGTCTACAGCTTCTCCATGCAGCGGCGGCATATGCGCTACGTGAATCTGGAAGGGTACGAACCCGGGCCCTACAGCCCACGCAAACCCGCGGATGTGGGTTTTCCGAATTTTCCCGATGTGGCCTACCCCGCGGTGGTGACACACCCCGTCACCGGGCGCAAGGTGCTGGAGGTCGTCGAGCAGTTCCTGGACCGCATCGTGTCACCGCACAAGGCGGGACTGTGTAACGACGAGGCGATCGAGTTGCTGGAACGCGTCGTGGCGCATACCCGCAGCCCCGAGTTTCACTATTTTCATCGCTGGGAACCCGGAGATATGGTGCTCTGGGACAACTGGCGGGCCATGCACTGTGCGACCGGGGTCCCCCCGGGAACGGAGCGGGTGATTCACCGTACCACCATCGCGGGCGATACCGCCCTGGGACGTGTGCTGGATGCCGGCTAATCGCCCTGCCGCGAAACGTCCATTACCACTCTGAACCCGACATCGCGGATCTGCTCCTTGCGCAGGGCAAAGGCGCGAGCGCCGGCACGAATCGACCAGGCATCGGACCGGGCAGAACCTCCCCGCAGTTCGCGGGACTCGCAATTGCCAAACAGCTTCGGCATGCCGTTGGCCGGCGGTGCGGCGTTGGGGTCGATGCAGTCCTTGGTCCACTCCCAGACATTGCCATGCATGTCGTACAGGCCCCAGGCGTTGGCGGGAAAGGATCCTGCGGGCGCCAGCTGGCCGTCGAACTGCGTATTGCAGGTCAGGCAGTTGGCCCGGTTGTTACCGACATCATCGCCCCAGTGGTAGAGCGTGCTGGTGCCGGCACGGGCCGCGTACTCCCATTCTGACGCGCTGGGCAGCCGGTAGTGGTGTCCGGTCTCCCGGCTCAACCAGGTCACATAGGCCTCCGCCTCGTCCCAGCTGATGCCGGAGGCAGGCAGGTCATCATTGCTCTTGGAGCGGGCTTTCAGCTCGGCAGATTGGGTCGCTTTGAGAAACTGGCGGTATTGACCGGCTGTAATCTCCCGGGCGCTGAAGGCGATCCGATACTGAATCTTTACCAGGCCCAGGTCGTGCTGGCCGGGTTGGCCGCCACCCAGCACAAACAGGCCTCCTGGAATGACAACCATTTCCGGACCGGTCCCGCCGGATTCCAGAGCGTCGCTGAATGTATCACCGGTATCGAGGGCGGCACCCTGGCTCCACGCCGGCACCAGCAAGACTGTGATTATCAGTGATCGCAATAAAGCCTTGTATGTCATGGCAGGTTCCTCCAGTCATGCGCGGGCTGTTCAGAGCATATTTATTCCCGCATTAGCAGACTGTAGACCCCTGGCCGGCGGGCGTCCAATCCGGGAGGCGCGGCAGGGAACAGCACTGACCGGCCCCCTGGTGGTTCAGATCCGCTCGATGATAACTGCCGGAGCCATCCCGCCTGCCGCGCACATGGTCACCAGGCCGAACTGCTTGTCGCGGCGTTCCAGTTCATCGAGCAATGTGCCGATGAGAATGGAGCCCG
>Ga0316201_10003014_pt1 | contig 12252 bp, 12 predicted proteins | sample CS6wburrow_MG_FD_204516 | JGI IMG/M metagenome (GOLD analysis project Ga0316201, IMG submission 204516) | Coastal sediment microbial communities from Delaware Bay, Delaware, United States - CS-6 worm burrow | ecosystem: Environmental > Aquatic > Marine > Coastal > Sediment | place: USA... | reverse complement strand
ATGTCAAAAAAACGTCGACTGTTATTTATTTGGCGTGGGGTCGGTATATCAATTACTTAGGAGTGATTAGGCAGGGATTCGCTAAAACCGATAGCATGCGCCATCCAGTTCGCTTGTATGCTTCCCCCCTTTTCATTCCGACGCTCGATCGGATACTCGTCGTTAAGGAGTAGAAGTTGAAAAACTCTTTTGTTTCGAATACCCTGCGCTTCCACTTCGAGGTCGCAGGCATCCGCGTCAAACAGTTGCCCGAATAGAGGCATACGCCGAGTGAAATTCAAACCTGTATCGGGCTCGCCATTATCTTTAAGGTTCATCGTTTTCGGGGAGTCTCCTGGATTGACATCGCCAGGCGGTAGACACAGTAAAGATATGTTCACAATAGAATCGAAAGGTGCCCGTTTTTGAGCGATATCTCAACCAGCCTGCTGTTCGCCATCCTTGCGCTGCTGATCATGTTTTCAGCCTTCTTTTCGGGTTCCGAAACCGCCCTGATGACGCTCAATCGCTACCGCTTGAAGCATCTGGCGAAAACCGGACATCCGGGTGCCGTGAAGGCATCCAGGTTGTTGCAACGACCGGACCGGCTGATCGGGCTGATACTGCTGGGAAACAACCTGGTCAATATTCTGGCATCGTCGATATCGACGATCATCGCGTTGCGACTGGGTGGAGAGGCAGCCATCGCGATTGCTGCCGGTTTGTTGACATTGGTGATACTTATTTTTGCCGAGGTCACCCCCAAAACCCTGGCCGCCCTGCATCCAGAGCGTCTCGCTTTCCCCGCGTCGTTTGTCTACTTGCCGCTGTTAAAAATAGCCTATCCGCTGGTCTGGCTGGTCAATTTTTTCGCCAATGGTCTACTTAAAGTACTTGGCGTATCGCCTGAGGGAAGCGAAGGCCAGGCGTTGAGCAAGGAGGAGCTGCGCACAGTGGTGGCCGAAGCCGGCGCTCTGATTCCCCACAAACACCAGAAGATGCTGATCAATATCCTGGATCTGGAGAAGATCCATGTCGAGGAGATCATGATCCCGCGCAACGAGATCGAAGGGATCGATCTCGAAGATGGGGAAACGAAAATCAACCGGCAACTACAGAACAGCCCCTACACCCTGATGCCGGTGTTCGACGGCGGTATAGACCACATCGTCGGTATGCTGCATCTGCGTAACGTGATGCGCGCACTGTCCCAGGGCGACCTGAGCAGAGATCAGATACGAACACTCTGCGATCCGCCCTATTTCATCCCCGAAGGCACCTCGTTGAATACTCAGTTGATCCACTTTCAACGCAACCGGCGCAGGGTGGGCATGATAGTCGATGAATATGGCGATCTTCTCGGTCTGCTTACCCTGGCCGATCTATTGGAAGAGATTGTGGGTGAATTTACTACCGACCCTTCCGACAATACCCCGGATATCCAGCCTCAGGAGGACGGCAGTTACCTGATCGCGGGAAACGCCGGCCTGAAAGAGTTGGTGCATACGCTGCACTGGAAACTGCCGCTGGATGGTCCGCGCACCATCAACGGTCTGATCACCGAATACATGGAGACCATACCCGAAGCGGGTACCAGCCTGCTGCTGGAAGGCTACCAGGTTGAAATCCTGCAAACCCAGGATAATGCAGTGAAGCTGGTGCGCTTTTTCCCGGAGAAACGCAGCTCTTCAGGGTTTGTCTGACCTGTGCTGCAGAAAAGGCCGCGCCTGCCGAAACAGAGTTAAATGGATTTAGCAACCGAGGCTTCAGATGAACATAGCTGATCAGAACAGCGAGCGCAGGCGTTTTCATCGTGTACTATTCGATTCACCGGCAAGAATTAAGGACAAGGGTGTCGAATTCATCACCACTCTCCTCGACCTCTCGCTGAATGGCGCACTGCTGATACGGCCTGACGATTGGAAGACTGAAAGCGGGGCTATTGTCGATCTGACAATTTTACTGGATGACAAAGAGACTCGGATACGGATGCAGGCCAGCGTGGCCCATCTGGCGCCGGATACCTTGGGGCTGCGCTGTGAAAGCATTGACATGGAGAGCATCGGGCACCTGCGCAGACTGGTCGAACTCAACCTGGGAGACGCCGATTTGCTGAACCGGGAGTTGGAGAGTCTTGGTTAACCCTTCATAAAAGATCGAGCACATCGGGCAGGCGGTCAACCGCCACCACCTCGAGACCTTCAACCGGCTTTTTGGGCGCGTTCTTGCGCGGCACCACTGCGCGCCGGAAGCCGTGTTTAGCCGCCTCCCGCAATCGTTCGTGTCCGTTCTGCACCGGCCTGATCTCGCCTGAAAGGCCAACCTCGCCGAAAGCAATCAGATCGCGCGGAGCGGGACGGTCGCGATAGCTTGAAAGCACCGCCATCAACACCGCCAGGTCTGCTGCGGTCTCACTGATGCGTACCCCGCCGACCACGTTCACGTAGACATCCTGATCAAACATCGCCACTCCGCAGTGGCGATGCAGCACCGCCAGCAGCATAGAGAGGCGATTCTGCTCCAGGCCCAGGCTGACCCGTCTTGGATTGGAGAGCGGACTCTCATCAACCAGCGCCTGCACCTCAACCAGCAGTGGCCGGGTCCCCTCACGAGTGACCATGACGATACTGCCGGAAACCTCCTCGTCCTGGCGCGACAGAAAAATGGCCGAGGGGTTGCTGACCTCGCGTAACCCCTTATCGGTCATGGCGAAGACACCCAGTTCATTGACTGCGCCGAAACGGTTCTTGATGGTTCTGATCAAACGGAACTGGCTGCCCGGCTCCCCTTCGAAATAGAGCACTGTATCGACCATGTGCTCGAGTACCCGGGGACCGGCCAGGGCTCCCTCCTTAGTGACATGGCCAACCAGGAAAATCGAGCAGCCCCGCTGTTTGGCAAAGCGCACCAGCTGGGCCGCGGATTCCCGCACCTGGGAGACCGATCCCGGCGCCGACTGCAGCTGCTCGGTATAGATGGTCTGAATCGAGTCGATCACCATCACGGCTGGCGCTTCATCGCGGGCCAGTGTCAGGACCCGCTCCACGCAGGTTTCGGCCAGCAGGCGCAGCTTGTCGCAGGCAAGTCCAAGCCTGCGTGCACGCAGGCTGATCTGTTCCGGGGACTCCTCTCCACTGACATAAAGGGCTGTGCTGGCGCGCGACAATGCGCTCATCGTCTGAATCAGCAGCGTGGATTTGCCGATGCCGGGATCGCCGCCGATCAACACCACCGATCCCGGCACCAGCCCGCCTCCCAGCACCCGGTCGAGCTCGCCGGTGCCGGTCGGGATGCCGACCGTCGCTTCCCCTCCGACATCGGCCAGGGTGTACACTCGATTTCGGTTGGCCTCTCCCGCGTAACCATCGAAGCGCGGGTTGCGACCGGCCGGCGGCTGCTGCAGCGACTCCTGCAGCGTATTCCAGGATTGACAGTCGGAACACTGCCCCGCCCATTTTGCCGACTGCGCGCCGCAGTCGCTGCAGACGTAGACTCTTTTCTCCGTTTTTCGCTGCTCAACCAAGGTCTTTCTCGCTGAACCCTACCCTTTGGGTCACGCCGCAGAAGAGTTCATAGGAGATGGTGCCTGCAGCCTGCGCAATCTCTTCCGCCGGCAGGCCCCGGCCCCAGAGTATGACCGGGTCCCCCACTTTCGCCTGGGGCTGACTGCGCAGGTCGACGGTCAGCATATCCATGGAAACCCGTCCTATCAGCGGCACCCTGCTGCCGTTGACCAGCAGCGGTGTCCCGGATGGCGCATGGCGCGGGTAACCGTCGCCATAGCCGATCGCCACCACGCCCACCGGCATGGTTTCCGGGCAACGCCAGCCGCCGCCGTAGCCGACCGCATCACCACTGCTGCAATGATTAACCGCGATCAGGCGGCTGCTCAGGGTCATCACCGGTTTCAGTTCGTGCTGCTCCCCTGTTCCGCCAAGCAGAGGCGATGCACCGTACAACATGATGCCCGGCCTGACCCAATCGTAGTGGGTCTGCGGCCAGCCGAGCAGCGCAGCTGAATTGGCAACACTTATTTCACCGCCAAGTTGGCTAATCAGTGGCAGAAACAGCTGCATCTGCCGATCCGTGGCGCTGTCCTGGAGATCGTCCGCGTTGGCAAGATGGGTCATCAGCCGAATCGGTGGACGCAGCGCAGCGCAATTTGCCAATCGCTGATGGGCCCTCGCTGCCTCTCCGGCTGAAAAGCCCAGCCGGTGCATACCGGTGTCCACTTTGAGCCAGCAGATGACCTGCTGTGGCAACTGACTCTTTTCCAGCAGGGACAACTGCTCCCAGCCGTTGATTGCCAGTTCGATCTGATAGTGCGAGGCCGCTTCCAGTTCGTCCTTCCCGAAGAACCCTTCCAGCACAACCAGTCGCTGCTCGAAACCCGCCTGGCGCAATCGGACCGCCTCTTCCATGCGGGCGAGACCGAATGCGTCCGCGGCCTCCAGCGCCCGCGCAATTCTGAGCATGCCATGACCGTAGGCATTGGATTTGATGACGGCGATGACTTTGCTGCAGGGGGCAGCTGATTTGGCGCAGTTCAGGTTGTGCCGCGCTGCGGCGAGATCGATGAGCGCTTGCGGTCGCGGAAGTTGCTGCTGTGCGACCACTTCAGTAACCATTGTCACCATACACATCGTTGATGAAGTTTTCGAACTTGGTGTACTGCCCAAGGAAGGTTAGGCGGGTGGTACCTATGGGGCCGTTACGCTGCTTGCCGATGATGATTTCGGCCACCCCCTTGTCCGGGGTCTCTTCGTTATAGACCTCGTCGCGATAAATGAAGACCACTAGATCCGCATCCTGCTCGATGGCACCCGACTCGCGCAGATCGGACATTATGGGACGCTTGTTGGTGCGGCTTTCAAGGCTTCGGTTGAGCTGAGAGAGGGCGATGACCGGTACTTGCAACTCCTTCGCCAGCGCCTTCAGCGAGCGCGAGATCATGGATATCTCGTTGGTGCGGTTTTCGCTGCTCGCACCGGCCTGCATCAGCTGCAGATAGTCGATAACGATCAGCCCCAGCTCGCCCTGCTCACGGATCAGGCGGCGCGAACGGGCGCGCACCTCGGTGGGGCTCAGCGCAGGACTGTCGTCGATGAACATCCGCGCTTCCGCCAGGATGCTGACCGCCGAGGTGAGCCGCGGCCACTCGTCGTCCTCCAGACTGCCATTGCGCACACGGTGCTGATCGATCCTGCCAAGCGAGGACATCATGCGCATGGCCAGGGATTCCCCCGGCATCTCCATGCTGAAGATCGCCACCGGCTTGCCAGTGTTAATGGCCACATTCTCCGCCATGTTCATCGCCAGCGTGGTCTTGCCCATCGATGGCCGCCCGGCAACGATAATCAGATCCGATTTCTGCAGGCCCGAAGTCATGCCGTCGAAGTCGGTAAATCCGGTAGCCAGACCGGTGATGGGTTCATTGGTCTCGAACAGCGTTTCGATACGATCGACGGCTTTGGTCAGCAGGGATTTGAGCGGTTCGAATCCACCCCTGGCGCGCGCGCCCTGTTCGGCTATTTCGAAAACTTTTGATTCGGCACTATCCAGCAGGTCGATGCTGCTGCGCCCTTCAGTTCGAAAAGCGCTGTCGGCGATCTCGGTGCCAACCCGGATCAGTTGGCGCTTGATCGAGTTTTCCCGAACAATAGCCGCGTAAGCCGAGATATTTGCAGCGCTCGGCGTGTCCTTGGCCAGACGGCCAAGGTAGGCGAGTCCGCCCGCATCCTTCAGCTGCTGGTGCTGTTCCAGCTCCTCCGAGAGGGTGATGACATCGTACGGCTGACTCTGCTCCTGCAACCCGACTATCGCGCGAAAAATCAACTGGTGTTCGCGTCGATAAAAATCCTGCTCGACCAGCTTGTCGGCCACCTGATCCCAGGCGTAGTTATCCAGCATCACACCGCCGAGGACAGACTGCTCGGCCTGAATTGAATGGGGAGGCACCCTCAGCGCGTCGGTATACGCCGGCTCGGGGGGGATATCGCTAGGAAAAACTGGCTCTTGCATGCAAAATCCGTGTCGGACCCCGTATAAAATTCAGGATTCTGTGGATCCACAGCATACGTGAAAAAGGGTCTTCCGGGAAAGATGGAAATACCCTAAGAGGACGCCATTCGAACCGAAAGCAGGTAAAGTAAGAACTTAACCTACTTTCGGAGAAGGCGGCGGCATTCTATCCAACCGCCCGCTCTCACGGGTCGGGAGAATCGATTATTCGGCTACGACAGCCAGTTTCAGGGTAGCGTCGACGTCCGTGTGCAGATGCAGTTGAACATCAAACTCACCGGTGACGTGAAACGGGCCATCCGGCAGACGCACTTCACGTTTGGCCAGTTCGAAGCCGGCCGCGGTAACCGCGTCCGCGATATCACTGGTGCCGACAGAACCAAACAACCGTCCTTCGTCTCCGGCGTTACGGCTGATGGAAACGGTACCGAGCGCTTCTACCTTTGCCTTGCGCGTCTCTGCTACGGCCAGCGATTCGGCCGCCAGTTTTTCCAGCTCGGCGCGGCGCGCCTCAAACTCGGCCAGATTCTTTTTGGTCGCCGCAACGGCCTTACCCGAAGGAATCAGAAAATTGCGGCCATGACCGGCCTTGACGCTGACCTTGTCGCCCAATCCGCCAAGGTTATCGATTTTTTCCAATAAGATGACATCCATCACTCATTACCCCTGAATCAGGTTTTAAATAGTTTCAACCCGTCTTGTCGGACTTATCAACAGTCCCCAGGCGGGCCCTAAAATCAATCCACGAATCGGCAAACCCGGCTAACGCCAGTGCACCGACCACATACGGCATCGCAAACAGCATCAGCACGTACAATGCCACCAGCCAGGCCAGGCTGGCACCCAGCCGTCTCCGCAGTGCGTGTACCAGCGACAATCCCTGCAGCAACCAGCCGACCAGCAGCAACATGGTCAGGTAGGTCGGCAACCCGACCTCCTGCGTAAACCAGTTCATTACCAGCACTAACAGCGTTATCCACGCCAATGCGCTTGGCAACCGCAATTGCTGGAACTCTTCCCTGAATCCGCCGGGGTTGTACAAAACCGACTGCCACCAGCGGGCTGTGATCAGAGCCGCCATTGATTGCAGCACGAATCCCGCTGCGATCGAGCCCGGCATCCAGCCAGCCATGGTCTCCAGCAGTTGCTGACTTATTCCAGCATCGACCAGCTGCGCATCCACCACAGACGCAATGAAAGGCTGCAGCAGCTCCCGCCAGGCGTCGACCGGATCCTGAGACTGAAGATACTGCCCGCCGAGAGCCAGTAAGCCGAACAGCAGCGCCGCCGCAAGTGTCGCGCCAAGCGAGCGGTTTACCCGCAACAGGCCGCCCAACAACCAGACCGGCAGCCACATCAGCAGAACGAACCCGACTACCGGTAGTGCATGACTGAACAGCAGCAGCGCCAGCGCAGCGCAGGCAAAACCCGACAGGCCAAGGATCAGCAATCCTTCCCGCATGCCCCGACGCAGGGTAACCAGCGCGACGACCGCCGCGCTCAGAATGCTCAGCGGTGGCAGCGGCAGCGCCAGTATGGCCAGCACCGTGGCTACCATTACCGCCTGGGATCTGCCGCGCATCGCTATGGATGCTAAAAATCGCATTTTATCTAATCCGGGCGCTACATGCTGCGAGCATCGGGGAAAACCACCGACTGCTTGAACTGCCTTCGATCCCTGTAACCGCAGCCACCGGCGTTCAGTGCGCGCCGGTCAAGCCAGATCAATGGTCATCGGTATACGGCAACAGCGCCAGGAAACGGGCGCGCTTAATGGCATCGCCAAGTTGCCTCTGATACCTAGCCTTGGTGCCGGTGATACGGCTGGGTACGATCTTGCCGGTTTCACTGACATACGCCTTTAAAAGATTGAGATCCATATAATCGATCTCGGTAATTCCTTCCGCGGTGAATCGGCAGTATCTTCTGCGACGAAAAAAACGTGACATATTATTCCCTCAAAAACTGTTTTGGCATACGCTCTGGCTCTTTAGCCCGCTGCATTGCAGCCGATGCGTGTCCCGATAACTATTCGCTCGCTTCCCCGGAGGAAGTCGGAGTCGGAGTCGCTTGATCTCCGGAATCAGAGGGTCTCGTGACTGCTTCGCGCTCATCGGGGGCTTTAATCAGCATCGAAGGCGTGGTCACCGGACCTTTCTTGACAAGCACCAGGTTACGCAGCACCGCATCGTTGAAGCGGAAAGCGTTTTCCAACTCTTCGCGTTGCTTGCCTCCGCACTCGACGTTCATCAGAACATAGTGTGCTTTATGCAGTTTCTGTATGGGATATGCAAGCTGACGCCGTCCCCAGTCTTCGAGACGGTGAATTATACCGCCATCGTTTTCGATGATCGAACGGTAACGATCGATCATACCGGGTACCTGCTCGCTCTGGTCCGGATGGACCATGAACACGATTTCGTAATGTCTCATTGTAGCTCCTTACGGATTAAAGCAGCCTCCCAGCAGTCTGGTGAGGCAAGGAGTCCCGGAAACAGCGCAAAAGCACCGGCTCGTCGGGAAGCGGCGGATTCTACCGGTTCAAGGGGAACGGCGCAACCGGCGATGAGAAGTCGATGGTAAATGCGCCACTCTATTTCGGAAGCTGCCGCTGCCGCACCGCCTCGTACAGACAGATACCCGCAGCGACCGATACGTTCAGGCTCTCCACGGCACCGTGCATGGGCAGCCGTACCAGATAATCACACGCCTCGCGGGTGAGGCGTCGCAACCCCTTCTCCTCGCCACCCATGATCAGTGCCAATGGACCTTTGAGGTTCGCCTGATAAAGATTCTCATCGGACTCGCCGGCGGTTCCGACCAGCCATATAGCGTAGTCGCGTTTCAGTTGCCTGAGGGTGCGGGCAAGATTGGTTACCTGAAAAAACGGAACGCTCTCGGCCGCGCCGCTGGCCACTTTACGCACCACAGGCGTCAGACCGACCGATCTGTCCTTGGGGGTGATGACGGCATGAACCCCCGCGCCATCCGCGCTGCGCAGACAGGCTCCCAGGTTGTGCGGATCCTGAACGCCATCGAGAATCAGCAGCAACGGTGGCTCATCCAGATTCGTCAACAGATTCTCGAGCGCGCTTTCCCCCTGCGCAGCGGGTACGGCGGCGCGCGCGGCCACACCCTGATGATTGATATCGGGGAGCAGCCGGTCCAGCTGTTCGCGATCGATCTGGTTGACCTGGATACCGGACTTTTCCGCCAGTGCGATTATCTCCTCAATCCGCCGGTCCCGCCGCCGCGACTCCACCCATAACTCGACGACCGAGGCAGCGCCGCGTTTGAGTGCGGTGCGCACGCTGTGAACACCCGCGACCAGCTGGGTCGATTGGACTCCGTTCCGTTCATGCCCCGACGTCATTTACGGTGAGTATCTTTTTTGCCTCGCCGTTTGGAGATCGATTTGGGCTTCTTCGGTCTACTCTCCGTGGCGGCACCCTTGCTCTTGACACTGCCTGACTTTTCACTGTTTTTGCCGGGACCGCCGCTCCCCCCGCTGCGTTTTTCGGCAAACCCGGGGCGTTTTTTGCCGCGTGTCCGACGGGCTGTTTTTTGCTGCGCCCCATCCAGCGCAAAGTCGATCTTCTTGTCGTCCAGGTTAACCGCCGCCACCTTGACGCGTATCGGGTCACCCAGGCGGTAGATACGGCCGGAGCGTTCGCCGCTGAGACGGTGTCCGACCGGGTCGAAATGGAAGTAGTCATGATCCAGCGAGGTGATATGCACCAGCCCCTCGACGTATATCTCGTCCAACTCCACAAACAGTCCGAAAGATGTCACGCTGGTGATAATCCCATCGAAAGAGTCACCGATTTTGTCCATCATGTACTCGCACTTGAGCCAGGCCTCGGCATCCCGCGTGGCCTCGTCGGCGCGCCGTTCCGTGGTGGAGCAGTGCTCTCCAAGCGCGTGCAGCTCCGATCTCGAATAGAGGAAGTCGTCCTCTCCTCCGCCGGCGATCAGATGGCGGATAGCACGATGCACCACCAGGTCGGGGTAGCGCCTGATGGGTGATGTAAAGTGGGCGTATGCGGGGAAAGCGAGCCCGAAGTGGCCGCTATTTTCAGAACTGTAAACCGCCTGGGACATGGAACGCAGCAGTACTGTCTGCAGCAGGTGGGTATCCGGCCTGCCCTGCACCGAGTCGAGCAGATCCGCATAATCCTTGGCTGAAGGTTTTTCACCGCCGGAGAGGCGCAACCCCAACTCTGCCAGAAAACCACGCAGGACCACCAGCTTCTGTTCCGGCGGTCCCTCGTGAACCCGGTAGAGTGCGGGCAGTTTTTTCCGCAGCAGATATCGCGCTGCCGCGACATTCGCCGCCAGCATGCACTCCTCGATCAGGCGGTGGGCATCGTTGCGCTGAACCGGCACGATGCGCTCCACCTTCGACTCTTCGTTGAAAAGAATGCGGGTTTCAGTGGTGTCGAAATCGATTGCACCACGCACGCTGCGGGAGGCATGCAGCACCTGATAAAGCGCGTAAAGCTGGTGCAGGTGGGGCAACAGATCGGCGTATTGTTCGCATAACCCGGCATCCCCATCCAGCAGCATGGCGGCCACTTGATCGTAGGTCAGCCTGGCATGGGAGCGCATAACCGCTTCGAAAAATTTTGAGCGCGTGATTTTTCCCTGCCTGTCGATGTACAACTCGCACACCATGCACAGGCGATCCACCTCAGGATTGAGCGAGCAGAGACCGTTTGATAACACCTCCGGCAGCATGGGAATGACCCGGTCGGAAAAGTAGACCGACGTGCCGCGCAGTTTCGCCTCTTTGTCGAGTGCGCTGCGCGGTCTCACATAACTGGAGACATCAGCGATGCACACCAGCAGTTTCCACCCCTTGGGCGTCGCTTCGCAGTAGACCGCATCGTCGAAATCTCTGGCATCGGCCCCATCGATCGTTACCAGGGCGAGCTTCCTGAGATCTTTCCTGCCGGCAATCTGGCTTTTATCTATGGTTTCACTCAGCCCGGAAATTTCTGCCGTCACATCGTCAGGCCACTCCAGCGGCAACCCATAAGCCCGGATGGCCACGTCTGTTTCCATGCCGGGCGCCATGTGCTCACCCAGAATCTGCACCACCCTTCCGATCGGCTGACTGCGCTTGCTCGGCTGCTCCAGAATTTCCGCTACCACTATCTGACCATGACCGGCGCCGTTAAGGCCATCTTCGCGCACCACCAGATCCTGATTGATGCGTTTGTTGTCCGGCACCACGAAGCCCAGACCGCCTTCTATATATATGCGCCCGACGATCTCGCGGTTGACGTGTTCCAGCACCTCAACCAGTGCACCTTCGCGGCGCCCGCGCTGGTCGATTCCGACAACCCGCACTACCGCCCGATCCCCATGCAGCAGCGGCCGCATCTGGCGCGGCGTGAGAAACAGGTCGTCACCGCCCTCGTCCGGTTTGAGAAACCCGAAACCATCCTTGTGACCGATGACCCGTCCGGCGATAAGATCCTTTTTATTGACCAGACAGTAACCATCCCGGCGGTTACGTATCACCTGGCCGTCGCGCTCCATTGCGTTCAATCGCCGGCGCAACGCCTCCAGGTCATCCTCTTCATGCAAATCGAGCATTTCCGCCAGTTTATTCCTGCCCAACGGCGCGCCAAAGCTGGCAAGCTGCTCCAGGATGTACTCACGGCTGGGGATTGGATTGTCGTACTTTTTTCCCTCGCGCTTCCGATGAGGGTCTCTCTCCCGGGCGGTTTCCGGGTTGGGACGGTTAGCCACAATTATCCTTCCTGAAATATTTAGTATCCGTGTTCGAATTGTACGCTGGAAGGGGGTGTTCTGTCCCATCGCGATCTCCCCGCCACACCGTTGACAAGATCTGCCTATCCCGGTAGAGTTGCCGGCCTCACTGACTCGTCCGATTGTACCGGTATAGGTCAGCAGTCATTGCCGAGATGGCGGAATTGGTAGACGCGCTAGCTTCAGGTGCTAGTTCCCTTTGGGGAGTGGAGGTTCAAGTCCTCTTCTCGGCACCACATCACTTTTTCACGTAACCCCGCTTTAACCCGTTTTTTCCCTCATTTCAACGGGTTAGCGGCGGTTTACGGAAACCTTCGCAACACAAAATCCCACTAAAAACCCCCATTTCCCGGGTTGCATTGCGCCTAAATTGCGCCAAGGAGGGAGGGAGTATGGCGACATTTAGTAGACGCGGTATTCCTGGCGGGCCGAAATCAGCAAACAGGGAAACAGGAAGTCGGCAACATTCGGTAC
>Ga0316201_10003013_pt1 | contig 12253 bp, 9 predicted proteins | sample CS6wburrow_MG_FD_204516 | JGI IMG/M metagenome (GOLD analysis project Ga0316201, IMG submission 204516) | Coastal sediment microbial communities from Delaware Bay, Delaware, United States - CS-6 worm burrow | ecosystem: Environmental > Aquatic > Marine > Coastal > Sediment | place: USA: Delaware... | reverse complement strand
AAGCTAACCCAGGATACTGGTGCCGCGTTCCTGCCGGCTTTTGTGCCGCTGGTGGACCGCCGCCATCAGACGCCCTGGGATGAGGCCGACAAGGACATCCAGTTGCGGCATCGCGGGCTTTATGCAGAATACAATCTGGTCTACGACCGGGGCACAAAGTTTGGTCTGGAAACAGGTCACGATCCTGAGGCCGTGTTGATGAGCCTGCCACCGATGGCCAAGTGGTATTAGCCGCCCCTGACCGTATCAATCATCAGTTGCACTTTTGCGGGGTCCGCATCTGGTGTGATCCCGTGGCCAAGGTTGAATATATGCGGGCCATTCGACAGCGCATCAACAATGCGACGGGTTTCTGACACCAAGGCGTCGCCACCTGTGACCATATGCTTTGAGGCCAGATTGCCCTGAACGCATCCATCGGGCTGCACGTTCTCGGCGACCCATTCCGCGCTCACTGCATCATCGACGGCAATGCAATCCGCACCGATTGCGGCATGTGAACCTTTGTACCGTTCGCCCGCGCCACGGGGGAATGCGATGACAGGTGTATGGGGATGTGCGGCCTTGATGCCTTGTACAATCTTTCGCATCGGTGCTATGGAATAATTATCAAAATCAGTGCCTTGCAATGATCCTGCCCAGCTGTCAAACAATTTTACCACTTCCGCACCGGCTTCAATCTGTGCATTCAGATAGACGATTGTGGCCTCGGTAATCCGATCAATCAGGCCGTCAAAAACGGCTTTTTTTTCGGCTTTCAATGCATGGGCCGGGCCTTGATTAGGGGTGCCTTGGCCTGCGATCATATAGGTGGCGACGGTCCACGGTGCCCCCGCGAAACCAATCAGAGTTGTTTGCTTGGGCAGCGCTTTGGCCAGAATGCCAACGGTCTCATAGATCGGGGACAGATGGTCGTGGATGTCATCGCTGGGCTTCAATGCGTCCAACTCGGCTTGGCTGGTGATGGTCGACAATCGTGGGCCTTCGCCAGTTACAAACCACAGATCAGCGCCCAAGGCCTGCGGGACCAAAAGGATATCCGCAAACAAGATCGAGGCATCAAATCCATAGCGGCGGATCGGTTGTAGCGTGACCTCTGCGGCAAGTTCTGAGTTGTAGCAAAGCGATAGGAAATCACCCGCCTTGGCACGGGTTGCACGATACTCAGGCAGGTACCGGCCTGCTTGACGCATCATCCATATCGGCGGGGTAGGCAGCGTTTCCCCGGCCAGCGCGCGCAGGATGGTTTTTTGAGATGTCATGTCACTTTTCCCAGGAATTGATTTTTCCGCACCATGCACTTTGCCAAGGGCGGGGTACAAGTGTTGTCAGTGCCGCAGTGTGACGATGGGGAAGTTTCATGCATTATGAATGTTCAGTACGGGGCAGGGGGGTCGGCGCTCTGGGTCCTATCTCAGCCACAGTTTTCCACTTACCATGCGCCACGATGATCGGTACTAAAAGAGAACTGCCCGTTTTCTGCCGTTGGAAAGTAACCGTCGCGCGTATGTTTTTGACCAATTGCCTTTTGATATCTGCCTTTGTCGGCCGCGCTGCTTTGGCACAGTCTGATGGCTGAAGGGTCGAAATCGCCCAATGCGTCAAAGCCCTCGGCGGAGGGTGGTTTTTATGGTGCGTCAATGCTCGCGCGGGCGGCCCGTGGGTCCACCTGGACGGCACTCACCTTCTTTATTTCACAGGGCGTGCGGTTTGCTGCAAACCTGATGCTTGCGCGCCTGTTGTTCCCAGAGGCATTTGGGATCATGGCGCTTGTCACCATGCTGTTGGTCGCGCTGACGCTCGTGTCTGATATGGGCATTTCCCAGTCGATTATGCAGAGTAAACGAGGTGATGAGCCTGCTTTCATGGATACCGCCTGGACCATGCAGATCATTCGCGGGGTTGTTTTGTGGCTGGCCGCCTGTGCGCTGGCACTGCCAGCGGCGGCATTTTATGACCAGCCGGATATCGCAATAATGTTGCCAGTTGCGGCGGTGTCGCTGGTGTTTGCGGCGCTGGAACCGATACGCGTCGAAACAGCAAATCGGCATTTGCTGCTGGGGCGGGTGACGGCGTTGGATCTGTTGTCCATAAGCACCGGCACCGTTTCGATGGTAATCCTCGCCTGGGTCACCCATTCAGTCTGGTCCTTGGTTGCCGGTTGGGTGGTGACCGCAGCGGTTCGTCTGGCGCTGATGTGGTTGTTCCTTCCGGGGCCGGGCAACCGTATTTATTGGGAAAAGCGTGCCGGATCAGAACTGTTGAATTTCGGGATCTGGATTTTTCTGTCTTCCATTTGTGGCTTGCTGGTTTTGCAGGGGGACAGGGCCATATTGGGCAAGTTTCTCAGTATAGATGGGCTTGGCATCTATAATATCGGTATGTTCCTCGCGAGTTTTCCGCTGATGTTGGCGATGACGGTCACGTCTCGCATTCTTATCCCGCTTTACCGCGAGCATCTGAAAGACGAAGACCTGACCGCGCGTAATCGCCTGTTTCAATTGCGGTATGGTCTGACAGGGGTGATGATCCTTGGCTTGTTTTGCTTGGCGTTGATGGGTCCATGGATTGTTCAGACGCTTTATGATGATCGTTATCTTGCTGCAGGAGGCATCATTGTTGCCCTAGCCAGTGTCCAGATGATTACCGTGGTGTCGCTGACCTATGATCAGGCGGCCCTTGCAACCGGGGATTCACGCGGGTTTTTTCTTGTCAGCGTGACCAAGGCGATCCTGACGTTCGGATTCTTCTTGATAGGGGTCATGATCATGGGCCTTTTGGGGGCGATGATCGGCCTCGCATGCGCCATGTTGCTGTACTATCCCTTTATCGCCGCACTGGCGCGACGGCATAATGCATGGGATGGGCGGCACGATCTGATATTCCTGCCACTGGCACTGCTGCTGGGTGCCATCGCGGTCTGGGTGAACTTGCTAGATATCAAGATGCTGATCCCCGGATCAGCCGGGGCGTTTCACCTTCGCTAGCCAGTGGGCTGGCGCAGTTAGATCAAAAACTTCATTAGGCAGGGATGAAGAAGGATCGACCACCCAACAGTCTGTGCGGAAACGTCCAGACCAAGATCAACTGTGCTGGTAGCGTATGCAAAATGGCAACCTAAAAAGAAGTTGCTTCGAATTTGTTGATTCCGTCCTTACGACCCTTAACCAGATCGCGGTTGAGAGCGCCGGCAACTTCTGATTGGTTCTATCCATTTCAGTAATGCAAAGACGGGCCAATTAGTGCGGTGGGGACAACCTGCTCCATAGGTACGCCGGATGTGTTGGCGATAACTACATTACAGAGAGCTGAATGCACCCGGATGAGTTCTGTACATGCCAGCGCCATATCGCGAGGACCCACCACTTCTGATGTTGAATGCACAACGGCCCTGAGCAACTCCACTAAACACGAGGACTGGTCCCTCCAAGTTGAGAAGTGGAGATGAATTATCCATGTTAGCTGAACAACTGCGGTTGCTACCCCAAGACGAACCGACCTAGTCTGCCCCAAACAGGTCGCGGGTAAAGACCTTATCCGACACATCCGCCAGATCGTCCGACATGCGGTTGGCCAGAATTACGTCGCAATCTGCCTTGAAGGTCGCCAGATCACGTTCGACCCGCGAGTGAAAGAAGTGTTCCTCTTCCAGTTGCGGCTCATAGACCACAACCTCAATACCCTTGGCCTTGATCCGTTTCATGATACCTTGAATGGAGCTGTCGCGAAAATTATCAGACCCGGTTTTCATGGTCAGCCGATACACGCCGACTAGTTGTGGTGACTTGGAAATCAGGTGATCGGCGATGAAATCTTTGCGGGTGGTGTTGGCCTCTACGATGGCGTTGATCATGTTTTGCGGTACAGCGCTGTAGTTGGCCAGCAGTTGCCTTGTGTCCTTGGGCAGGCAGTATCCGCCATAGCCAAATGAAGGGTTATTATAGTGATCGCCGACTCGAGGGTCGAGGCAGACGCCCTCAATGATCTCGCGGCTCGACAGAGACTTTGAAAGGGCATAGCTGTCTAGTTCATTGAAATAGGCCACCCGCATCGCAAGATATGTATTTGCAAACAGTTTGATCGCTTCGGCCTCGCCCGAGCCAGTGAACAGCGTCGGGATATTGTCGTCGAGTGCGCAACTTCTCAGCAGCTCGGCGAAGGTGCGTGCCCGGTCAGAGCGTTCGCCGACGATGATCCGCGAAGGATGCAAATTGTCATACAGCGCTTTGCCTTCGCGCAGGAATTCAGGTGAAAAGAGAACATTGTCGATGCCCTGCTCGGTGCGCAAACGTTCAACAAAGCCCACTGGAATGGTTGATTTGACCACAATGACCGCTGTGGGTGCAATCGCCCGCACGTCAGCGATCACCGCCTCAACAGTACCGGTGTCGAAGTAATTGGTTTTGGGATCGTAGTTCGTTGGCGTTGCAACCATCACGAAATCCGCCCCTTCATAAGCTGCAACCTTGTCTCTGGTTGCGGTCAAATTCAGATCGCCACGCGCGAGATAAGCCTCGGCCTCGGGGTCGACGATGGGTGAGCGGTCTGCGTTGATTGCATCCACACGATCTTGCGTAATGTCGACCGCAACCACAGTATACTTCTGTGCCAAAAGCACCGCATTGGACACGCCTACGTAACCCAGGCCAGCAATCGCAATTTTCATGTTTCTCTCCGTAGGCCGAGCTGCCCGCGGAAACCGGGCAGGAAAAGTGTATATCGCCGAAACTCCTACAAGTTTTGGGTCTGACTGACCACTGCGGATTTTGGGGTTACCAATGTCAGATAAAATCTAGGTCTCCCTTCAGGACATCAAGCGTCCAGGCCCCTACAAAATTAGACACCCTTTTCTTGTACCATCTATAGTTGAGCGAGCGGACCGCCTATCAACTTCCGAAGGGAAGCAGGAGCGTGGACAGGCACCTCCCGACTTGTTAAGCAGCGGGTGTTTATGAGTTGTTCAATTAGAGAGATTTTACATGCAGATCGAGACCACGCCTCTGTCCGGTATTGTCATTGTGACCCCTTCGCGGTTTGGTGACGACCGCGGATTTTTCTCTGAAAGCTACAGTGCCAAGGTGCTGGCAGAACACGGTATTACGATTCCGTTTGTGCAGGACAATCATTCGCTTTCGCAAACCAAGGGCACCGTGCGTGGGCTGCATTTTCAGGCCCCTCCACATGCTCAGGACAAGCTGGTACGCTGCGGTCGCGGGGCGTTGTTTGACGTGGTGGTCGATATCCGCCGTGGGTCGCCCACCTATGGGCAGTGGTTCGGTACTGAACTCAGCTTTGAAAACGGGCGGCAAATTTTGGTGCCCGCCGGATTTGCGCATGGGTTCATCACCCGCACATCTGACACCGAAATCATTTACAAATGCTCTGACTATTATGCGCCTGAAACCGAAGGGGCGATCCGTTGGGATGATCCGGATCTTGACATCAATTGGCGACAGGGGGCAGGGCAGGGGGAGCTTACCGCCATATTGTCAGACAAGGATGCCGCGGCCCCCTTGTTTGCCGATCTTGACACACCTTTCACTTATGAGGGCTGACAGATGAAGCTTTTGATTACCGGCGGTGCCGGATTTATTGGCTCGGCTGTTGTGCGCCTTGCTGTGAAACAGGGTCATCAGGTCGTGAACCTTGATGCACTGACCTATGCTGCGTGTCTTGATAATGTCGCGTCTGTTGCGGGCAACCCACTTTACAGTTTTGAGCACGCCAACATCTGTGACCGCGAGGCGCTGACACGGATCTTTGACACGCACCGCCCCGATGTGGTGATGCATCTGGCGGCAGAATCCCATGTGGACAGATCCATCGACGGTCCGGGTGCCTTTATCGACACCAATATCACCGGCACCTATACTTTGCTTGAGGCGGCGCGCAGCTATTGGCACGCGCAAGGTCGGCCAGATACATTTCGGTTTCATCATATCTCAACCGATGAGGTGTTTGGTTCGCTCGGCGCAACGGGACAGTTTACCGAAACAACGCCCTATGATCCGCGCAGCCCCTATTCCGCGTCCAAGGCCGCGTCTGATCATCTGGTCCGGGCCTGGGGCGAGACCTATGGGCTGCCGGTCGTTCTGACCAATTGCTCGAACAACTATGGCCCATTCCATTTCCCCGAAAAGCTGGTGCCGGTGGTGATCCTCAAGGCGCTGGCGGGGGAGCCTATACCGGTTTATGGCAAAGGTGATAACGTACGCGACTGGCTTTATGTTGAGGACCACGCGGATGCTTTGCTGACCGTTGCCGCCAAAGGTGAGGTTGGGCGCAGCTATAACATCGGCGGTGAAAACGAGGTGACCAACCTTGATCTGGTTAAAATGATATGCGCAATTCTGGATGACCGACGCCCGACAGGCGCACCCCATGCGGATTTGATCACCTTCGTGCCTGATCGTCCGGGTCATGACATGCGTTACGCGATTGACCCTTCCCGCATCCGGGATGAACTTGGCTGGAAACCCTCAGTTACAGTAGAGCAGGGTCTGGCGCTGACCATCGACTGGTATCTGGGTAATGAACCATGGTGGCGCGCGCTGCAAAACCGCGAGGGCGTGGGGCAGCGGCTGGGAAAAGGGTGAACGTCTGACTTCTGACGGAGAAAGATTTGTTGGCGATCCAAGGCCCAACGAAAGGGACCAAGAGTGCATATACTGGTATTTGGGTATAACGGGCAGGTGGCAACTGAGCTGCGCGCGCTGGCGGCAAAGGATCTGAGGATCACCGCGCTGGACCGGGACGCCGCTGATCTGACCGATCCGGCGGCCTGCGCTGCGGCAATAGCGGCCCATGCGCCAGATGCAGTGATCAATGCGGCGGCCTATACCGCCGTGGACCGTGCCGAAGAAGACGAGGCGACAGCCCAAATCATCAACGCTGATGCCCCCATCGTGATGGCCCAAGCCTGCGCCGCGCGCGATATTCCCTTTGTTACGATTTCAACCGACTATGTGTTTTCTGGCGCGGGTCAGCTGGCCTGGACACCGCAAGACCAGCCAGATCCGCAGGGCGCTTATGGCCGCACCAAGCTGGCGGGCGAACAGGGCGTGGCGCATGTGGGCGGCCGTTGGGCGGTGTTGCGTACCTCATGGGTCGTTTCTGCGCATGGCACCAACTTCGTCAAGACTATGCTGCGGCTGGGGGCCGAGCGGGACGCGCTGAATGTCGTATCAGATCAGATCGGCGGACCCACCGGTGCCACCGAGATTGCCGCGGCGTGTGTTGTCATTGCACGAAAGCTTTCGCAGGATGCAGATGTCGCGGGCATTTATCACTTCGCAGGTGCGCCGGCGACCAGCTGGGCCGATTTTGCTCGTGCGATCTTTGCCGGGGCGGGGGTGAAATGTGCTGTCACTGATATCCCGTCCAGTGCATATCCGACACCTGCAAAGCGGCCTTTGAACTCGCGGATGCAGTGCAGCGCCACCACCGTCACATTTGGCATTCCGCAGCCCAAATGGCAAAATAGCCTGACTGCGATCCTGACCCAACTTTCCCAGCAACAAAACGGGACATCCTGCTCATGACCAAGACTTCCAACCGCAAGGGGATCATTCTTGCCGGTGGCTCTGGCACCCGACTTTATCCGATCACGGTCAGCGTCTCCAAACAATTGCTGCCGGTCTATGACAAACCGATGATCTACTACCCGCTTTCAGTGCTCATGCTGGCGGGCATCCGCGAAATTTCGGTGATCACCACGCCGCAGGACCGCGCGCAGTTTGAACGCGCGCTGGGGGATGGCAGCCAATGGGGCGTGAGCCTGACCTATATTGTGCAGCCCAGTCCCGACGGTCTGGCGCAGGCCTATATTCTGGCCGAGGACTTTCTGGATGGGGCACCGTCGGCGATGGTGCTGGGGGATAATATCTTTTTCGGCCACGGCTTGCCGGAACTTCTGGCCGAGGCGGACAAAGAGGAACGGGGCGGCACTGTCTTTGGATACCGTGTTGCCGATCCCGAACGCTATGGCGTTGTCGATTTTGACGACGAGGGCCGCGCGCGCCAGATCATCGAAAAACCTGAGGTGCCGCCGTCAAATTACGCGGTCACGGGCCTTTATTTCCTTGATGAAGACGCATCAGACCGGGCCCGCAAAGTTGCGCCATCGGCACGCGGAGAGCTGGAAATCACAACCCTGCTCGAAAGCTATCTTGATGAAGGCATGCTGCGGGTGAAACGCATGGGTCGCGGATACGCCTGGCTGGATACCGGCACCCATGGCAGCCTGCTGGATGCGGGCAATTTCGTGCGTACGCTGGAAATGCGACAGGGTCTGCAAACCGGCAGTCCAGACGAGATCGCGTTCAATCAAGGCTGGATTTCAGCCAAGGACATTCAGGCGCGCGCCGAGATGTTCGCCAAGAACGAATATGGCACATATCTGATGGGATTGCTGCGCTAGCACCACTATAGAAAAAGCTGTGCTGCTCACGCTTGAGCCTCCCCCTTTGAAGTGGTCCGCCCCTATAGTTAGGAAAGCGGAGGACCAGAGATGGCCATTAAGAGACCCAAGCCCGAAGAGATTGTCGTGAAGTTACGGCAGGTTGAAGTTCTGATGGGGCAAGGCATGCCCCGGATTGATGCAATCAGACAGATCAGTGTGACTGAACAAACCTATTACCGCTGGAAGAAGAAGTACGGTGGAATGGGCACAGAACAACTCAAAGAACTGAAGCGGCTACAGAAAGAGAACGAGCGCCTGCGTCGCGCGGTTTCTGACCTGACATTGGACAAGCTAATCTTGAAGGAGGCCGCTTCGGGAAACTTCTGAGCCCCTCACGTCGGCGGTCCTGCATCGATCATGTGCGTGGTCGGTTCAAGGTTTCTGAACGACGGGTTTGTCGCGTTCTGGGCCAGCACCGATCCACACAACGTCAATTGCCACGTGGGCGTGCTGACGAAGAACGCTTGGTCGAGGACATGATCGAGTTGACGCGCCAGTTTGGTCGATATGGATACCGTCGAGTTGCTGACCTGTTGAGAGACGCAGGCTGGCAGGTGAACGACAAACGTGTCGAACGGCTTTGGCGACGTGAGGGGCTAAAAGTGCCGATGAAACAACTTAAGAAAGGACGCCTTTGGCTCAACGATGGATCATGTGTCCGGCTGCGTCCGGAGTATCGTAATCACGTTTGGTCGTATGACTTCGTGCACCACAGAACAGACGATGGCAGAGCCTTTAGGACGCTTAACATCTTGGATGAACACAGCCGAGAATGCTTAGCGATCCGGGTGAAACGCAAGCTCAACTCGACCGAGGTCATTGATGCTCTGACGGACCTGTTCATCCTGCGCGGTGTGCCCGCCTATATTTGATCAGACAACGGCCCGGTGTTCATCGCTGAGGCCGTTAGGGACTGGATCAAGGCGGTCGGCGCAAAGACTGCATACATCGAACCCGGATCACCCTGGGAGAACGGGTATTGCGAGAGTTTTAATGGGCGGATGCGAGACGAATTGCTGAACGGCGAAATCTTTTACTCGCCACGTGAAGCCCAAATCATCATCGAAAGCTGGAGGAGACATTACAACACCAAGCGACCACACAGTGCATTAGGCTATCGCCCACCAGCGCCTGAGGCCATCGTCCCGATGGGCCAACGGCCAATCATGCACTAACTTTTAACATGGACCACTCAAGTGGGGCTGCTCACGCTCATCCAACTTCACGTAAGTGTCTGGGCAATGCGACTGATTTCTTGCTCATCACGTGACAACTGGTGACCTGCGTCTGCTTGCGTTCTGACCTGCCCCCCGAAACTTCCCTCAGTTTGATGTAGAGTTTGCGCAACCTTTGAAGGAGCAAACAGATGCGAAAGAGCCGATTTAGCGAAGCCCAGATTATTCACTGCCCGACAGGGCATTGCGCAGCAATGTCCCGAGAGGGGGGATGATCAAAGAGCAAGAAGCAGGGATGCCGACTGCGGATGTGTGCCGCAAGCACGGTCTCAGCCAAGGGACGTTCTACAAGTTCAAATCGCAATATGCGGCATGGAGGTGTCGGATGCGGCGAAGCTGCGTGAGTTCTACGGCTGAACCCCATTAAAAATGGGGGGATTACCGATCGACTGCACCAGCCGACGCGTTGCGTTGATATTTCTCAACATCATTCACGGCGTTCCGGACCAATGTGACCTTGTCACTGAAAGCCGTGGTCGGCGGCTCTAGAAATGTATGCAAAGTACGAATGGAGAAGATGATGACACAATATCCTGTAAATATGCACGTTCACCCTGAAATAGAGTCATTTTTTGACCCTCAGACCAATACGATCAGCTATGTGGTCATGGACCCGGAATCGACGTCCTGTGCGGTCATCGATTCTGTGATGGATATCGACTATGCGGCAGGTCGGATCACGTATGATCATGCGGATGAAATCATCGCCTATATTGAAAAGCACAAGCTCAAGCTTGAGTGGCTGATCGAAACACATGTGCATGCAGATCACCTTTCTGCTGCCCCCTACATTCAGTCCAAACTTGGCGGCAAAATCGGCATCGGTGACCAGATAACGGTTGTGCAGGATACCTTTGGTAAGGTTTTTAACGAGGGCACGGAATTCCAACGCGACGGGTCGCAGTTCGATCTGCTGCTTAAGGACGGTGACACCTATGACGTTGGCGGGTTGACCGCGTTCGTGATGCACACGCCCGGACATACACCGGCGTGCATGGTGCATGTCTTTGGCGATGCCGCATTTGTCGGAGATACGTTGTTTATGCCTGACGGCGGATCCGCACGTGCGGATTTCCCCGGTGGCGATGCGGGGCAGTTGTACGATTCAATTCAAAAGGTACTGGCCTTGCCGGATGATATGCGGTTGTTCATGTGCCACGATTATGGACCGGATGGCCGCGATATCATGTGGGAAACCACAGTCGCAGAGGAAAAGGCCGAGAACATCCATGTCGGACGGGGCAAAGGCCGCAAAGAGTTCATCAAGTTCCGCGAGGCACGCGACGCCACACTTGAGGTGCCAAAACTGATCCTGCCATCGCTGCAAGTCAACATGCGCGCCGGGAAAGTGCCCAAAGACAAAGACGGCAAGCCGATGCTGAAAGTTCCCGTCAACGCCATCTGACCATATCGCACGCCCGAGCAGGAGTTACTTCCATGGATATTCGAAAAATTTCGGATCAGTTCTTTGTTGCCCCTCAAATCACTGAGGTAGATTTGGCAGACCTGCATGACAAGGGCATCAGGTCCATCATTTGTAATCGACCAGATGGAGAGGGCGCAGACCAACCCACGTTCACGGAGCTATCTCACGCCGCTCAGAAACTTGGCATAGAGATGCGCTATATCCCGGTGTCGGGCGGGATGGTTCAAGATGAAGATGCAGAGGCATTTGGCAGTGCAGAGGATGCGCTGCCCAAGCCGCTGTTGGCGTACTGCCGGACGGGTACACGGTCAGCGACATTATGGTCGCTGGCGCATGCAAAAGACATGCCGCTTGCGGATATTCTCAGCGCGGCCAAAAAAGCCGGGTATGACATGAAGGGCGTCGTGCGAAGGATCGCGAATGGCGGCAAGACGCCAGTGGATCAGGCGGATGCATCTTACGATGTTGTGATCGTTGGGGCAGGGGCCTCTGGTATCTCAGTCGCAGCAAGTTTGAAAAGCCGTTTGCCGGACCTTGAAATTGCAGTGATTGATCCCGCCGATGCGCATTATTATCAGCCGGGTTGGACAATGGTTGGTGCCGGTGTTTTTGCCGCCGAAGACACGGTGCGCACCATGGGGTCGTTGATCCCACCAGACGTGCACTGGTTGAAATCGGCCGTTGCGGCCTTTGAACCCGAAAAGGATGTTGTGATCCTCGATGGGTGTCGGGTGGTGAAATACAAACGTTTGGTTGTCTGTCCGGGATTAAAGCTGGACTGGGGGCGTGTTGAAGGGCTGGTTGAAACACTGGGCCGCAACGGTGTGACATCCAATTATCGCTATGACATGGCGCCCTACACATGGGAGTTGGTGTCGGGCATGACGTCGGGGCGCGCGTTATTTACCCAACCCCCGATGCCAATCAAATGCGCGGGGGCACCGCAAAAGGCGATCTACCTTTCTGCGGATCATTGGACCCGCCAGAACACCATCAAGGACATCGACATCCAGTTTCACAACGCAGGCGGTGTCCTGTTTGGGGTCAAGGATTATGTCCCGGCATTGCAAAAATACGTAGATAAGTATCAGATCGGCTTAAATTTTTTCCATAATCTGGTTGCTGTTGACG
>Ga0316201_10003012_pt1 | contig 12253 bp, 12 predicted proteins | sample CS6wburrow_MG_FD_204516 | JGI IMG/M metagenome (GOLD analysis project Ga0316201, IMG submission 204516) | Coastal sediment microbial communities from Delaware Bay, Delaware, United States - CS-6 worm burrow | ecosystem: Environmental > Aquatic > Marine > Coastal > Sediment | place: USA... | reverse complement strand
CATTACGTATGGCACTATGGCTGCGAAGTCGTCTATTAGGGATACAGCCAGGGTTTTAGATCTACCCCTTGGAGATGCAGATCGCATTGCAAAGTTAATCCCTACCATGTCCAAATTGGGCAAGATTTTTGACATACCCCAGGAAGAGCTTAGAAAAAATTTCAGGTCCGATGATTTGGATAAAGTGAATCAGTTACTGAACATTTCTGAAGGCGACGACCTGGAAGCACAAACGGTGAATATGGCCCGCGTTTTGGAAGGCTCACTGAGAAATACGGGGATACACGCATGTGGGGTGATCATTACACCAGATGATATTACCAATTTTGTGCCAGTGGCAACCGCCAAGGATTCTGATCTCTATGTGACCCAATTTGACAACTCTGTTGTTGAAAGTGCAGGCTTATTAAAAATGGATTTCCTGGGTCTTAAAACCTTAACGTTAATTAAAGATACAGTAAAGATCGTACGGGCAAAGCATGGTATTGAACTGGTGCCGGACGATTTTCCACTGGACGACGAGAAAACGTACGAACTTTTTCAGCGGGGCGATACCGTGGGCATCTTCCAGTATGAATCACCTGGGATGCAAAAACATCTCAAAGATCTTAAACCGACTGTCTTTAATGATCTGATTGCCATGAATGCCTTATACAGGCCTGGACCCATGGAATACATCCCCAGTTTTATTGCCCGAAAGCATGGGCATGAAGAAATAGCCTATGATCTCCCGGAAATGGAAGAGTATTTAAAGGATACATATGGCATAACAGTCTATCAGGAACAGGTGATGTTGCTTTCTCAGAAATTGGCGGGTTTCTCTAAAGGTGAGGCAGATATCCTGAGGAAAGCCATGGGTAAAAAAATATTTTCCCTGCTGCAAAAACTGAAACCTCAGTTTCTGGACGGGGGTGAGAAAAACGGGCATCCCAGGGATGTTCTGGAAAAGATCTGGAAAGACTGGGAAGCTTTTGCTTCTTATGCCTTTAATAAAAGCCACTCTACCTGTTATGCCTACATCGCATACCAAACAGCCTATTTAAAAGCGCACTACCCTGCCGAATATATGGCAGCCGTACTTTCCAACAACATGAACGACATAAAACAGGTGACCTTTTTTATGGAAGAATGCAAACGTATGGGTTTAAAGGTTTTAGGTCCGGATGTAAATGAATCCTATTACAAATTTGCCGTTAACAAAGACAATGCTGTGCGTTTTGGCATGGGTGCTATCAAGGGAGTTGGTCGTTCAGCGGTAGAAACTATTGTAGAAAACAGAAAAGAAAATGGGCCTTTTAAATCCGTGTTCGGCCTGGCTAAGCGGATCGATCTGCGCGCTGCCAACAAGAAATCTTTTGAAAACCTGGCCCTGGCAGGTGGATTCGATTCTTTTGGAACCACCCACAGGGCACAATATTTTCATATTGAAGGAGAAGGCATCACTTTTTTGGAAAAAGTGATCAAGTACGGAGCCAAATTCCAGGAAAATGAGAACTCATCACAGGTGAGTCTGTTTGGCGAAGCAAGCGATGTACAAATCCCTGAACCAACAGTACCACCTTGCGAAGAATGGGGTACCATGGAAAAGCTGCGCAGGGAAAAAGAAGTGGTGGGCATTTATATTTCGGGTCATCCGTTAGACGATTTTAAAGCAGAGATCAAGGCTTTTTGCAATGCCAATGTTTCCTTTTTCCATACCCTGGAAGACCAAATAAACAGGGAACTTTGCTTTGCCGGGGTCATTACCGATGTACAACATCGCGTATCCAGGAATGGCAAAGGATGGGCGCTGTTTACCCTAGAGGATTACACGGACACCTTCGAGTTCAGGATTTTCGGAGAGGAATATCTTAAATTCAGGCATTTTTTAATGATCAACTCCTTTGTTTACTTGAAAGTTTTTGTTCGAGAAGGTTGGGTAAACCGGGAAACGGGTAAAAAGGGTGGTCCAAGGCTGCAATTCAACCAGTTTATATTATTACAGGAAGTGATGGAGAATTTTGCCAAAAAGCTCACTATAAAATTAAATATTGATCAGTTAAAGGAAGAGAGCATCCATGAATTAAAAGACACGCTGATTTCCTATAAGGGTAAACATCCACTTCAGTTTATCGTATATGAAATGGAAGAAGAAATAAAAGTGACGCTTTCGAGTAGGAAACAAAAAGTTCAGATCACCAGTGAACTACTCGCAACACTGGAAGACAATGAGGTACATTATAAACTAAATTGATAGTTACAGCTAATATCATCATAGGAAAAACGAATGCGTCCTTTGTAAGGTAAAAGGCGAATATTTGACTAAATTTGCATAATTATAAAATTGTAAATCATGGCATTAGAAATAACAGATGCTACTTTTGATGAAGTAGTTTTAAAAAGTGACAAACCTGTCGTAGTCGACTTTTGGGCAGCTTGGTGTGGTCCTTGTAGAATGGTAGGACCTATCATTGAGGAAGTAAGCACTGAATATGAAGGTAAGGCCGTTGTTGGAAAGGTAGATGTGGATTCAAACCAGGAATTTGCCGCGAAATACGGAGTTCGGAACATTCCAACAGTTTTGGTTTTTAAGAACGGTGAAATAGTGACTAGGCAAGTAGGTGTATCTCCAAAAAAGGTATATACAGATGCCATTGACGCTGCATTATAAAGTAGCTGCAAAGCATATTTTTATAAAGGTTCGGCATTTCGCCGAACCTTTTTTTGTTGAGTTTGGAGGTGACCAGGTGCTACTAAAATTCTGATAAGTCGGTCGCTATGCCTATCTTAGAACTATGAATATACAGGGTGAACTTCAGAAAGGAACGCTTTTTCAGAATTTAGAACTTTTGGCAAAGCAGGTTGTGGAAGGGTTTATTAGTGGTATTCACAAAAGCCCTTTTCACGGGTTTTCGGCAGAGTTTGCTGAACATAAGATCTATAATACCGGCGAAAGCACCAAGCATATCGATTGGAAATTATATGGTAAAACAGATAAGCTCTACACGAAACGCTATGAGGAAGAGACCAACCTACGTTGTCATATGATCCTTGATAATTCGGCTTCCATGTACTATCCGGAACAAAAGGAATTGTCGATTACTAACCTTAACAAAATAGGCTTTGGGGTATTGGCTATAGCGGCCTTAATGAACATCCTAAAAAAGCAACGAGATGCTGTGGGTTTAAGCGTCTACTCGGATACTTATTCCTATTATGTCCCGGAAAAAGGGAGTGAAAGGCATCATCAAATGTTATTGGCCAAATTAAATGAAGTAAGCAAGGACCCAACACCTTCCAGGGAAACCAGAACCTATACTTATTTGCATCAGATCGCAGAAAAAATAAAACGTCGCAGTCTTATCTTCTTGTTTACGGATATGTTCCAAAGTGCGGCAGAGGACGATCAATTATTCAATGCCCTACGGCATTTAAAATACAACAAACACGAGGTAGTGGTCTTTCATTTATTAGACAAAGCAACGGAAGTTGATTTTAATTTTGAGAACACACCTAAACGGTTTATGGATGTGGAAACGGGCAGGCATATAGACTTGTATGCCGATACAATCAAGGAAGCTTATGAAAAAGAGGTGACCAAATTTATTGGGGATCTGAAGCTTACCTGTGCCAAATATCAGATCAAGTATGTTCCGGTAGATATTCGGGAGAACTTCTCAAAGGTGTTGAACACTTTTATGATAGAGCGACAGACATTTGGATAGCTATTGTTTATTTTGAAAAAAATTGTTTGTGGAATTCAATTAGCAACGTATATTTGCACACGCTAAACACCACGGTCTGGTAGTTCATCCCGATAGTTATCGGGAGGTTAGAATACCAAGACCTTCTTCGAGAGAAGTAAAATAGTAGGTTTTTGGTCTGGTAGTTCAGTTGGTTAGAATACCTGCCTGTCACGCAGGGGGTCGCGGGTTCGAGTCCCGTCCAGACCGCAACATAAAACCTCAACTTATTGTTAATCAATATGTTGAGGTTTTTTATTCCTTACATATCATAAATTAGTGCCTTTTTGTCCCTATTGCTTCAAGTTGAAAAAAATTGATTATTCAAATCTCCTTAGGAACATTACCATACCTGTCCAGGATAGTTCTGCATTTAAACTCTCCCTTAGCAACAATCTCGTCCTTTTCAATATTCCATTGAACCTCAACAAAGAACTTGTCTATAGCGTACAAGACAAACTTGGAATTACCATCGATAACAATATCCAGGAACTTACCTTTTGAGAATACAGTATCCTATTGGTCATCTTCTGAAAGCATTTTATATTCGTAAAGGGTCATAATGAAGACGACAGTCTCGGTTATGAGTATTTGTCTGGTTTAGCACTCAACTTTACAAGTACACACCAAACTAAAAATCCGCGTCCCGATAGCTATCGGGATTCAGAAGTAGGCGAGAACAAGCAATTACTTATAGCCAATGTTGTGTGCTGGCTTTTCACTACTCGTTTTCAGCCCAAGGGTCGTATGAACCAAAGTTCCATATATATTCTTCAGTATCCTTGCATGTATAGCCTCGGCCACCGTATTCTTCATCTTTAATTTCTATTAGAATTTTTGCTCCCGCAGCAACGGCCTTTTCATAATGTTCATCAATTTTCTCGACTATAATATAAGGTGCTTGAGTGTTATTTCCGTTGAGGTTTTCGGGCGTTTTTACCAGTTTTCCATATTCGTTTTCATTTTCAGAACTTAGCATAATCATAGAATTACCATATGTCAGTTGTGCGTGCGCAATGGTATTATTCACTCCTTCGACTATGAGGTGTTTTTCAAATCCGAATGCGTTGCAAAGCCAGTCAATTGCCGTTTGGGCATTTTTGTATCGCATTGTCAGGATAATGCAGGCTTTATTTTCTTTCATATTTTTTAATTCGTTTTCTACAAGTTCAAGTTAAAGCAAGTGGAAACAAATGCGATTACAATTAATCTATATGATCTATCTTTTTCATCCTAATTTGTTAAAGAGAAACCGCATCTCTAGATTTTATTTTATCCCCCTAAACCATCTGTTATATAAATAAAACCACAAGGTCGGGTGATAGTATAGTTTGTTATTTATTTGTTCTTTAGTATTAACAATAGTTTTTAAGTTATTAGATTGAATATCTCGGATAGATTTTTTTAGAAGCGGCAGAGCTTTTGCTAATTGAAGATAAGTATATGTCATAAAATTATCTTTAGGCGTAATACTATTTGTTATAGTGTCTTGATATAGTATGTTACCAGTATCTATCCCTTCGTCCACTAAATGAACCGTTACACCACAATTTTCTTTATCCTTATTTATAAGTGCCCAATATGCTCCGTGCAATCCTCTATATAATGGTGTAATACCTGAATGAATATTAATAAATTTAGCATTTACAGATTCCAATGTCTTTTTTGATAAAATTCTTGTAGTAACAATCACAACAATATCGGGCTCTAATCTTTTTAAAAGTTTTCGTCCTTCGTTTGAGTTAATGGAAGTTACTTCTATGGTTTTTTCAGATTCAAAACTAGTTTCCCGTATACCGTTTTTATGAAGAATTTCTTGAAAACGTTTTTTTGAAGTTTTATTTATATATGAAACTGCTATTATTCTAAATAATAGTTGTCCAATAACATGAATTACACCTAATTTTTTTATTCTACGCTTTAAAAATTTTGATCTGCTTTCTCCTCTATCAATAATAATGTTTTCGATATTGAATTCAGTTGTCAAACTTTGATATACCATTTTTGGATAGTACCAATCACCAACTATCATTATAATTTTTTTATCCATACAATTTACTATTGTAGTTATTCTTCAATATTTTCGATTCACTCTCCTGTTAATTTACTTTCTGCGCTCCACTTTCTCCAACTTCATTATCACACGAGGATAAAATCAGAATAGTAATTAATCCAAATATTTTTCTTGTGTATCTTATTTTTGAGTTGTTCCCAACTTGTTATATCCATGCTAAAATAGTGTTTATCCATTTATCGGATATGAGCACTTAATTAGATTCTTTATCCCACTAATTTTAATTCAATTTGGTAGAAATATTTAAAGTCCTTTCCTATCCACCTCTAACTTCCAATTCACGTTCAATTAACTACTTAAGTACTAACTATAAACAGCTAAAATCCTTGTCTTATTTAGTCTACTATTCTCTTATTATAACTCTTATAATCTCTTCTTAAACAATCTTCTGTTATCTTATCTTCTTATCTCATAGCAATGCGATGGCAATGCGATCGCATAACCAATACTTTAAAGTTGAGGTTTCTTCATTTATATCTCTGTACAATTTTTGTACGACAAATATTTTATAAGGCATTTTTATGTCTCATTTCGGTTTATCTGAGGAATTAAAAAAAACATTAATGATTCTTATCAGTACAAAAACAGATTATGGCCAAATTGATAAAAGTGTACGCCCATTTGTGGACTTTTTTTAACGTTTTAACCATCTTTAGTTTTTGATTAGTAAAGCTTAATGTAAATTGGACTCAAAAAGATGAGTTTTGGGATGAAACATCATAACAAAAGAGATTGGAGAGTAATGTATATTACATTCGGTTCTATATTCTCAACAGTTATTGTAGGAGGATGGGCTTTAATTTGTGAATGGATGTGGTTAAGGGATATAGTTAAAGCTATATGGCCTGATTTGGTTTTACTTGCCTGTGTTTGAAAAGATTAATTCCGAAGCAATAAGTCGAGAAAAGAATTACTATCCTGGTGGGTATTGAGCAGTCTGATTCCTGATTTCTTATCCATTTTCATCAACTAGATCAAAGGCATCTATCAGATGCCATATATTGGGGTTTTCATTCGCAACTTTTTTACCTGATTTACTATGTAGATAAAGACGTTTCTTCCTGATATTTAAATTCTAGTAGTATGTCCTTTGCGCTCCCGGAGATCGTACATGTCCTGCCATGGCGAGGATACAATCCCGTACAGATCAAATCATTATTGCTCATCATTTGTAAAACAAAGGGAAGTGGGTTTTTTATTTTCAATTCTAGTACGGATATTGCACGATAATTAATTTAGTTTTTGCCCACAGGAAGAAGATACATTGCTGAAAACCCATCTAAAGTATTTCACTATGTCTCGTTTCTTTTGGAGCCGGCCTGGCAGTCAGTATTGAAACCAATCCATTATTATTTATGCTGCCAGCCACCCAAGTACATAAGTGTAATTCAAATGGCAAAAACCGAATTATCCCCAACCTCATAGAAATCATTTTGGTTTCCATGATCACCTATTATGTTGGCACTATGATATTTGATATTTCAGAGGGCGTATTCCCTGAATGGGCAAGGATAGCAAAATAAAACCCCTAATAACTCAATATTATCAGGGGTTTTATATTTCTGTTGTCGGTTTTACCATAACCGAATACCTATTTTGTTAATTAGCATTCGATCCAATATCTCCCTGAAGTAAAATGGTTTCCATAAAAATATCACTTCTGTGTACTTTCAAATGACCATTAAATTTCACCAATTCATCATAGGAGATTGCTTTTCCATTATCTAAGGAAGTTACAACGGTTTTACTCTTAACACAACCACATGGATCCAAGGTAATTGCAACGGGCCCTCCTTCGGCTAAACTATTATAATATATAAACGTAGGATGGACCTCTGTAGATGTTCCATATAATTCCACAGAAACAGTTGAAGAAGAATCAGAATTTTCCGAAATAATTACTTTCCCCAGAATTCCGGGGTCTGAAACAGCTTGTAATTGATATACTTTGGAACCTAAATCAATTGACCCTTCCTCATTACTACAACTAATGAATACAACTAAGGTTAGTAAACTTAACAAAAACTTAAAAGATTTCATGGGACGTAGTTTTTAATTATTATATGACCTTACTCTATCACAACAATAATTGATTAAATTACGAGGTTACCTGGTATAATAAAATGATATTTATCAGGTAGATTAGATTATATATCTATAAGAAATAAAAAAACCCATCTGGTTTGGATAGGTTTTTTAATACTGTCTTTTATTTAATATAAATTATTTGCGTTGGATCCAATATCCCCCTGCAGCAATATTGTTTCCATAAAAGCATCACTTCTGTGGACTTTCAAATGACCATTAAAATTAGCCAGTTCATCATAGGTAATCTTTTTCCCATTATCCAAAGTGGTCACCTTAGTATTACTTACCACACAACCACATGGGTCCAAAGTTATCGCAACAGGCCCTCCTTCTGATAAACTGTTGAAATAAATAAAGGTAGGGTGTATTTCATCTGATGTCCCATTTAGTTCCATTCTTACGTTGGTTGAACCATCTGCATTTTCAAACATAATGACTTTACCTAGTAAGCTTGGATCATCTACATATCGTAATTGAAATACCCTTGATTTTAGAGCCGTATCACCGTCATCGTTGCTGCAACTGGAAAACGAGACGAAAGTAACCATAACAATTAATAACTTCAATAATTTCATAATCTGTGTTCTTTTTATAAGTTTAGAGCAATTAGGGTTAAAGCTATCACTACTTTACCAATCAATAATTTAAATTCCTTTTATCTGCTATAATAATCGATAATCTGCATTATTGGGGTTTTATTACTTCCGTTATTTATTATTATAAGTCTAAACAATAATACCGCATAAAGATTTTTAATGTTGATTTTTAGATTTGTCTTCATTTGGAGGTCATCTTTTTCGTTTTTCCGTCGTTCGTTGTCTTTTCATAGGGTCCTTTTTTGTTGGCCGTTTTCATATCGGCATAGCGGGGATCCTGTATGTAATCCTGCTTTTGCATCTTTATGACCTCTATGCTCAAAAAGCCAAATTCACTGACCACCTTGCCGTAAAAGCGGTAAATACCCCTGCCCCTAAAATAGTATTTGGCAGCTACCGGCGGAAAAAGCACCGTATCAAAAACTTCCCCATGCTGGTCTACCAGAGTCGCAAAATTCATCCTTTTTCCCTTATGGGTCTTGGTATTCTTTACCGTAACCAGGTATCCGTACAGGTCTATATACCGGTTTAAATAACGGGGTAGATCCTTACTTCCATGCGCATTTTTTGGGGCTTCTTTCAGCAATGCAAACGGACTGCACAGGCAAAACCCCAATAACTCCAGTTGGGTAAAGGCCATTTCCAGATCGGTGGTATGGAGTTCCGGGATCTCAAAATCCTGATGTGCCGGAGGAAATAATTTTGGATGGTCTATGGCCGTTCCCTTGGAAAGGAACAAATGCGCCTGCCACAATAATTCGTGCTTATTGATCCTGGTAAACCGGAAGGCATCGATGCGGATTAAAATACTGAGCTGTTCAATGGATATCAACACCCGGTCCAGAAAATCTTCGAGGGAAGTAAACGGCCCATGCGACAGGCGCTCTTTTAAGATTCGATCCATGACGCGTCCCTCCAACTCTTTCAGGTACATAAACCCCAGGTAGATCTCCTTGCCGTAAATACAGTTCACAGCCATGCTTTTATTGATGCAGGGGGCATGAATGGTAGCCCCCAGCATACGGGCCTCGTGCACATAGAACTCGGATCGGTAAAACCCTCCTCCATTATTGAGGACCGCCACCAAATATTCCAACGGATAATAGGCCCTTAAAAAAAGACTCTGATAGCTTTCTACCGCATAGGAGGCCGAATGCCCTTTCGCAAAAGCATAGCCCGCAAAACTGGCCACCTGATGCCAGATCTCAGCGATCAGGCTTTCCTCATACCCCTTTTTCCGGCAGTTTTCGGTGAACTTGTCCTTTACTTTTTGAAATTCTTCGCGCGACCGGTACTTGCCACTCATCCCCCTGCGGAGTACATCGGCCTCCCCTAGGGTGAGGCCCGCAAAATAGTGGGCCACTTTAATCACATCTTCCTGGTAGACCATCACTCCATAGGTTTCCGGCATAATGTCTAACATTACCGGGTGCCCCTTCTCTTCTGCCCTTCCCGGGTTCCGGTGCCTCAGGATATACTCGCGCATCATCCCGCTTTGGGCCACGCCCGGGCGAATAATGGAACTGGCGGCCACCAGTCCCAGATAGGTGTCTACTTCCAGCTTTTTCAGCAACATGCGCATGGCCGGCGATTCCACATAAAAACACCCCATGCACTGGGCTGATTTGATCATGTTGTTGATATGCGCGTCTTCCTTAAATTTTTTAATGTCATGGATATCAACAGTTGCATATTCCTCCGGACGGTTCAATGCCAGGATCTGGATGGCCTCCTTGATCTTTGCCAGGCCACGCTGACCCAAAATATCGAACTTGTACAGCCCCACATCTTCGGCGATCACCATATCGAACTGGGTGGTGGCAAATCCCTTGGGAGGCAGGTGGGTGGCCGAAAAATAATGCAGCGGTTTTTCACTGATTAAGATCCCCCCGGCATGGATGCTGAGATAATTGGGCATGTCCCTAATGAGGTTGCCATATTTCAACACTAAAAGAGACACCTCATCGAGTTGGGAAGGAACATAATGTCCCTCACATAAAAAATCGATCTCTGCCTTCGGGAGCCCAAACACTTTTCCAAGTTCCCTGATGATACCCCGCGACTTAAAGGTTACATAGGTTCCTAACAATGCTACATGCTGAAACCGGTCAAAGATGTACTGGGTGATCTCTTCCCTGTCTTTCCATGAAAAATCGATATCAAAATCAGGCGGACTGGTTCGGTAAAGGTTAATAAAGCGTTCAAAATACAGGTCGAGTTCTATGGGATCTACATCCGTGATCCGAAGCAGGTAGGCCACAATGCTATTGGCGCCACTCCCTCGCCCTACATAAAAAAATCCACGTTTTCTTGCTTCGGAAACAATGTCCCAGTTAATGAGAAAATACGAAACAAACTCCTTTTCCCTGATAAGTTGTAATTCCTTTTTAAGTCGTTCATGAATGCGCTCGTCTACCTCCGGGTAGCGGTACGGCAACCCCTGCAAACACAATTCTTCCAACAGCTTTTCATCGGCCTCTTTGCTGTCCAGATAGGTATGTAAATTTTGTGGTCTTCGATCCTTTGAAAAATCGAAGTGGATGCTGCACAACTTCATTAAACGCTCCGTATTTTGAAGAATAAAGGGGTATTCGGAAAAGGCGGCTGCCAGATTCTTAACCGGAAACATCTGGTCATCCATTGTAGCTTCCTCTTCTTTGGGGAGTTTGCTCAGCAGCACATTATTGTCAATGGCGCGCAAGAGGCGGTGGGCGTTAAAATCGCGCTTGTTCCGAACCGTAACCGGTTGTAATACCACCAGTTTCTCTTTGTATTCCACGACCCTGGAAAAGGGCAAACGTCTTAGATCTTTAATAGAAATACCTATATACTCGTGCTCTAAAAAATGATGCTGGTCGTTCAGGAGTACCTTTTCAAAAGGGTAAATAACGTATGCATTTTGAAAGAGGGGGGCTTTTTCAGGAAATTTTTCATCCTCATGAAGGTGGGCAGACAAAAAGGCATTGAGTTCCCGGTACCCCTCATTATTCCTGGCCACACCTACAAAACAGCAATCTACCCCATTTCGGAAGTCGATCCCCAAAATAGGCTGTATCCCATATCCTTCTGCCTTTCGGACAAAATTCAGGCAGGCCGATGTATTGTTGATATCGGTGAGGGCCAGGCGGGTTACCTCGTTCTCCCGGGCCAGGTCCAAAAGCGCCACTTCGGAAAAAGTTCCGTAGCGAAGGCTGTAGTACGTATGGCAATTGAGATACATTTAAAATAAATTTGGAATTTGATTTTTCCTACTGTTTTCGGTGTGCCAGTACTATGGGAGGCTGACCATTAAACGGGTTGTGCATCCTCCCGATGGTTTTGGCCCCCATCCCTGAAGCCCGTAACACACTCTTATCGCCGTAGCGTTTTCGAATAGTATCCATAGCATGGTATAAGTTCAATGCCTCCTCGGTATCGTCGAATAAATTGATCTGATAGTTACCCGAGACCAGGTGACTAAACCGAATTCCAATCAGGCGAACCAGCAACCGCCTGTTGTACAATATTTTAAACAGATTCAGGATCTTGGGGATCAGAATATGGTCTGCACTGGTATAGGGAATGCGGATCTGTTTGGAATAGGTGTTAAAATCCGAATACCGGATTTTGACCGCAATACAGGCAGTTAATTTTTCGCCCCGCCGTAGCTGGTAGGCCAGGTTTTCTGTCATGGCAATTAAAATACCCCTGAGTTTTACCACATCTATGGTATCCTTATCAAAGGTGCGCTCTGTGGAAATAGACTTCCGGTCCGAAAAGGGAATCACAGGGGT
>Ga0316201_10003011_pt1 | contig 12255 bp, 12 predicted proteins | sample CS6wburrow_MG_FD_204516 | JGI IMG/M metagenome (GOLD analysis project Ga0316201, IMG submission 204516) | Coastal sediment microbial communities from Delaware Bay, Delaware, United States - CS-6 worm burrow | ecosystem: Environmental > Aquatic > Marine > Coastal > Sediment | place: USA... | reverse complement strand
CAAGATGAGAGACCAACCATGGCAATTTCGCTAACTGATTCAGCGGCCGACCGCGTCCGCAGCCATCTGCAAAAGCGTGGCACGGGCCTGGGCCTCCGGCTGGGAGTCACGAAAACCGGCTGTTCCGGCTATTCCTACGTCATCAACTATGCTGACGACATTGAGGAATCGGACGTCATTTTCGAGGACAAGGGCGTCAGAGTCGTGGTTGATCCAGAGGCCCTGCAGCTGATCGACGGAACCGAGGTCGATTTCGTCAAGAATGGTCTCAATGAGGCATTCAGTTTCCGAAACCCCAACATCACTGGCGAATGCGGTTGCGGCGAGAGCTTCAACGTCTGAAATCGCCGTAGTACAATTAGGGGTTCGCATCTATACGCCTGGCAGGATCGTCCGGCACCACCCTCAAGAACAGCAATAAAGGAAGTAACACATGGCCGTTGAGCAAACGCTGTCCATCATCAAGCCTGATGGTGTGCAAAAAAATCTGATCGGTGAGATCTACAGCCGTTTCGAGAAAGCCGGGCTGCAGATTGTTGCGGCGCGGATGATGCATCTGAGCAAGGAACAGGCAGAGGGGTTCTATGCTGTCCACAAGGACCGTCCTTTCTTCAACGATCTCGTCAGCTACATGACGTCCGGCCCTGTTGTGGTGCAGGCTTTGAGTGGCGAAGGTGCGATTGCCAAGAACCGTGAGATCATGGGAGCTACTAATCCGGCCGACGCCGAGCCTGGCAGCATCCGTGCGGACTTCGCTGCGAGCATCGAGGAGAATGTCGTACACGGTTCTGATGCGGCGGAGACCGCCGCTGCCGAGATTGCATTCTTCTTTGGCGATGACGGCGTCTGCCCGAGGACCCGCTAAGCGGCCTCTGCATCATGTCTTCGGTCGACGCCACCATGAATCTTCTCGGGATGTCACAATCCGATCTCGAGCAGTTCTTCGTGGCACACGACGAAAAACCTTTTCGTGCGCGCCAGCTCCTGCAGTGGATCTATCAGCGCGGCGTTACCGACTTCGACAGCATGACCGACTTGTCCAAAGCGACACGCGCGTGGCTGGCGGACGTTGCCGAGGTTCGATTTCCTGAAGTGACGTCGAGGCATGACTCGACGGACGGCACGGTCAAATGGTTGTTTGCGAGTGGTGCGGGACAGGCGGTTGAGACGGTCTTCATTCCGGAGGCCGGGCGCGGCACGTTGTGCATTTCCTCGCAGGTCGGCTGCGCGCTCGACTGCGCCTTCTGTGCTACCGGAGCGCAGGGTTTCAACCGGAATCTCTCCAGCGCCGAAATTATCGGTCAGGTCTGGCATGCGATGCAGGAACTGCCGCGCCGGAGCAACGGTGAGCCTGCTGTTACCAACGTGGTCTTCATGGGTATGGGCGAGCCACTGGCCAACTATCGAAACGTTGCCCCGGTACTCGATTTGCTCGTGTCCGACCTCGCATTTGGCCTGTCCCGTCGCCGTGTAACTGTGAGCACCTCCGGGCTCGTGCCTGTCATGGAAAAACTCGGTAACGAATGTAATGTGGCTCTCGCTGTCTCACTGCACGCGCCAAACGATTTACTGCGCAACGAGATCGTACCGATCAACAAATTACACCCGATCGCTACGCTGCTGGACGCGTGCTGGGAGTATGCGGCGAAACATGCCAATCGCTTCATTACTTTCGAATACGTTATGCTGCGCGGCGTGAATGATTCGCTCGCGCACGCAGACCAGTTGATTGGACTGTTGAAAGGCAAGCCCGCGAAGATCAACCTGATCCCGTTCAATCCCTTCCCGAATACGCGCTTCAAGCGCTCCTCCGCCGAGACGATCCGGCATTTCCAGGAGCGGCTGCGGCAGCGTGGGCTGGTGGCGACGACGCGCAAGACTCGCGGTGACGATATCGACGCGGCATGTGGCCAGCTGGCGGGTAGAGTCAGTGATCGAGTACGAACGCCGTTGGGGCAGAAGATTCTGACAGCGAAGAAATCGGGCAAGTCAAAAACAAGGATGGCATCCGCATGAACAAGAACGAACTGATTCTGTCTGCTGCATTGGTATTGCTGCTGCTAAGCGGGTGCATTTCGACCACTACGGGAAGCGCGCAGGCCGAGCCGGATGAGGCAGATGCCGCGGAGTTGAATTTCCAATTGGGGGCGCGCTATTTCCAGAATGGCAAGTACGACCTGGCGCGCGACAGGTTGGAGCTGTCGATCGAGCTTAAACCGAATAACGGTAGCGCCTATTCGACGCTGGGGCGAACCTACGAGGCCCTGGGTAATGCGCGCCTGGCAACGCAGGCTTACGAAGATTCAATCCGCGTCGAGCCGAAGAATTTCGAAGTACAGAATGCCTACGCTGTCTTCGCCTGTAAGCAGCGCAGCTTCAGCAAGGCTGAGAAGCATTTTGCGAAGGCTGCGACCCATCCGGAAAACGACAATGCTGAGGTAACGCTAACGAATGCCGGCGTTTGCATGTTGCAAAAGCCGGATTTCGCGGCAGCCGAGTCGTTCTTCCGTCAAGCGCTGGATCGCAAGGCGAATTTCGCGGATGCCTTGTTGCAGCTTTGCCTGTTGAAGTACCAGCAGGAGGACTTTCTTGGCTCGCGCGCGTTTCTGCAACGCTACATGACAGCCAACAAGAGCACAGCTGGTATCCTCTTTCTAGGTGCACAGATTGAGCAGAAGCTGGGCGATGAGCGGGCCCGGTCTGACTATGTCAATCAATTGCTGCGTGACTTCCCGACGTCGCCCGAAGCACGCAAGGTCCTGGAGTCCGGATAGCATGAGCGACGCCAGCGACAAGACCGAGGAGGAGACCGGTAGCGGCGAGGAGTCGCAGGGTCCCGTCGGCGGCGAGCGACTGGCTGAGGCACGTCGCGAACAGCAGATCTCGGTGCTGGATATCGCAAAGGAATTGCATCTCGATGAACCGAAGGTGCGTGCGCTGGAGCGCAATGAGTTCGATGTCATTGGCGCAGCCGTTTTCGCCAAAGGTCACTTGCGCAAGTACGCGCAGCTCGTTGGTGTCGACGAAGGCGACGTCATGGCTGACTACTATCAGCTGAACCGCACTGCCGGCATGCCGCCGCTGGTAGCCGGCCGCCGACCCCCACGACGCGAAATGTCCCCTGGCCCGTGGATTGCCGTGGTCGTCGTGTTGATCGTTATGGCGACCGCCTACTGGTGGATAACGTATAAACCGGCAGTCGTCGAGGAGCCCGCGATCGATCTGGTCACACAGCCGGCAATGCCGGAAGCCATGCCCGAGCCTGAGCCTGAACAAGCCGCGATTGATGCAGGCGATGATGATACGGCGGTTCTGGAGTCGGTGAGCAACGAGGCTGAAGAAGTACCTGTTGAGGAGACCCAATCGCCAGTTCTTGGCGACGGCCAGATGCGGGTACTGCTGACTTACACTGGCGATTGCTGGACGGAAATTTCGGATGCGAGCGGTCGCCGCCTGTTCTTCGACCTCGGCACCGACGGGCGCACCGTCGAATTGAGCGGCGAAGCACCGTTCAATGTCTTGTTCGGTAATGCCAACAACGTCAGTATCCGTGTAAACGGAACGGAACGCGCCATCAGTGCGGCGGAAAAACGTGGCCGCACCGCCAGACTGACTATTGACGGCTCCTGAGCCGGCCATCCAGATATCTTCGGAAAGACCAAGTGAAACCAAGAGCCATTCGCGGAATGAACGACATCCTGCCCGACGTTTCAGGGACCTGGCGGTACCTGGAAACGGTTGTTCGGGAGATCGTTCAATCCTACGGCTACGAAGAGATCCGCTTGCCGTTGCTGGAATACACCGAGCTTTTTAAACGCTCGATCGGCGAGGTTACGGACATCGTCGAGAAAGAGATGTACACGTTTGCGGATCGCAACGGCGAGAGTCTGACCTTGCGTCCTGAAGCTACCGCTAGCGTGGTTCGTGCGGGTATGACCAACGGTTTGTTGCATAACCAACGGCAGAAGCTCTGGACGGCGGGACCGATGTTTCGCTACGAAAAACCGCAGAAAGGGCGCTACCGGCAGTTTCACCAATTCGATGTCGAGGCGCTGGGCTATGAGGGCCCGGATGTCGATGCGGAGCTCATAATCATGAGCGCGCGGCTTTGGCAGCGTCTGGGAATCTCCCGCATCGAGCTGCAGATCAACTCGCTTGGAGTGCCTGAATCGCGGCTGCGTTACCGCGAAGCCCTGGTTGACTACTTCAATGGCGTGAAAAGTAAGCTGGATGAGGATAGTATTCGCCGCCTCGAGCAGAATCCGCTCCGAATCCTGGATAGCAAGAATCCGGATATGCAGGCGATTGTCGAGGCTGCGCCGGTCATGCTGGATTACCTCGATGAGGCGTCTGTCAGCCATTTTGAGGGCCTGAAGGCGCTACTGGACGCCGCTGACGTGAGCTATACGATTAATCCTCGGCTGGTACGCGGTCTCGACTATTATTCGCGGACCGTGTTCGAATGGGTCACTGATGCGCTGGGCGCACAGGGCGCGGTTTGCTCCGGTGGACGTTACGACGGCCTGGTTGAAAAGCTGGGTGGTCGGGCAACCCCCGCTATTGGCTGGGCAATGGGTATCGAACGCTTCGTTGCGCTGTTCGAAGCTTGCGGTGGCGAAGCGCCTGCGGAGGCTGCGGACGTGTATATTGCCGCAGTTGGTGAGGGTACGCTGGCGCGTGCTTTTGCATTGGCTGAGGAATTGCGGAATTCGATCGCGGGGATTCGCGTCGACCTCAATTTGGGAGGCGGCAGCTTCAAGTCGCAGATGAAGCGTGCGGACAAGAGCAACGCGGAGTATGCGTTGATTCTCGGCGAGCAGGAGTTGAGTGAGGATCGCATCGGCGTCAAACCGCTGCGCAGCAACGAGGAACAGGAGAGCGTGGCGCTCGATAATATTGCCGCGACGCTCGCGGGCAAGTTGAAACAGGCACCGGCAAGTCCCGGGGCGGAACGGAAATAAAGGTAGTTTAAGTGGACGACTTACTTTCAGAAAAGGAACAGATCGAGCAGATACGCAGCTGGTGGTCTGAATACGGCGGATACGTGATTTTTGGCGTCGCCGCAGGCGCGCTGTTGCTGTTTGGCGTTAACTATTACAAAACCAGCAAGCTGGAGAGTCAGCTAGAGGCCTCGGCGCTGTACGAGTCGCTGACCAACAGCGTTGCCAGCGGCAACCTGGAGCAGGCGGAAGTCGCAGCCGACGAGCTGGATAATGCATTCGCCGAGACGAGCTATGCGGCGCAGTCGAAACTGGCGATGGCCAGGCTTTACATGGACAAGAATCGCGATCAGGACGCTGCCGACGCGCTCAGTGCGCTGCTCGAGGCCCCTGCTTCGGAGGAGCTCAAACAGCTGGCGCGACTGAGGCTTGCGCGTATTCTGCTTTATCAGGACAAGCCACAAGCCGTGGTTGACCTGCTCGAGGGGCAGGAGAGTTCCGGTTTTGAGCCAGCTTTCGGCGAGGTGCTGGGAGATGCCTACCACGCGCTCGGTCGCATAGCGGAAGCTGAAGCGGCTTACCAGGCGGTGCTGCTCGATCCCCTGTCGCAGGGCACGATTGATCAGCAGCTGGTGCAATGGAAGGCGCTGGACTTACCGCCGGTCGCCGTTGAAGAGGCACCGTCCGAAGAGCCTGCGGCCGACCCTGTCGCGGAACCTGCGGCTGATGACGAAGCTGCTGAAGAGTCTACTGAGTGAGCCAGTCCTGGCGCATGCTGTTACTGGTTGCGGCGCTGCCGCTGCTGGCCTCGTGTGGAATCTTTGGCGACAAAGATGACGACGAGCTCGAACCCAAGGAGCTGATCAGTTTCAGTCAGACGCTGAAGGTCAAGCGTCTTTGGAGCGCAAAAGTCAGCGGCGATGCCGCTTTTCTGCGCGTGGCCCTGCGGCCGGTCGGTGATGGTACGCGTATTTATGCAGCGGGTTACGGCGGCGTGGTTGCCGCGTTCGATCCTGAATCGGGCCGCGAGATCTGGCGAAACAAGCTTGGGATGGAGCTGTCGGCAGGCCCGGGCGTGGGCGAGAACCATGTTGTTGTCGTAGCACGCGAGGGCATTGCCATTGTGCTGGATGCGTCCACGGGCGAAGAAGTCTGGCGCAAGAGTGTCGATGGCGAGTCGCTGGCGCGGCCCCTGATCCGTGGTGAGGTTGTGGTCGTCCAGACTATCGATAATCGCATCCAGGCCATGTCGATTTTCGATGGCAGACAACTCTGGTCGCTGGAGCAGACGACGCCGTCGCTGACAATGCGAGGATCGGCCGATCCAGTGCTCGTGAGCACAACCGTCATCGGTGGGTTCGATAACGGCCGCCTTATTGCCATGGATCTCGACACCGGTGACGTTGCCTGGGAGTCGTTGCTGTCGCCGCCAACCGGCCGCTCGGACCTTGATCGACTGTCGGATATCGATGGTTCCATTGCAGTCGTCGGACAGGATATCTACGCGGTCGGATACCAGGGCAGGCTTGCCGCGGTCGCTTCCGAGTCGGGCCAGGTGCTCTGGAGTCGTGAGATTTCGTCTTACGAAGGCGTATCCGCAGACTGGAGCAGTGTCTACACAACGACAGACAACGGAGAAATCGTGGCGTTCGCAAAGCGCGATGGTGTTGAGGCGTGGCGCAACAGCGACCTCCTGCGGCGCGAACCAACCTTGCCGACTCCGTTTCATACGAGTGTCGCTATCGGCGATCTCGAAGGCTACGTGCATTTCTTGAGTAACCTGAACGGCAACGCGGTAGCGCGAATCAAGATGGGTGGCGGGGCAATCAGCAATGCGCCAGTAGCTATCGCGAATCGGCTCTATGTACAGAACGATGCAGGCTCGCTCGCAGCTTACGAAGTAGTCGAAGACCGAACCAAGCGCGAGGCGCCGGATATTTCGGTCGACGAGTCCTGAGCGGCCTCGGCAACGGTGCACTGTCATGTTACCCGTCATCGCCCTTATCGGCCGGCCGAACGTAGGCAAGTCGACACTGTTCAATCGCCTTACGCGTTCGCGTGATGCGCTGGTCGCCGATTACCCCGGACTGACCAGGGACAGAAAATACGGTTTTGGCAAGCTCGGCCCGGTTCCCTATCTCGTCATCGATACCGGTGGAGTTGCCGGCGGCGAAGTTGGTATCGAAGAGGCTATGGTCGAGCAAAGCAAGCGTGCGCTCGCGGAGGCCGACGCCGCGATAATAATGGTGGACGGCCGCAGTGGTCTGACAGCGGCTGACGAGCATGTCGCCGAACTGGCACGGAAACACGCGAAGCGTACCTGGCTTGCAGTTAATAAGTCCGAGGGGCTCGACGCCGCGATTGCCAGTGGAGAATTTCATGGCTTGGGGCTCGGCGATCCCATCGCCGTTTCCGCGGCGCACGGTGATCGGATCGGCGCGCTGATGGACGCCGTGCTGGCGGAGTTCGATACGCCGGCCGACGAGCAGCCTGACGAAGACGATGACGATGAGTTGCGCATTGCCGTTGTCGGACGGCCGAATGTCGGTAAATCGACATTGATCAATCGACTGCTCGGCGAAGAACGGCTTGTCGTCTTCGATCAGCCCGGGACCACACGCGACAGCGTTGCGGTGCCATTCGAACGCAATGATCGCAAGTACCAGCTAATCGACACTGCCGGCATTCGTCGCAAGGCGAGGGTGCACGAGGCTATCGAGAAGTTCAGTATCATCAAGGCGCTCAAGGCGATCGAGGAGGCACAGGTCGTAATTGCCGTGCTGGACGCACGCGAAGGCGTGACCGAGCAGGACGTGAGCCTGCTCGGCCTGGTGCTGGAGCGCGGCAGAGCGCTGGTAGTGGTTACTAACAAGTGGGATGGTCTGTCCGCGCATGAGCGCAAGCACATTCGCGATGAGCTTGATCGACGCCTGCCATTCCTGGATTTTGCCGAGCGCATAACTATATCTGCGCTGCACGGTACCGCGGTCGGTGACCTGTTGCCGGCCGTCGAGCGGGCATATCGTGCTGCAACGCGTGACCTGTCCACGACCGAGCTGACGCGCGAGTTGGAGAGTGCCGTGATGGAGCATGCGCCACCGCTGGTGCGGGGCCGACGTATACGCCTGCGCTACGCGCACCAGGGCGGCCGCAATCCACCGGTTATCGTCATACACGGCAACCAGACGGAAAAGTTGCCGGAAGCCTATCGCCGCTACCTGGTGAATCGCTTCCGCAGGGCATTCAAGCTCAAGGGTACGCCCGTGAGGCTCGCCTTCAAGACCAGCGATAATCCGTTTAAAGGCCGTCGCAACAAACTGACGCCCCGCCAGGAGCGGAGTCGCAAGCGCTTGATGAAACGTGTCAAGAAGTAGCGGCGGGTATACTGGCGCGAGGTGAGGAGTCCGGTATGACCACGGCGAGAAAAAGCGTTACTTTCGAAGGCCCATTCCGTATGCACCGGGCGGGAGCGATCGAATCGCCCACACTGGTCTACGAAACCTGGGGTGACCTCAATGCCGAAAAAGACAATGCCATCCTGATATTTACGGGGCTTTCGCCCTCGGCCCACGCAGCTTCCTCGGCGGAAGACCCGACACCGGGCTGGTGGGAGGACATGATCGGCTCGGGGTTGCCGCTCGATACGGATCGCTATTTTGTTATCTGCGTAAACTCCCTCGGCAGCTGCTTCGGCTCAACGGGTCCAGCCTCTGTCAATCCGCAAACCGGCAAACCCTACCGGCTGTCCTTTCCGGTGCTGACGCTGGAAGATGTTGCGGAGTCCGCCTGGCTTGTCGTGAAGCATCTTGGTATCGATCAACTGCATACGGTCGTTGGTTGCTCGATGGGTGGGATGACCGGTCTGGCGCTGTGCGTTCGTCATCCGGAGTCGACTCGTGCTCTTGTCTCGATATCCTCGGCAACGCGGGCGATGCCGTTCTCGATTGCCGTGCGCTCACTGCAACGAGAGTTGATTCGATCAGACCCGAAATGGAAGAAAGGCAGATACTCCCCGGGCAAACCGCCAATCACCGGACAGCGCCTTGCGCGCAAGTTGGGCATGATCACCTACCGCTCTGCCGAAGAGTGGGCGCAGCGCTTCGGCCGGGAGCGCTCAACGACCCATGCGCGGATTGAAGACCAGTTCGTGGCGGAATTTGCGGTCGAATCCTACCTCGAAAATCATGGGCAGAAATTCACCGGCGCTTTCGATCCGAATTGCTATCTCTACCTGTCACATGCGTCAGATCTTTTTGACCTGGCGGAGTACGGTGGCTCCTTACAGTCCGGATTCAAGCGTCTGAACCTTGAACGCTCGCTGGTTATCGGAGTTCGCACCGACCTGCTGTTTCCGATAGCACAACAGCGCGAGCTGGCCGAGGGATTTGCGGCGGTCTGCGACGATACCAGGTTTGTTGAACTCGACTGTATTCGCGGCCACGATTCGTTTCTGGTGGAGATGGACGCCTTCCGACCGGTGATGTGCGAGTTCTTTGACGCCTGTCCGCCGCCTACTCAGCAAGCAGAATAGCCGGGTCGACTGCCGTGCCATTCAGGTAGGTGCCGAAATGCAGGTGCGGCCCTGTCACACGGCCGGTCGCACCGACCTCACCGATCTTTTCTCCGCGGAGCAGCGCCTGCCCGGTCTCAACGTCGATAGCGCTGAGGTGACAATACATTGTTACGAAGCCCTGGCCGTGATCGACGATGATCGTATTGCCATTGAAGAAGAAGTCGCCGGTGGCAGCGACAATGCCTTCCCTGGGGGCAACAATGGCTGCTCCCGCGGCCGCCGCAATATCCATACCCTTGTGCGGCGCCCGGGGCTGGTCATTAAAAAACCGTCGTAAACCAAAGCTCGAGCTGCGTGGCCCTTCGACGGGTGCAGCGAGCTCGACGCCGTCGCTGGAGACCTGCCGAAACTGATTCAACGCGGTATCAATGATTTTCCGCTCAGCGCCAATGCGTTCGAGCTGCGCCTGTCCCGGTGTCACGTAACTCTGGTTTTTCACGGTCAGGCGCTGCTCACGGTACGCGCGGGACACCAGTTCAATCTCAACATCGTCGTCGTCGACGCGCAGGGTCAGCGTTTCGGCGCTTGTGTCCAGCGGAATGCCAACGACCGCGTGCCAACGCTCGTCCCTGGCCATGACCATTACTGGTTTGTCACGCAGCGTCACGACGGGCGGCGGCACGCTGCTGCCGACATCGACGATTGCAATGCCGCCCGGCCACGGTGAGTGTTCGGCTGCGGCTTGCGCAGTTACTGGCGACTGCAATACCAGGAGCGCGCAAAAAATCGCAAAATATTGTTTAGTCATCGCCTGTAACCTCGCGGACCGTCGCGACAATCTCGCCCCTCGACAGGTGAGCGCGAATGTCATCGCCGACGCTTACATCGCTCGCATCAAGCAGGGCCTTGTTCGTGCTTGCATCCATGACAATCGCATAACCACGATCGAGCGTTGCCAGCGGGCTGACCGAATGCAGGGCGCGCCCGAGCAGCGCCGCTCGATGGTCGACTGCCGCCAACAACGCGCGCGCAGATGTCGATAGCCGCTGCCGGAGCTCTGTCATCTGGCCGAGATTGCGCTGTACAGTAATCGCCGGCGATTGCTGCAGCAGCATGCTGCGAACGCCCTGCAGCTGGTTCTTATCCGACAACAATCGCTGGCGTATCGCGGACGATAGTCGCCCCCGACTTTCACGCAGGCTGGCTTGCTGGCGGCGTAATGTCTCTGCAGGACTGGCCGCGACGAGGCGCCGCGCGAGCCAGTCCATGCGCTGACCGCGGTCCTCAACAGAGCGCTGTCCGATACGGCCAATGCGCAGTGCCAGGGATGCGATGCGGCGCTCCCAGTCGTGCTGGTTCGGCACGACCATCTCGGCCGCCCCGGAGGGCGTCGGCGCCCTGACGTCGGCAACGAAGTCCGCAATCGTGAAATCAACCTCATGTCCGACGGCGCTGATAACAGGCAAAGGGCAGGCTGCGATCGCGCGCGCGAGCTGCTCGTCGTTAAACGCCCAGAGATCTTCGAGCGAACCGCCGCCGCGACCGATGATCAGGACATCGCACTCATCCCGGCGCACCGCGGTGTTCAGTGCCTCAAGGAGTTCGCCGGGTGCCGCGTCCCCCTGGACGGCGGCAGGGTAAATGACTATCGGCACCGCAGGGAACCGTCGTCCCAACACGCTCAGAATATCGCGAACCGCCGCGCCGCTTGGTGAGGTGATCACGCCAATGCGTGTGGGCAAGGCGGGGAGGGCTTTCTTGCGGTCTTCGTCGAACAGGCCTTCCTCGAGTAACTTCTTCTTCAGCGCCTCGAAGCGACGTTTCAGTACGCCTTCGCCGGCAGGCTCCATGCGTTCGACGATGAGCTGATAGTTGCCGCGAGCCTCGTAAATGCTGACGCGTCCAAAAGCCAGTACGCGATCGCCATTCTTGTAGCCGACGGCCGGGCCACGCTGGCGTTGCCGGAACCAGGCGGCGCTCACCTGCGCGGTATCGTCCTTGAGACTGAAATAGATGTGTCCGGAGGCCGGTCGTGACAGGTTGGAGATCTCCCCCTCGACCCAAAGCTGCGCGATTCCCTTTTCCAGCAAGGCCCGGACGCGGCGATTGAGCTGGCTGACTGAGATGGCGGCTTCGGCGGGCATTTTCCAAGTATATCGTCGCTGTCTATCGTTTACGCGCAAATCGTGCGCGCGTACAATTAATCGTTTAACTCTCCTGATGAAGAATCCTTTATGCGCATCGCCAAGGAAGCTCTCACTTTTGACGACGTCCTGCTGCAGCCCGGCTATTCCGAGGTGCTGCCGCGTGAGGTCGACCTGAGTACCGATCTCACCCGGGAAATCCGGCTTAGTATTCCACTGCTGTCCGCGGCCATGGACACAGTAACCGAGTCACGTTTGGCAATCTCCCTGGCCCAGGAAGGCGGTCTTGGGGTGATCCACAAGAATATGGCGGTCGACGAGCAGGCGCGCCAGGTTCTGATGGTCAAGAAATTCGAATCCGGCATGGTGCGCAACCCGATTACCGTGACCAGCGACAAGTCGATACGTGAGGTTATCGAGTTGACGCGTTCGATGGGTATCTCCGGCGTGCCGGTCGTTGAAGGCAAGCGCACGGTGGGTATCGTGACGCACCGCGACCTGCGCTTCGAGACGCAGCTGGACGCGTCGGTCTCGACGGTAATGACGCCGCAAGATCGGCTGGTAACGGTGCGCGAAGGTGCCGATGAAGAAGAAGTATTGCGACTACTGCACCAGCATCGCATCGAGAAAGTACTTGTCGTTGGCGACGATTTCGAGC
>Ga0316201_10003010_pt1 | contig 12255 bp, 13 predicted proteins | sample CS6wburrow_MG_FD_204516 | JGI IMG/M metagenome (GOLD analysis project Ga0316201, IMG submission 204516) | Coastal sediment microbial communities from Delaware Bay, Delaware, United States - CS-6 worm burrow | ecosystem: Environmental > Aquatic > Marine > Coastal > Sediment | place: USA... | reverse complement strand
GTTTCACAGAAACCCCGTGACCTTGCGAAAGGGTCTCCAGGAGCCGTTCACGCTCGCCACCTTCGATCGCGCAGCGAACCTGCGATCGGCCCGAAAGCTGGCCGCCCTGAACCCCGCGACCATCTGCTTCGGCCACGGGGCGCCGCTCACGGACGCGGACGAATTCAAGCGATTCCTCGATGGTCTACCGCGGCTGGACACGGCTTGAAACCATGAAAGGCGAAGTGGCGGCTTTGACGGAGTGGGGCTGGGACGATCAATGGGCACACCTGGCCGCAAACCTGGGTGCCGATACCTCAAAGTTGGCCCGAATCGTGAGCCAGGACCGCGCGAGCTGGACCGTGCGTACACCTTCGGGTCCCGAGACGGCGCGAATCCCCTCGGCTTCGCACCCCGACCTTCTCCCGGTCGTCGGCGACTGGGTCCTCGCCGAGCCGGGGCCCATGCGGACCGACCCGTGGTCGATTCTGCACGTGCTTCCCCGCCGATCCTGGATCTCGAGGGGCGCGGCGGGCACCGCCAAGTCGGAGCAGATACTGGCAGCCAACGTGGACAGGGTCTGGATCGTCCACGGTATGGACTCGGACTTCAACGCCCGGCGCCTCGAGCGCTATCTGGCTGTCGCGTGGGACAGCGGCGCTTCGCCGGAGATCATTCTGACCAAGTCGGACCTGGCCGACGACCTGGGTTCTTGGGTCTCTCAGGCCGAGGCCGTCTCCGCCGGCGTGCCGGTCAGGATCGTGAGCGCCAGGGACAGCGACAGCGTTGAGACACTGCGGGACACCCTGACCGCAGGTTCCACGGTATCCCTTCTCGGACCCTCGGGAGTCGGCAAGTCGACGCTGGTGAATCTGCTCTCAGAGATGACCGTCGCCGGGACAGGTGAAGTGCGCAGCGGTGATCGAAAGGGACGCCACGTCACGACCCGGCGAGACCTGTACAGGATTCCCGGCGGAGCGCTCCTCCTCGACACGCCTGGAATCAGGGAGTTGCGCGTTTGGGTACTGGATGATGGATTGAGCCGGGCTTTCCCGGACATCGACGAGCTTGCCCAGGGCTGTCGGTTCCGCGATTGTCGACACGAGGGAGAGCCGGCCTGTGCGGTTCAGGAGGCGCTGAAGACCGGAGCGCTGGACCCGGAGCGCCTGGGCAGCTTTCAGAAGCTCCGGGCCGAAGCGGCGTACGAGACGCGAAAGACCGACCCCCGGGCTCGCGCGGCGGCTGTATCCGAGTGGAAGACAGCGATGAAGACGCTGAAACAGCACCCGAAGTACAAGAACCGATAGTCAGCGCCTGCAGTTGAGCACACCGTTCAGCCAGGCCGCGTCCGCAGGTTGTATCCGGATTACTGACCAAGCCACATGGCCGACATCAGTGAGACTGACGGGCTCTCGCCAACTGGAGCTTAACATGCGCTTGATTCTGGTCACGGCCGCTTGCGTCCTGGCGGCCACTACGTTCGCGACCCCCGCCGCCGGCCAGACAGCCATGGATCCCTATGTGCTCCTGGTTGGCTCGTGGGAGGGGGAGCTCGAGTACCTGAATTACGGGGACAATGTCACCCTCGTGACGCTCCCTACCCGCCTGGTGGTCGAGCGGGCCGGCAACGGAAAGCGCCTCGACCTGGAGTTCATCTACCAGGAGCCCGACGGTAGCGAGGTGTCCGGTGCGGACCAGCTGTACGAGACCCCCGACGGTCTCTACTTCGGCGACCGCTGGACCGTGGAGGAGCAAGACGTGGACGAGCCCGGCGGTCGTCTGCTGCTCGTTCTCGTACGAGACGGGGAGGACGACAACCGCGCGGCTTCGATTCGGACCGTCATGGCCCTGGAAGGCGACGAGCTGACGATTACGAAGCAGGTACGGTACGCGGACACCGGCGAAGAACTTCAGCGGAACCAGTTCCGGTTCCGGAGGTCGGGCGCTGACGTCTCCAGCCAGGTCGAGAAGATCGTGGCTCCGTACGTGGCGGCCCGCGATTTCATGGGCGTGGTCGGTGTGCAACGACAGGATGCCTCCCCGCTCCTGGTCCCGTCCGGTTACGCGAGCGTGGAGCTCGAGGTGCCGCACGGCCCCGACGGAATCTTCATGATCGGATCGATCTCCAAGCAGTTCACGGCCGTGGCCGTGCTCCTCCTGGAGGAGGAAGGCCTCCTGAGCACGGACGATCCCGTCGGCAGGCACGTGGGCGAGTTCGCGGCGCTACCCGACGTCTCGATCCACCAGCTGCTGACCCATACGGGGGCCGTCACGGACATCTACTCCCTGGCTCGGTTCGGGAATTCCGGCGGGCAGGTGGGGACGTTCGATGAGGTCATCGCGGATCTGGCAGAGGCCGGGTTGACCGGCGAGCCGGGAGCCGGCTACGCATACAGCAACGGCGGCTACGCCCTGCTCGCGGCGGTGATCGAGCGGGTCTCGGGGATGAGCTACGGGGAGTTCCTCGAGCGGCGCCTGTTCCAGCCGCTGGGGCTGAGCTCGATGGCTCACGATGCTCCGGGTCCTGCCGCGCCTGGAAGAGTGCCCGGCTACGATCCGTGGGGCACCAACGAACTCCAGCCAGCGCTCCCCATCGCCTCGGGCTTCACGGCGGGCTCGGGATCCCTGTGGTCATCCACGGCCGACCTCCTGAGGTGGGCCCTGGCTCTCCATGGCGGCGAGATTCTCGAACCTGCCAGCTACGCGAAGCTCGTCACCGACCACGGAAACGGATACGGATACGGCGTCAGCGTGTTCACCCGCTTCGGACGGCCGACGATTGGGCATGACGGCCGGGTTTCCGGGTACGCCTCCGACCTGGCCTACTACCGCGAGGAGGGTCTGGCCGTCGCTGTTCTCGGCAACGTCCAGTCCGTGGCTCGCGACGAGATCCGAAGGCTCGTAGCAGGCGCCGTCTTCGGAGAGGAGCTGGACGTCCCGGAGCCCCGACGGTTCGCGGCCGCGAGCGAATCGCTGGATGAGCTCGTGGGTCGATACTCCTTCGGTCCCGGGTTCGTCGTGTCCGTGAGCGAGTCCGATGGGCGACTCCTGGTCCGTGCAAACGAAGGAGGCTTCTCGGAGCTGATTCCCCTGGGCGGTTCGGCCTGGTTTTCGCGCATGCTCTATGCGACCGTGCGCTTCGCGCGTGACACGGATGGCACCGTGGATCGTCTCGTGTGGGGCACAAGCGCCAACGCTCCAGCCGGGGAGCGGTTGCCTTGATGTCTCTCTAGCAGACGGACCCCCAGAGGAAGGTTGTTTCGAGAGCGCCGCTGGCCAGGACAGTTACTCTTCCCGCTGGCAACCACGCGTTTCGGAGGCAGGCACCCACGTGTCCTTTCAAGATGTCGGCAGCATCGGCGAATTGATCGCCGCGATCGCCACGGTGGCGACGCTCGTCTATCTGACCATTCAAGTCCGACACAACTCTCTTGCGTTGGACCGATCGAACGAGTTCGCCCAGGCCAGCTCTATTCACAACATCACCATCCTGTTCAATGAGCTGAACTGGCGTCTGGCAAACGATGGGGAGCTGGCTGACATCTACACCCGCGCGCTGGCAGGCCAAGACCTGTCCGACACGGAAGCGACCCGGTTCGTGGCCTTCGTCAACACCTACGTAGCAACGATCGAGAATCTCGTCGGTCAGCAGAGCCTCGCGCTCGGCTACTCGGAGCTTGACTCTGCGTCCGCGCTCGACCTCTTCGGCCCGATCGTCAGCCAGCTCCTGGGAACCAGGGACGGGGCGAAGTGGTGGAGCGAAGTGGCTCCCCACCTCTACGTCGAGGAATTCCGGCGGCAGGTCGACGCGGTAGTCGGAAGTGTCCGGGCGCTGAACAGCGCGGGCTGCGACTCTCCTGCGGGAATAGACTGACTCCAAGAGAGGAAACTCAATGGCCATCAAGCGCATCTGGCACGGCTGGACGACTCCTGAGAACGCCGACGTCTACTGGACCGTACTCAGCGAGACCGTCGTACCGGGAATCGAGGCGAAGTCGATCGAGGGGTATCGCGGAATCCAGATTCTCCGCCGCGACCACGAATCCGAAGTAGAGTTCGTGACGATCATGACATTCGACTCCATTCAGAGCGTCATCAATTTTCAGGGCGAAGACTACGCGCGCTGCTACGTGCCGCACGTGGCCCAGGCTGTTCTCAAGCGCTGGGACCTGATTGCTGCGCACTACGAAGTCCTGGACGAGAGGGCCAACCCGAACCTCGCGGACCTATGACGAGGGTGGCGACGGCAGCCGCAATCGGGGTCCTGTTCGCCGCCTCCCCCGTGTGGTCTCAGGCAACCCTTGAAGATGAAGCTCTCGCTCGAACAGCTGCCGAAGCCCTGGAGCCGGGAGTTCGCGCCGCACTGAGAGATGGTCAGCCCGTCTCGTTCGAGTATCAGTCGACGTGGGGAGAAACGGTCAAGAGCCGACTCGAGGAATCGCTCGGATTGGAGCTGACCCCCGAGCATCGGAGGGGTGCCAGCAGGATCCTTTTGGGGGATCCATCGTTCGACTCGGACACTGCGCTCGTAGAGGTCTGGTTCGGAAGATGCGAGGCGGCTGACGACGCGGAGATCCTCAAGATCCGCATCTACTCCTTCACCTTCAGACGCGACGGCCAGGAGTGGGGCCTTCTACGCGCAGCTCGCCTGGGGACCAGCGAAGGCCGCTGCGGGGGAGCCTTGAACGAGCCGCAACCCGTGCAGGCATGATTCAGCCCACGGCCCCGCTATGAGCAAGCCTGCCATCCGCACAGCGATCCCAACTCTTGGTGTCACATCTATCGATCGTGCACTCCCGCTCTATGAAGGCTTGGGTTTCGCGGTATCGTGGCAGCATCAGCTCTCTGTTGGAGCCCCGAGGCTCACATCGGTCACGCACGGCACATGCGAGCTCCATCTAACAGAGCATCCGATCGTCCGGCCTGGTGCCGTGGTCCGTTTCGTCGTGCACGGTCTTCAGGAGCTCGTTGACCGAGCAGGTTCACACGGCTTTGAGCCGACCTTCGGTCCGGAGGATCGTCCCTGGGGCGACCGTGAGGCCTATTTCACTGACGTTGACGGGAATGTTCTCAGATTCGCGGAGCCGGTCACCACAATCGATCATGTGGATTCATGACGAGGCGCACTTCATCTGAACGGGTGGCTCGATATAGTGACGACCGCCTGCCGTGTGTTCTTCAAGGGCGGAATTGACCGATCCGTTGTCTGAGGCGATGGTGGCAGTCGGAAACAAGTAATCTGAGGAACAACTGCAAGGAGAGTGTTGATGAGCAAGGGAACGTTGCTGGCCGCTGTGATGCTCTTCGTGTCTGCCATTTCCGGCTGCGCAGGACCCGAGTCCGGGCAGGCGATGGTGCAGGATGCGGACGTGCAGGCAGTCCAGGAAGCGCCGGAGTATTTCCTTCTGCGACCGGAAGTCGAGAAAGCCTACGGATACACTCACGCCATCAAGATCGGTAACGACATCAAGATCTCGGGTGCCGTGAGCATGGATGATCAGGGCAACCCGACGGCCGTGGGTGATCTCGAGCAGCAGATGAAGAACGCGTACTCCGATCTGGGGAAGGTTCTCGAGCACTTCGGATACACCTTCGACGACGTGATCGTCGAGAACATCTTCACGACCGACATGGCCGGCTTCCTCGAAGTCGCCGCGTATCGCGGCTCCATCTACACGAAGCAGTTTCCGACGGGATCCTGGCTCGAGGTGAAGGGACTGGCCCTGCCCGAGTTCCTGATCGAGATCGAGCTGGAGGCGCACAGGTCGGAGTAGGACGTGACTGACGAGACACGGCCTGGACCGACGGCTCCGTGAGCTTCGACTCCGCACTCGTAGAGTTCGAGTGGATCGTTCCGCTCGCAGGATGCCTCCTGGGCGTATTGCTGGTTTCCGCGTGCGCCGGAGATACCGGGCGCGTGTCGAAGGCGGAGGACCCTGACGCGGAAGCCTGGGTGGACCTGTTCGATGGAGAGACGCTGAACGGGTGGATGCCGAAGCTCAAGGGCCACGAGGTGGGGGACAACTACGCGAGCACCTTCCGGGCCGCGGACGGCATCATCCAGGTCCGCTATGATGGCTACGAGGAGTTCGGCGACCGCTTCGGTCACCTGTACTACGACACGCCCTTCTCGCACTATCGCCTGGCCCTGGAGTACCGTTTCGTCGGTGACTTCATGCCGGACGCACCGGAGTACGCGCGTCTCAACAGCGGTGTGATGTTTCACTCGCAGGATCCGCGAACCATGCCCGTCGGACAGGACTGGCCGATCTCCGTCGAGTTTCAGTTCCTTGCGGAAGTGGAGGAGGGGCAGCCACGCTCGACCGGCAACATGTGCTCGCCCGGCACCGCGATCGTCTACGAAGGTCAGCTGGACGAGCGTCACTGCATCGAGTCCAGCGCCGACACGTATCCGAAGGACGTCTGGGTGAGCGCCGAACTGCTGGTGCTGGGCGACTCGCTGGTGCGGCACCTGATCGAAGGCGAGCCGGTTATGGAGTACACGAGTCCACAGATCGGGGGAGGCGTCGTTACGGGGTACGACCCGGCGCAGAAGGAGGACGGCCGGCTGCTGGCTGGAGGCTTCATCGCACTGCAATCCGAGGGGCAGGAGATCGACTTCCGCAGCGTCAGGTTGCTGAACCTGGAGGGTTGCACGGACCCGGATGCCCACAACTACAAGCGCTACTACGTGGCGTCCGATCCCGCGACCTGCCGTTACTGAACGATGACAGACCCACCAACACCTGAGGAGTAAGCCATGTCCCCCGAAGTGTCCTGGAATCTGCAATTGGCCGTCCGCGACGGCCGGCTCGACGACTTCCGCGCGCTGATGCACGAGATGGTCGAGTCCACACGGGCCGAAGCCGGGGCCCAGGGTTACGAGTGGTTCATCACGGAGGACGGCACCGTGTGTCATATCAACGAACGGTACGCCGATTCAGATGCCGCGATGGTCCACCTGGGAGCGTTTGGCTCGAGGTTCGCCGAACGCTTTCTCGCGTGCGTCGAGCCGACCGGGTTCAGCGTCTACGGAGATCCGAGCGCTGAGGTGCGCGACGTGCTCGACAGCTTCGGCGCAGTTTACCTCGGTCCGTTCGGCGGATTCGCGCGCTAGTTCTGCGGACACGAGCAAGGAGAGTTCATGAAGAAGGATGTGATTTGGCGACTCGCTGCAGCGATGGCGCTGTGTGCCACCTGCCTGACCCTAGCAGCTGGCTGCACGGACGATGCGGACCGAGGTGATTCGGATGCTCAGGCGCCCGTCGAATCCACGGCGCTGCCCCAATGGACCTACGACTCCTCCATGGTCTTCCCGGGCGACGGTTCGCTGGTACGCCCTGAGGACGGTATCGCCTTCCCGGACGGACGACTCATCGTGGGAGACCAGGTCCACGGCTTGCGCCTTGTCGAGCCCGATGGCAGCAGCGTCCCATTCGGTGACATGGTCGCGGCTGGATACACCCACGATCCACCGGAGCACAGCGGCGGGCCCAACGGTGTATCGCTGGAGCCGGGCGGCACGCACCTGCTGGTCGCCGACATCTTCCATGGAGGGATCTACCGGGTCGACGTGGAGACCGGCGCGGCCGAGAAGGTCTACCAGCACCGTTACGGCGTGAACACAGCGGTGCGCGACTCGCGCGGCGCGATCTGGTTCACACAGAGCGCGCACAACACCCCGGAGGAGGGCGAAGCCCGCATGTGGGCCAATGTCGATGCTCCCGCTCCCGAGGGAGCGCTTCTCCGGCTCGGCTGGCAGGGCAATCGCTTCGACGATGAGGCCGAAGTCATGGTGGACTCGCTGTTCTTCGGCAACGGCGTGGTCATCGATGAGGCCAGCGGTCACCTCTACCTCGCAGAGACGTTGGGCCTCCGGGTGCTGCGCTATCGGATGGACCTGGAGACTGGCACGCTGAGCGAACGGTCGGTATTCGTGGATGGTGTGGAGCCGGACAATCTGGAGCTGGACGGAGAGGGACATCTCTGGGTGGCCCTGCCGCTGTCGAACGGACTGCTGGTGGTCGACACGGAGACCGGCGAGCGACACATGGCCTTTCGCTCTCAAACACCCGCTCAACAGGAATTGGCCGAGGAGTTTGCCCGTCGTGGAGCGTCCGGGGAATCCCGGATGGAGCTGTTCGCGCCCGCCTGGTGGGCTCCGTTGCCGGGCCTCGTCACCGGCGTGATTCTCAGCCCGGACGGCGGTCCGGTGTATCTCTCAGGACTTGGGAACGCTTTGGTCAAGCTACCCAGGTAGCGGCACCCTCAACGCACGTAGCTACCGGCGTTCACATCGAACGTGGCGCCGGTAGCGTGATCCGCCAGGCCGCTGGCCAGCAGCACGATGAGTGGAGTGAGGTCGCCGGGCTCGGTGAGTCGGTTGAGGGCCAGGTCACCCGTCACGCGTTCCTCGCCATACTCGTCGATGAAGTCCTGCGCCATCTCGGTGCGAACGAATCCGGGTGCGACCACGAAGGCGCACACGCCGTCTTTTCCAAAAGCGCGCGCGATGCTCCGGGTGAGGGCCACGACGCCTCCCTTCGATGCCGCGTAGGTCATGTACTCGGGCGTATCTCCTCGGAACGCCGCCCGCGAGGCGATGTTGATGATCCGACCGCCGTCGTGCTGCTGGAAGTGACCAACGGCCAGCCGGCTCAGCAGGTCGACCGCGCGCAGGTTGACGGCCATCGTCCGGTCCCAGTCACGCCGCCAGTCCTCCGTCACCACGTGGAAGGGCATCTTGAGAGCGATTCCAGCGTTGTTGACGAGCACATCGAGTCGCCCATGCGTGTCGACGACCTCATTGAACATCCGTTCACAGGATGCCGGATCGGCGAGGTCAGCCTGGAAGGCGCCGGCCTCGTGTCCGAGCTTCTCGACCAGGGCCTCGGTCGAAGCGCGATTCTGGTTGAAGTGCGCCGCCACGGTGGCCCCGGCGCCGGCGAGGCCCTCCGCCAGCGACCGTCCGATACCTCGACTCGCTCCAGTTACGAGGACCGTTCTTCCTGTTAGATCGATGTGCATGGACGACCCGACCCTCCGTCGAGATGCGGTAGCGCGCGTCGCTTTGAAGAGCGCGGTGGTTGTGTGGGCACGGATCGGAATTCTAGCCTGCCGCCGTGCCCTTGAGCGAGGCCCACGGCCGTCGTTGGCAAAGGGTCGACGGCCGCAGGCAGTTCAGAGCCGATCCGACACTGAACGCACCAGTTCCCGAATGTGCGGCATCACGGCCATGTGTTTGCCGTTGTGGTCGTTGCCGCCGGTCGTCACCACCACGAGTTCCAGGGCCGGCACCACGACGATGAACTGACTGCCCCACCCGTTGGCCACGGTCGCCTCGAGGCGATCGCCCCCGGCCCCGGTCATCGGCGTCGTCCACCACAGGTAGGCGTAGCCCTCGAGGCGCTCCCGCGTGTCCGCCGACCAGGCCGTGGACCGCTCGATCCAATCGCCCGCGAACAGCTCGGAGTTACCCCACGTTCCGCCGCTCACGACCACCTGGCCCAGCTTCGCCATGTCCCTGGGGCGAAGCTCGAGGCTCCCATCCATGAGGTTGTAGCCATCCGTCTTCATTCCTTCCCAGTCCCAGGTCCGGATGGCGAGGGGTCCGAAGAGTGTCTCGCGCGCGAAGTCCTCGGCGTGCTGGCCCGTGGCTTCATGCAGCACTCCGGCCAGGAGGTTGACGTTCGCGCTCACGTAGTCCCAGTCCTGACCCGGATGACCTGCCACGGAGCGGGAGAGAACCCGCCGGAAGAAGTCGGGACCTGTGCCGTGCAGGTTGTCAGCATCGGCACGGCTCCAGTCCAGGGCCATGGTCATGGTCAGGAGCTGCTTGAGGGTGAGCCCGTCCCATCCCCGGCCGAAGGCCACGCCAGGCACCATGTCGGCGAAGAAGTCCGCGACGAGCGACTCTTCGCTCGGAATCGAACCGGCCTCGATGGCCAGTCCGACCAGGAGCGACGAAACGCTCTTCGTGCAGGACCGCAGGGGGTGGAGGTCGTCCGGTCGGTAGCCGTGGAAGTACTCCTCCAGCACCAGCGCGCTGCTCCGCGCCACCAGGACGGAGTGAAGGATGCCGGCCTCGCCGGCAACGACGGCCTGAACCAGCGCCTCCAGCGCCTCGGGGTCGATTCCGACATCTTCAGCCGACGCAACGGGCCACCCCTCCGACTCACCTGTGGGCTCGCGGTAGGCGTAGCGTTCCATCCCGGAATCGCGATCCGGTGCCCGCCAATCCATGGGCCACGCTCGTAGCGCCGGGTACCGGTCCCGGGAGCGGAAGGGAAGGCGCACGTCGGATGCGCCCCCGCCGGGGTATACGAGCTGACCGACGAGGACTCCCTCGGACAGGCGGCATTCACCAACCAGCCGGACCCCGGTGTCCATCGATACCTCTAAGCGGCCGTCGTCGTAGGTGACCGAGCGGCACGGTGTCTCGTTGACCTTCAGGCGTCCCCGGACATCGTGAACCATGCAGGTCAGACTTCCGTCAGCCGTCTGAGTGAATTCCCACAGGAACTCCTCACCGCCGGCTTCCAGGCTCCACACGCCGTCTGATATCCGATGGGGCAAGTCCTCCTGAGCGGCAGTGGGTCCGGGGAACCCCAGGAGGGTGGCGGCAGCGAGGGTTGGCACGAGAGCACGTGCGCGTGGGACCGAACCAAACACATTCTTCACGATGTCACCCCGACTTGATTCTCTTCAATCTGGCCATCGTCGGTCCTCCGGTACTGGCCGGATATGCAGCTTGAAACCCCTTCAAGATAGCGGTCTTGCCGCAGGCGAGTACTGTCTGGTCGCGTGCAGCATACGTGGAGAGCTATCGTGGTCAGGAGCAACTGGAGGCAATTGCCGTCCAAAGGCCCGGCAAGGCGATTCTGATCTTCGACTCGACCGGTCACGCGTTGAACAGTGGAGGCTGACCATGAGGTATGCTCTAGCCTGTCTGCTCGTCTTCTTCGCCGCATGCACCTCAGGGGACGCGGGCCTGGACATCGACACGATGACCGAGTTCGGCGCCCGCTACACCGCCGCCTGGTCCAGCCACGATGCGTTTGCGGTCGCGTCCTTCTTCAGTGCTGACGGCTCGCTGACGGTCAATGACGGTGAGCCCGCGGTGGGCCGCGAGGCCATTGCCGTCGTCGCTCAGAGCTTCATGACCGCCTTTCCCGACCTGGTCCTCGAGATGGACTCGCTACGCGTCAAATCAGGCATCGTTGAGTACCACTGGACCTTCGCCGGGACGAACACGGGGCCTGGAGGAACCGGTAATCCCGTCCGGTTCAGCGGCCACGAGGAATGGACGATGGGCTCCGATGGCCTGGTCGCGGAGTCACAGGGCCATTTCGATGAAGCAGAGTACACTCGCCAGCTCGAAGTCGGATTCGGTGTCATGGAGGGGGAAGCGCCCACCGCCGAGCGAATCGTCGCTCGGGCAGCTTCAGCCATGACGGTGGGTGGAGAGATTGAGGACCTGAAGACGTTGCGCATCAGGATGGTCTATGCTGACCACGAATACCCCGTTGTAACCGAGATTAGCCTCCCGAATCGGATGCGGACCGAAGGAGTGGGGAACTACGTGCTGGTGTTCGATGGGGAGCGTGCCGCGTTTCTCGAGAGTCCGCCGGCCGAGGACGGTACACCGCAGGATCCCGCGCTCGTCGATTCCCGCTACCTCCGGGACCTCGAACTGGACATCGCTTTCGCTTTCCCGGCGTTCTTCGATTACCCGGCGGAGTACCTCGGTCGCGAGACGGTCGACGGAGTCGAGTCGGACAAGCTCGGGGTGACGCTCCCGCTGGGTGTCCGCATGACGTACTTCGTAGATACCGAGAGCCACCTTCCCGTAAGGGTGCTGGCCGACGTCACGGTTGATGGGACCGAGTACCACCCGGGTCGCGCCTTCAGCGACTACGAGGACTGGGGGGGGCTGATGTATCCACGTACGGTCACCTACTGGTGGATGCCCGACGGAGTGGAGACGGCCGTCGTGGAGTCTGTCGAGGTGGACGTGGCACTTGGCGAGGATCGTTTCCACATTCCCGCCGACATTCAGGCGATTGTGCCATAGGGGGTAACTCTCCCGTCGTTTCCGAAGGAGTGATGGATTTGGAGCCGGCTGGAATCACGCACTTCGACTGCCCCGAAGCGTTTCGCGACTGGCTGATGCGCCATCATTCCGAGCGAGACGAGCTGTGGGTCGGTTTCTGGAAGAAGTCCACGGGGCGCCCCAGCATCACGTGGCCGGAGTCCGTCGACCAAGCGCTGTGTTTT